>Ga0172363_10004250_pt1 | contig 11578 bp, 7 predicted proteins | sample LakKivs2_kivu2a2_FD_114541 | JGI IMG/M metagenome (GOLD analysis project Ga0172363, IMG submission 114541) | Sediment microbial communities from Lake Kivu, Rwanda - Sediment s2_kivu2a2 | ecosystem: Environmental > Aquatic > Freshwater > Lake > Sediment | place: Rwanda: Western Province, Lake... | reverse complement strand
TCCTGTTTCCTTCTCCATTGCCATCAATGTTGAGAGAATTGTTTGCAGTTTGTCTCTTACGCTCTTAGGTTTCCCAGTCATTATGAGGTCTATGTCATACTTATATGAGGATAGATCTATTCCAACTTCTTCGAGAGATCTCTTCATTATAGTTATAGCTGCTTCCGCATCTTCAGCTAAAACTTCTTTTCTAAGGGCTGCACGAGCCCTTGCCTCAGCTACACGGACAAGAGATTCGAGTTGACGTGCCGTTATCGCAACTGGCGAGCCCTCTGCTTCACTTGCTGAACGCATTGCCAAGTAGAAATCGTTGAGGCGTTTTAGTGCTTCATGTGTTAAGGTTGGTTTGAATCCTTTAGCATAGCTAACGTATTTTCGTAGAAGCTCGAGGGATATTGGCGATTCCACGGGGCTTAGACCTTTTCTGTGAATTTCAAGGATGTGTTCTGACATTTTGCTGTCCGCTTCTTTATTTGGAACATCTCTTAAAACGAAGATTAAGTCGAATCTTGAAAGTATTGTAACAGGCAATGAGATATTTTCAGCTACTGTTCGATGCGGTTCATACCTTCCTAAAGCTGGGTTTGCAGCTGCAAGTATGGCGGTTCTTGCATTAAGCGTTGCGACGATGCCGCCTTTTGCAACCGAAACTGTATGCTGTTCCATAGCCTCATGAATGGCAACTCTGTCTTCTGGACGCATTTTATCCATTTCATCGATACATGCGATTCCCTTGTCAGCTAATACTAGGGCTCCGGCTTCAAGGGTCATTCCACCCCCTCTCTCACGTATGACAGCAGCGGTTAGACCAGCAGCTGTTGTGCCACGCCCAGAAGTGTATAATCCACGAGGTGCGACTCTCGCTACATACTGCAGAAGCTGAGATTTTGCTGTACCCGGATCTCCTATCAAAAGAGCGTTTAATTCTCCTCTTATCATTATGTCTGGAAGAGTTTTGGGCACACCACCGAATAGAAGATACATTATTGCTTCTTTAATATGCTCGTACCCATAAATTGATGGCGCAATTGAGTTCATGAGTTTCCGATGTATCCACGGATCTTTTGCAAGTTCAAGGATTTTCTCCTCTTCTTCTGGAGATGGAAGTGCCACTTCTGGTTCTTTGCCCAAAACTTCAATTGAGTTAGCATCCACATGCAAAATAAATGTGCGAAGTTTCCCAACTCTCGGGAGCGTAGGGGCTAACGCACGAACTATTCCAACAACTGAAACGTGGTCGCCTGGTCTTGCAACATCAACTATTTCAGTTCCCACAAGCTTAACGTTTAATGTTCGAGGAAGCTGTCCTGGCGGTAGGTCCTCTGGTCGTTCTTGCATACGAAGTTCTTGGGAGTCTATGAACGTAGATTCTTCTTGGATGAAATCAAACGGTCCTTTTCCTCTACAGTTTGGGTCGGGGCACTCAAAGGGCGCCCTTAGAAATTGCCCCGTTTGCTCTATGTACGTCGGTGTTCCACAGCGTTTGCATTTGAATGCGGCTCGCAAAACCATAGGGCGAACGGGTGTTGAACGCACAACTATTCCTTCAACCAACACAAGTCTTCCAATATGATCTGAACCAAGTTTTCGCAGCTGCGCAGCTTCCAACAACCGCACAATTCCGACAGTTACTGTTTCCAATTTTTCAGCATATTCTGGTTCTTCTATCTGTAGTTGTGCATAAGCCGCGTTGCTGGCGTGTTTCAAATACTCATCGGGATTTTCCAAAAGTTCCTCGGCGAGCTTTTGGTCAAAGGTCAAGAGGTCTTCGAAATCCACTATTAGTGACGTTTTGCCTACAACTGCCATTTGCGAAATTCCTTGGCGGTATCTTTCCCTTTTGAAAAACTCCATGAAACGTTCTTGCGGGTCTATAACTTCCAATTCTTCCGTCATTCTTCTGCCCCCTCATATTCTAGGATTTGCTTTCGCCACTCACGAATAAGCCTATAGAGCTGTTCGTAGAGAAACCTTTCCTCATCAGCAAAATTTTTCAGTATTTGCTCTGTTTGAGCTGGAGCCGAGGCAAGCGAAACAATTTTCTTTAACCTCGAATTCACTACGTCCCGTGTTAAATGCCTCGCTTTTTCGTATTCCCGCATTTTTTCTGGAGCTTTGGCAACTTCTTCCTTCAGCTCTGCTAAACATCGTCGAAGCTTAGGATAGAAATTGTCTGGTAATTTGACCATTTGTCCAGCAGTTTGGACGCGCTCTGTCCATTGTATTTTGGAAAGCCTAGTTGCATCTAAGCGTTCTTCTTCACGAAAACGTGCAATTCCAGACTTTTCAAGCTCTTGAGCTATCCAATACTGGATTTCATATTCGTTTCCTTCTTCAAAGGGACCAACATTTAATCCGGCAAGCTTAATTTCTGGGCAATTCCTATTGGCAATAACCTTTACAAGTGAATTTTCAAATGCGAAATCCAAATTCCCAATTTTCACTGAAACTGCTTTTGACATCCTTTCCCCTTCTCGTCCCCAAAGCTACTATTACAGAGCAGATATAAGAACAGCAGTTTAAAAACTTAGATAAAGAGTTTAAGAAAATTCGAAATCGTATTGGAACTTCGTTGTTTAGACAAAGATTAAAGTGGTAAAGGTTTTCTGCTTTGCTATGGCCATAAGCCCAGCGTCTTTATCGCTTCTGCTACTCTTCCAACACCAAGCATTAACGCTGCTGTTCTCATGTCGCTTTCTTCTTGTTTTGCTAATTTGTGAACATCGTTAAAAGCCTTGACCATTTTATTTTCCAATTTATGGTTTACCTCTTCTAAAGCCCAGTGTTCTCGTGTCAGATTTTGAACCCATTCAAAATAGCTTGCTGTTACCCCTCCAGAGTTAGCTAAGATGTCTGGCACAAGGCACGTTCCTTTTTCATGGAGCGCTTTATCTGCCTCTGGGGTTGTCGGTCCGTTGGCGCCCTCCGCCACAATCTTCGCTTTTATTTTATCAGCATTAGCCTTCGTTATTTGATTTTCTAAGGCTGCTGGTATCAGTATATCGCATTTTGTCTTGAGTAACTCCTCATTTGTTATGTTTTTGCATCCTTTATAATTAACTACAGAACCTGTTTTAGACTTATGCTCATATATTTTGTAAGGGTTTAGACCCTTAGGGCAGTAGATTCCACCTGCAGAGTCGCTTACTGCCACAATTTTGCAGCCCATTTTATGGGCTATTTTGGCAGCATTCCAACCCACATTACCGTAACCTTGAACGGCAACTGTTGCGCCTTTAAGCTTTAAACCTAATTTTCCGGCTGCTTCCCTTGCACAAATTACAACGCCGTGTGAAGTGGCTTCTTCTCTTCCTTCTGATCCGCCTATGCTGATTGGTTTTCCGGTGACGCATTCGGGGACGCTGTAGCCTTTGAATTGACTGTACGTATCCATTACCCACGCCATTGTTTGGGCATCTGTGTAAACGTCTGGTGCTGGTACATCACGGTATGGTCCAATGAAGTCTAAAAGGAGACTCGTGTATCGTCTTGTAAGTCTCTCCAACTCGCCTTTCGACATTTCTTTCGGATTGCAGCACACTCCGCCTTTTGCGCCGCCATATGGAATATCTGCAACTGCGCATTTCCACGTCATCCACATTGCTAACGCTGTTACTTCATCAAGTGTAACATTTGGGTGGTATCGAATACCGCCTTTGAAAGGTCCTCTTGCATCCCAGTGTTGTACACGGCAACCAGTGAAGACGCACGTTTCATTGTTGTCCATTTTTACTGTGATGGAAACAACAAGTGACCTTTTTGGGTGCCTTAGCATTTCATGTATTCCTAGCTCGAGATTCAATTTTTCAGCAGCTATTCTTAATTGTTCACATGCAACTGATAATGCTGTCTGCGATTTTTCCATGAAAACTTCTCCTATGCGCTACTTTTTCTAGGAGATGTCTTATTAAATTTTAGGGATTACTCTGAAATAAAAAGGGAAGAAAATGGCATATTATTCTAGAATTCTTTCAATCGCGTTTTTCTCGACTTCGTTTGGCAATGGTATGCCCGTAACTTTGACTGCCATTTCGGATAGACTCATTAAGTCATTTCTGTTAATGAGCTCCAGCTTCCATTTTCTGTTGCCTGCTAAAAGCTGCTTCAGTCCCACGCCTACGCGGTCAGTTAGGTACGTGTAGAGAGCTACGGCTTCCCATGGTATTTCCTTGAAGCGCTCGCCATACTTTTCTTTCAGTTCAGGAGCAGAAATAAAGAACTTTTCCGGTGTAGCGCCGTATCTATCTGCAAAGGTTTTTGGCAGCTTGCCTTCTCCTGCTAGTTGTTTGAAATAGCTTGCTTTCATGACAGCTGTTATTGGTGAGCGTCCCATCAAAACTGCCTTTACAAATGGGCTGTCTCCAAAGTTGCTCATTGCTATAGCTTTGAAAATCTGTGTTTCACTTATGAAGCCTCCAGCCATAATCAAGTCTGGCACATATCGTCCTTTCTTCTTTAGTATTTGCGCGCATTTGAGGACTAGAGCTTCTAGGTAAACTGTTGGGATGCTCATTTCATCCATCATTGGAACGGGACTCATGCCTGTTCCGCCGCCTGCTCCATCGAAATACACTGCGTCAATTTTTGCCTCTGACGCTATTTTCATTGTGTAGGCCACGGCTGATGGTCTATAAGCACCAGTTTTGAGTGTTACATGTTTTGCGCCTTGTTTTCTCAGCCACTCTATGTCTTCTACCATGTTCTTTTCCTTGGGTATGCCTACTCTGCTGTGTCTTTCGAAGGACTTGAAAACTCCTTCTTTGAATGCTTTTTGCACTGTTGGATCTTCGGGGTCTGGGATTACTATGTAGCCTCTTTTCTTTAGCATTATGGCTCTATCTAGGTCTCTCACGCGGACTTCGCCTCCTATGGCTTTTGCGCCTTGTCCCCATTTTCTTTCGATTATGTTTACTTCTAATTTTGACAGAGCATACACATCAACGCCCAGTCTTTGATCTTCAACGTTTGTTTGCACAGCAATATCTCCATACTTTCCATCCCAGAACTTTCGGAACAAGTCAACTCTTCGCTTCAACTCCTTTGAGTGGGTCACTTTGCCATTTGTGAATTGCGATTCGGGATCCATGCCACAAACGTTTTCTCCAACTATTACTATTGCGCCAGAGAGAGCTGTGCCTATGGCCAAGCCTTCCCAGTTTAGCCTTGCAACATCGGTTGAGCCAAATGCACCAGTTAAAATGGGAATTTTCAGTGGTATTCCTCCAACTTTTGTTTCTGTGCTTGCGTTTGGGAAAAGGGCAACGTCTGAGTTTTCTTCAATTCCAAGTGCCTCAAATAGGCCGGCTTGGATGTTAAAGTGGGACCAGTCTAATCCGAAGTCTTTGAGGGCTCCTGCTGTGCTGTACCCAAACTGAATTGGCTCTGGATAGAGGGCTTCCCTTCCTCTAAAACCTGACAAGCTGATTTCGCACAGGATTGGGCAGTCACGAATGCATATTGGGCACATTCCGCTTGTTGGGCTTGTGTCTCTAACACGGGTTGTTGTTCCAGTGGTTGATTTTCCGTTCAAATAAGCACTATTTCTGTGCACACGTTCGCTCATTTCCTTTCACCTTTACATTTGCAAACTTTTTAGATTATGAACGGTATTTTTTCGTAAACATTTAAACGTTACCCTAGAAATAATGCGAAAATGAACATCTATGAACATTAAAGCTACAGTTCCAATGGAATTGCTAAAGAATGTCTATCTGAAAGCCTTTAACCGCATATTCGCGACGCTGATAAGTCTGAGGGTTGTATCTTCCACCAGCCTTCCTAACTCCCAAAAAGGTCTTATTATCCTCCTTAGACAAGTCAATAACCACCTGCGTCATGTGTTCAATCATAGCGCAGAATTCTTTCGGGTGTGCGTTTTTCGCCATTGTCCAATAGGCCAAAGTTTGGTACGCATACAGAGCAGGACAAATATGCCCAAAGAAAGTTTTCACGGCTTCTCTTCCCCAGTTGTGCTCCATGAGAGAGAGACTGTTAAAAACAAGCCTTGTGCTAGGGGCTACGAATTCTCTTTCAATTCTTCCAAAAAAATGGTGGAAGCGTTCTGGGTCTTTTGAGCTGGGAACTTTTCTCATCCATGAGGGGGCTTTGTCGTAAAAGTCGCTGAAAATGAGTTCGCCTTGTCCTGCTGCTTCTGAAAAGCAATCGAGGACTAGTAGCTTCTTTTCCCACCCAGCAGGTAACATTTTGGTCAGAGGTGCAAATTGTAACATTAGGGCTTGAGGAGGATAGATAAAGTCCAAATAAATGACTTGGTTTTTTTCCACGATGCCTTGCCTTATGAAGGCGTATAGGAATTCTCTAGCAAAGGTTCCAGATTCAATTTCCCATAGAACGTTTTCGCCTAAAAACAAGCCTCCACCTAAGAGTTGGTCAAGGCTTTTTATACCTGTAGAGTACAAAGCGGCGTTATCTATTAGCAAATGTTGCACGCTCGGCTTTAGGATTCTCTGGCATCGTTAAAAACATTGTGTTGTATTTCGGTTTAATTTAAAGGCGTGTACATGTATGTACATGATGGACATAACGTTTCTATAGTTGAACATAGGTCTAATCACACTTCAGAAGGAGTTGAAGGAAAATGTTGAGTTCGGTAGAACTTTCGGCACGAGAATTAGGAATGCTCAAGCTGATGGTGGATTTTTTCGCTGACAAACCAGAACTTACTGCCAAAATTGAAAGCTATACAACAGCTCACTATGCCCTCGCAACTACCTACTCTGAAAACTTCGGCATTCCAACTGAAGACGCGTGGAAAGTCTTTGAGGATGTTCAAGAGAAAATCAGTGAGGTCGAGTACGTTTACATGAAAGCTCCTGCACCTCTAAGAAAATTGCTACCACTATCGAGAGAAGAACTAAACATGCTGCGAGTCTTAATCGACTATTTCTCTGAGAACCCCAAAATGGCACCTGCTGGATCATTTCTCTCCAAGAGAACAGAAGCCTTGGCTGAGACGTATCAATGGTTCTACGGCAGCAGCGGCAATGGTGAAGTAGCACGGGAGATTCTCCAAAACCTAATCGAAAAGCTCCAGACAGCCGTGTTCGTCAAGATAGAAACATTGGCGCCAGTAATTACCACGCCAAACCCTTACGAAGCCGCCCTTAAGCAGTTAGACATAGCTGCTGAAAAATTAAACCTAGACCTAGGCATCCATGAAATACTAAAACATCCCATGCGGGCCTTCATAGTTAACATTCCCGTAGTTATGGATGACGGCAGTGTCCGCGTTTTCACTGGCTACCGTGTACAGTACAACGACGCATTGGGACCAACTAAGGGCGGCATACGTTATCACCCAGACCTGACACTGGATGAAGTCACCGCTCTAGCCGCTTGGATGACTTGGAAAACAGCTGTGACGGGACTACCACTCGGTGGCGGCAAAGGAGGAATTAGATGCAATCCGAAAGAAATGTCAAAGGCAGAACTTGAACGTCTTACAAGAGGCTATGCACGGGCCATCTCAAAATTCATAGGGCCCTTCACAGATGTACCAGCTCCAGACGTTTACACAACAGCAGAGATGATGGCTTGGATCATGGATGAATACAGTGAAATCGTAGGCTACCCTGCTTTTGGAGTGGTAACTGGCAAGCCAATTAACGTCGGTGGTTCGCAGGGAAGGAACGAAGCCACATCAAGAGGTTTAATGTACACCGTTGTTGAAGCAGCTAAACATTTGGGTATAAATCTAAAGGGCGCCACGGTGGCAGTACAAGGTTATGGAAACGTCGGATATCACGCAGCACACTTACTCCATGAAATTGGTTGCAAGATAATAGCAGTTTCAGACTCAAAGGGCGGCGCACATAATTCTGACGGCTTGAACCCTGAGAAAGTGTTAGAACACAAAAGCAAGACTGGTTCGGTAGTTGACTACCCTAGCAGCAGTTTCATAACAAACGAACAATTATTAGAGTTGGAATGCGACATTTTGGTTCCCGCTGCCTTAGAAAATCAGGTCACAGAAACTAACGCAGACAAGATAAAAGCGAAGATTTTTGCGGAGGGCGCCAACGGACCAGTAATACCTGAAGCAGACGAAATCCTGTTTAGAAAAGGAGTTTTTGTGATCCCTGACATCCTAGCGAATTCTGGCGGTGTTATAGTCAGCTATTTTGAGCAAGTGCAGAACCAAATGAACTATTACTGGTCTGAGGAGGAAGTGCGAATCAAACTGAAGGATACAATAACTAATGCATTCAACGGGGTCCTCAGCATGTCGAAGCAACATGACGTACACATGCGAGTTGCAGCCTACATGTTGGCGGTTAAAAGAGTTGCTGATGCTATGCTGGCGCGCAAGGGGAAAGCCATTACCACTATAGAAATTCCCACGACACCCAGCTAAACTTCCTTTCTTTTTTTGGATTTATCATGTACATTTGTTGATTTTTATGAACATGTTTAAAAGTGACTATTAAAAAGTTAATCGTGTGAGAGCAGCATGTCCATACATCTTCACACTACGATAACCAAGAAAACAAATGATACACTTGAGGAACTGGCAAAAACCTATGGCACGAAGAGTCGCGTTCTTGAAAAAGCCATAGAAACTTTGCTTAGAGTGGAGAAAGTTGGCTCATGTGATGATTGTGTAATAAAGGCAAAAATGAGCGAGCAGACAAATTTGAGAGAAGCCCTTGATTTAACTTGCGTTGGACGAAAGACGTTAGACAGTCTCCTAGAAGTTGCAGTTGGCGACAAAACCATTGATGGCTTTATAAAAGAACAGAAGACAGAGGCAAAGAACATCATTGAAATTCTAAAGGGCTCAGTTGCTTGGAAAACTCCATCAAACTTCAAGGAGTTCACCTTGATTCTTGAAGAAATTAGAAATCTGACACGAATGTTTGACATTCCCTCCTACAGCGAAATAGACAATGTTGCCATTTTGAGGCCGAAGGCTTTCACGCGCTTACCAGAAATAGTGGCTTTTCAAGCCGCCACAATACTGGAAGGTATTGGAGTTCCTTTCGACCTTCGCATGATGGGCGAAGACATCGTCATCAAAATGATTCGCCCAGAAGTTTATCCGCTGCGAAGAAGAGAGTTCGGCGAGTTTTTAGATCAGCAGATTGAAAAGAGGCTGGCGAGCGTAACGCCAGGCTTGTTCAGAAATACCTTGATGTTAGTTGGGCCGGCTTTTATGAGTTGGGCAGAAAAACATTTAGACGAGCCAGTGACGGACTTAGGCTCTTTGATAGAAGATGTGAGAGTTGCTTTAGGTGTGGATGAGCTTCCTAAGGAGCCTAAAGATTTTGTAAAAGGTCTGCTTTCTGCTTGCGTTAAAATGAACTGGTTTAAGCAAGCTAAAATATTGGCAGAGCAAGAAGAAAACACGTTAGAACTAGTTTTTCAAGCAACTACCACTCCAGTAACTCGGTTATCTGTCGCCACTTTTTCCGTCATGCTTGCAACCCGAGGATGGAAACTCGTAAACTATTCCATCGAGCATACTACCGTGAACATGACAGTTCAATATGTAGGAGCAGAAGACCAAAGCCTTCTTGACCAATTAGCTGAATTAAGCCTTTTCCAAACAATCGGCAAACAATTTTTAGACGCAGTTCCAGTTCCTCGGGAACTCTTTAACTCCTTTGCATCCAAGGTCTACGAAACTGATAGGCGAAAATTTGATGAAATATACCGCGCTACTGGCGTTCGTATATCCAAAGCAATTCGAATGCTCGCAAGGAATGACCCTGAAAAAATAAAGAGGCTGTCACAGAATTTTATTCTCAAAAACATTAATGCCACTCAGCCAGACGTGGAATTACGTTTTGTCGATGCTGAACATTTCACTATAATATTTAAGCGAATCGATCCTCTTGTGATAAACAGTCAGAGAACGCTAATAGAGTCAATGTTCAAGGAACTTGGCTATGACATTTCAACCACAGTTTTTCAAAATCTTCTCAGCTTTAAACTGAAACTGTTAGAAAAGCCAGCTCTAGAACCAGTGCCTCGAAAAAGAATAATGCAGACGCTTATTGACGAAATGTCTTGCAGTTCAGTAGAAGAAGCCTTTGCGCTTGAAAAGGAGCAGTTGGATGAGCTTTTTCCTGAAGATTATCCTTGGACCATCAGGGAAGTAGGCGACAGACTTATCGACATGTACAGAGAATTAGGCGTTGAAGTTGAAATAGAATATTTTGAGGGAGGCTTTACTCTCAAGTATAACAGTTGCCCATACTACAAGCTTGTTAAAACCCAACAGAAGACCTGGCTCTGCACCCTCCGCAAGAAGACGCTAGAGTATGTAATTTCGAGAGTTAGCCACGGCAGGAAAGGAAAAATCAAAATCATAAAATCTCTGCTTCAAAACGAGCATCCATGCGAATACGCCATGTTCCTAACAGGATTCCTTGAAAAAGAAGAAAAAGCACCCTGAAAAAGATAAATGTAAGTAGCAAAATTCCGATAGAGAATTAAAACATCACTGGAGCAACATATTAATTAAAACATTTGAATATAGCTAGAATTTAGAGGTCATCAATTATGAGCTTTGAAATATGGGCTGAGAAGTATAGACCAAAAGTATTGGATGATATGGTTGATCAGAAAGAGATAGTTGAACGCTTGAAGAGCTTCGTTGAATCAAGAAATGTGCCTCACTGCATTTTTGCCGGGCCACCAGGAACTGGAAAAACAACGGCGGCGCTTTGTTTAGCTCGGGATCTTTACAGTTCAGCGTACAGAGAACACATTATGGAACTAAACGCTAGTGATGAGAGAGGTATTGATGTTGTTCGGGAGACTGTGAAAACTTTTGCGAGGATCCGTTCTATTGGTGAAATTCCCTTCAAAATCATGATTCTGGATGAATCGGATAACATGACTGGAGACGCTCAACAAGCCTTAAGGAGGACTATGGAGCGCTATACTGAAACGTGCAGATTTATTCTTATTGCAAACTATAGCGGAAAAATAATAGAGCCTATTCAATCCAGATGTGCACCTTTCCGTTTCACTTTCTTACCCAGAGAAGAACACGACAGATATCTGAAACACATCGCAGAAAATGAAGACGTAAATCTTTTAAAGGAAGGATTGGATGCGATTTTTGAGGTTTGCGGTGGAGACCTGAGAAGGGCGATAAACACTTTACAAGCGGCTGCTTCTCTGAATAAACCAGTAGACGCGAAAGTTATCTATTCAATCACAGGGAGGGCTCATCCTGCGGATGTGCAAAAAATGATAGGAATCGCCATGAAAGGCGACTTTTTAGAAGCAAGAAAACAACTGCGCGACATGATCCAAAAATATGGGGTTGCTGGAACCGACCTGATTCGTCAGATTCACAAGGAGATCTTTAGGGCAGAAATTCCAGAGCAATGGAAAATCAGGCTAGCTGATGTTGTAGGCGAAATAGATTATAGGCTTGTTGAGGGCGCTGATGAAGAGGTTCAACTAAGCGCATTGTTAGCTAGACTTGTTGAGGCAGGCTGGGAATTAGAAAAGGCAAACTAGGTGTAGAGTTTTGTATGCTGCTTGGACGGTTAAGCATAAACCAAAATCCTTAGCCGAAATTGTTGGAAACAAAGAAGCAATC
>Ga0172363_10004249_pt1 | contig 11579 bp, 11 predicted proteins | sample LakKivs2_kivu2a2_FD_114541 | JGI IMG/M metagenome (GOLD analysis project Ga0172363, IMG submission 114541) | Sediment microbial communities from Lake Kivu, Rwanda - Sediment s2_kivu2a2 | ecosystem: Environmental > Aquatic > Freshwater > Lake > Sediment | place: Rwanda: Western Province, Lake... | reverse complement strand
TAACAATTATCCTAGGAATATATCTAGGTGTTCTCTCTGCCGTGCATAGAGACACAATTATCGATCACGCGACAAGGTTTTTGGCGATAATCGGTTGGTCCCTTCCTACTTTTTGGCTTGCCTTAATGCTGATCTCAGTATTTTATGGCCAGTTAGGCTGGATTGGTACAGGAAGATTGAGTGCAGCAGCGGAGACATTCGCAACATCTGGAAGCTTCATCCGGTATACTGGAGTTTACACTTTTGATGGCATTCTAAACGGGCAGCTATGGATAACCATAGACGCACTAAAACATCTTATACTTCCAGCAATCACCTTAACCATAATCCAAATAGCTCTTATAATAAGAGTTATGCGCTCAAGCATGTTAGAAGCACTTAGCAAAGGATACACTATTTTAGCTAGAGCAAAGGGTCTATCCATAAACGAAGTCGTTAATAAACATGCAAGAAGAAACGCCTTAATCCCTGTGGTTACTTTGTCAGGACTATTGGCTGCTGGCATGCTAACTGGTGTAGTTATAACCGAGACTTGTTTCAACTATAAGGGCCTCGGATACTTTGCTGCACACGCTGCTATGCAGCTTGATATCCCTGGAATACTTGGTTTTGCGATGTTCACAGGCATAGTGTTTGTAATAGCAAATCTTGTAGTAGATGTCCTTTACGCTTTCGTAGATCCGCGAATCAGATTAGGGTGATAAGATGAACATTAGCGAATTTAAAAGAAGAATAAAGCCCACATTGAACGAAATCGGATTTACACTTAAAAGAATTAAAAAAAGCCCTCTTTCAATAGTTGGTTTAGCAATTATTATCTTTTACGCTGCAGTAGCTCTGCTTGCCCCAGTAATAGCTCCACCTTTGGGACCAGATCCCTACCTTATGCCTCATTGGGGAGCAGGCAAATGGGATCCTATTCCTAAACCCCCAAGCGCGGAGCATTTATTCGGTACAACATCTTACCAATATGACATATTTTATGGGTGCATATGGGGAACTAGAACAGCTTTCCGCATAGGCTTCGAGGTCGTGGTAGTCGCTTTGATTATTGGCCTCATGCTTGGATCCGTCGCCGGATACTATGGTGGGATTATTGATGAAGTGTTAATGCGGTTCACAGATATAATCTATGCATTTCCTGGTTTAGTTCTTGCTATGGCGTTAGTCATTGCTCTTGGCCGTGGCTTAGACAATGTGTTACTAGCACTTGTCCTAGTTGGCTGGCCTACATATGCTAGGGTGATCAGAGGGGAAGTGATGAAAGTTAAGGGAGAGGATTATGTTGAAGCAGCTAAGGCCATTGGATGCTCTGATTTAAGAGTGCTGGTTAAACATATCATTCCAAACGCAATATATCCTATTATAATTATGGCCTCTCTAGACATGGGAGCAATTGTTTTAACCGCTGCAGCGCTAAGTTTTCTGGGACTTGGTTCCGGTGCAGGTTATTCAGATTGGGGACAACTAGTGGCCAACTCGAGAGATTACATCACAGGCACGTATGGAAACATGTTCGCGTACTGGCATGCTTTCACGATACCCAGTATGTTTATCTTTACATTTGTCCTAGGATGGAACTTGTTGGGCGACGCTTTTAGAGATATCCTAGATCCAACCATAAGGAGAAAATAGAATGAGCAAACTCATCGAAATTAAGGATCTCGAGCTAAAATTTTACACATACGCAGGAGTTGTTAACGCCCTTGAAGGAGTTGAACTTTACTTAAAGGATGGAGAAACTTTAGGGATCGTTGGGGAAACGGGATGCGGAAAAACCACCACAGGTCTCTCGATTTTCAAAATTGTTATTCCTCCAGGAAAAATTGAGCAGGGAAAAGTCTTATTCAAGACCAGAACAGGAAAAACAGTAGACCTTTTGAAACTTAGTGATAGAGCTTTAACATGGGTCAGAGGAAGAGACATTTCTATGGTTTTTCAAGAACCATCATCTTCTCTGAACCCTGTGTTTACAGTTGGCAATCAAATTTCAGAAGTTTTCTTCCATCACAGAAAGAAAGAAATGATTCAAAATGTGCTTAATAAACTTGAAGAAGACATTCAAGAGGCCGGAGAATCATTTCTAAGGGGTAGCATTTATAAAATTGAAAAGAAAATCTACAACAAAATGTTAGAAAAACCTAAATCTTACTCTCTCAGAATCATCTCTAGAATACCCCTTATTAATCGATATAAGGGCAGATTAAATAAAGAAGTAAGGAAAGCTGTAGTGGATCTTCTTGGGGATCTAGAGTTTCCTGATCCACAAAGAGTTTTCGACATGTACCCTCATGAACTCAGCGGCGGTATGCAACAACGTGTAGTAATAGCTATGGGTCTCGCTTGCAATCCATTGCTCCTAATGCTAGATGAACCAACCACTTCCCTTGACGTCACAATTCAAGCGCAAGTCTTAGACTTAGTAAAGAAACTAAAAATGAAATATAAATCATCTGTTCTTTTCATAACACATAACTTAGGAGTCATTGCTGAGATGGCTGACCGAGTGGCTGTAATGTACGCTGGAAATGTTGCTGAAGTAGCGGATGTTAGAGAAATCTTCAAACACCCTCTTCACCCATACACCAAGGGACTAATGGAATCTATCCCCAGACCCGGAGAAGACTATAGGAGTATCAGCGGAACCGTGCCTGATTTAATAAAACCTCCATCAGGGTGTAGATTTCACCCACGATGCCCCAATGCCATGCCTATTTGCACTGTAGTAGATCCTAAAATGGTAGAGATAAAGAAAGATCATCTAGTTTCATGTCATCTGTTTGGTGAGAGCTAAAATGAAAACTTTGATAGAAGCAACAGAGCTCAAAAAATATTATCCAGTAAAAGGCGGAGTGTTTAGCAGAGTCGTAGCTGAAGTTAAAGCCGTAGATGGCGTTAACCTGAGTGTTAATGAAGGCGAATGTTTTGGCTTAGTTGGAGAATCAGGATGCGGCAAGACAACTTGCGGCAAAACCCTTATTCGACTACTTAAACCCACAGAAGGACACATCTATTTCGATGTCCCAAGTGAAACTCTGGAAGAAATAAATAAACTTGCGAAGTCAAATCCAAATTCGGAACGGCTGAAAAAGCTTAGAAACCAATATGACTATTCTACGTATAAAGGCCGCCGTCTAAGAGAACTTAGAAGAAAAATGCAAATAGTCTACCAAGATCCATCATCTTCCCTTAACCCTAGAATGCTTATAAAAGATATAGTGGGAGAACCTCTTATAGTACAACATTTAGCCAAAGGCTCAGAACTTAGGAAAAGAGTTTCGAATATGCTTTCTAGGGTAGGATTAACGGATCTACATCTATATCGATATCCCCATGAGTTTAGTGGCGGACAAAGGCAAAGAATTGCAATAGCTAGAGCTTTGATAACTAATCCTAAATTCGTAATTCTGGACGAACCAACCTCTGCAGTGGATGTTTCTGTAAGGGCTCAGCTGCTCGAACTCCTTGAGAAACTACAGAAAGAACTTGGTATTACTTACATGTTTATCAGCCATGATTTGAACATTGTAGAATGTATAAGCCAACGAGTTGCAGTTATGTATTTGGGAAAAGTCGTGGAACTAGCGGAAACAACGGAGCTTTACAAAAATCCACTCCATCCCTATACTCAAGCTCTTATGTCTGCAAATCCAATTCCGGACCCCGAAGCAAAGAAAGAGCAAATCATACTTACAGGAACCGTGCCAAGCCCCGTCAATCCTCCCTCAGGTTGCAGGTTTCATACTCGTTGTTTTAGAGTAATGGACATATGCAGTAAAGTAGAACCTGAACTTATAGATATAGGAAACAATCATTTTGTAGCTTGCCATCTCTTTACAAAATAACTTAATACAGTTTCGGTGCAGGTCTGCATTGCCCATAGAAACCAGATTTTTATATTTCATATTCTCATTTTGAGAGTGCTTTTGCTTAACATTTAACATAAGAAAACAATTTTTCATAAACTATTTATTGAAGAAAAAGTAAAGAAATTTTATGGGGAGCTTAAATTGCATAATATCTTAGTAGAAATAAGATGCCCCGAACATGGTTTAGAACGTTTTAGGATAAAGGTTATTAAAAGATATAATCTAGCTGCTAACACAATACAAGCTAAAAATCGAAGCAAACATCTTGACGAAATAACATGTTTATATGTCGGGAGAAATGTTAGTCAGAAAGAGGTTAAGAATTACTTAACCAATTACTTCCGTGAAAGAAACATGCTGGAAGCCATAACAAAAATAAGATTACAAGTGTAGCATTATTTGGTGTGCTCGTATCGTAATAACGGTTTTCTCTCAAAAACTTTCAAAAGTGGTTATTAATTTAATAGCTATAATATGAAAAGACTTAAAGCTACTTTCTCAATGGCTTCAGGTCAATTGTGAGCACATTACTTAGTTAGAACAATTTTGCTGTGGTGATGTGAATTTTACTGAAATATGTCCGTAGGAGTGTTACAAAAGAAAATCTTGGCGAGTATAGCAAAATAGTTTCAAATTAGAAGTGTGCCAATCGCTATTGATGAACCGATTAGGATTGCTCCAATCGCGATGAGAACTGTTCCAAATTTGAACTGTTTTTTTCGAGACTCTCGTAAATATTCAGCATGCCCTTCAGGACTTGCGTATAAGGAAGACGCTTTTTCAATTTTAAATATTGAAAGTCCTGAAGCAACAAAAGCACCCACAGCAAAGAGTATTGCTCCTTCAAAGAACAATAGGTCGCTTAATATATAGGCTATTGATTTACTAGCAAAAAACCAGAAATCTTGCAAAAAAGAAAAACTAAAAACTGCAAAAAAAATATTGAAAAAAAACAGAAATAACAGTGCCAAAACAATTTTTTTGTTTATCCTAGAAAGTTTAAAACCATTTTCTTTTTTAGCCACTTCGTAAACCTCAAATATTCTTATAACAAACTTTCTTTAAACTCTTTCGAAATCAATAAATTTTTAAAACACCACACTTACCCCTTATTAGTCAGATGATCCCAAATGCAGAAAAAATGGAAGACGCGAAATGTGGATTTGGCTCTACTCACAGACAGTATAGAGAGTTTCTTTAAACAAAAAGACTTTGAAGTCGCAAAAGAGGAAAACGAGAAAAGCTATCAAATATTTGCTGCTTATTCACCGTACTTCAAGATTAGTGGGTGTATAAGTGTAACAATCGAAGGAAAAACAGATGAGATCACCATAAAATTTGAAGTTGCTGCGAGGAAGGAGAAAACATCTTATTTACCTTCGATGACACTGGCGATGCTCGGTGGCGGCTATTTCCTTTTGCAGCAGTTTAAGGTCGAGGAAGATTTGCTACGCCTAGAAAAAGAATTCTGGAGACATGCGGAGAACTCTGTATCATTTTTGGATGCTTCTGCGCAATCGTTCACAAGCCAATCAGAATAGGAAGTTGCTATTGGTTGTCCTGCGAACAGTTGTTTCTGTTTCTTATCCCATGTCGTTTACGAATGATATGTTTTTCGCCGCGTTCACCGTAGCCTGAATAGTCTCAAAGTCTTCCAGAACCATAATCGTCTGCGAAGCTGTAACAGTTGAGGTTTGAAACAGTCCTAATGTTGTTGAGAGCAGATTTATGTCTTATTGGTTTTTGTTTGAAGATTGTGGGTTTATGGGGTTGTTTCGCCGTAGTGGATGGCTATTACGGTTAGGTCTTGGATGGTGATAGTGTTGTCTTTGTTTAGGTCTGCGTTTGGGTTCCAGTTGGGATCGCTTGGCGTGAAGTTGAAGGCTATGGCTACGATGACTAAGTCATAGACGTCGACTAGGCCGTCTTTGTTTATGTCTGGTGGCGGAATCCACGGGCTCATGAGGGGGTATCTGTCTCGATTCTTTGAGTTGATGACGTATGGGGTGTCGCCTATTCCGTCACTTCCAGCCATGTTTTGGTTTGGACCACGCTTTTGGTCAACGCCCTTGTAGTCGCTCCAGTAGTTTCCGCCGCTAGGATAGCCGTTGTCCCAAACGTTTTCCCCAGCGTAGGAGGGGTAGACGGAAGACGTGTTGTTCACGAAGTTGTTGTGATAGATAACGTTGTTTGCGGACGAGTAATAGAGGGCGATGCCGTCGTCATTGTTTGTTATGTTGTTGTAGGATACGATGCAGTTTGACGAGCTAGTAACCGCAATGCCGTGGGAATTGCTTGTTACGTTGTTGCAGGATACGACATTGCCGTTTGAAGAAGAACAGAGCCCGGCGCCATACAAGAGGTTGTTTGCTATGGTGTTTTGGGTTATCGTCGAGTTTGCCGTGTTGCACAATAGTACACCTTCAATGTTGTTTGTGAGGTTTAGATTAGTGACTGTTATGTTGTTGCAGCTTACGAGGGCTACGTAGCCAGCGTCTGGAGGCACAACTGCGTCTTGCTTGTTGATCCAGTAGTAGATTGGTTTGCTGTCAACAGTGTTTGAAGCGTCAATATCGTTAATGGAATTTATGGGATTTCTAATTCCAAAGTTGTACCCGTTTTTAGCCATGGTATTGTTTCTCATGGTGATGTTTGAAGAGGCATCAAGCAACATGCCAAAATCCCCGTTTGCCGTTATGTTGTTGTTGAAGAGTTTGTTATGTTTGGAAAACCAGAAGTCGATGCCGCCCCAGCTGTTTACTATTATGTTGTTATCGGACACGTTGTTGTAATCTGAAGAAGGATAGAGCTTGATGCCGCCCACGTTGTTTGCTATGTTGTTGTTGATTATGCTGTTGTAAGTGGAACCGTCAAGGTAGATGCCATAATTTGCGTTTGCTGTTATGTTGTTTCCGGTTAGCGTGTTGCCAGATCCCCCGTTTAGATAGATGCCATAGTTGAATGCCACAACACTCACATTCTTTACTGTTACATTGCTTCTGCCCGACAGGTCTATCCCATTACCGCTTCCCGTTCCCTGAACAGCATAGCCAGCCCCATCAACCACGATGTTGTCTCTCTCCACAACGATGGAATCATTAACGTTGCCAATAAAAGTATAAGTGACATTGTCTAAGCTTGAAATAGGCGCTGATGGCGGGTCTATGCTTCCATCAGCCCTAATATAAACTGTTCCCCCAGCCCCAACCAGTTGAACCTCAAAAACCAACACTAACACACCCACCAAAAGCAACGTCAACAACAAAGCAGAGGAAAAAGAATTACTCCTCATGACACTCAAAAATTAACTCGTCTCCAACCATAAAAAGCTTCTCTCATATCCCACGGACGAAATGATTTGGGCATATGGCTATAGAACAAACAAATCCCTATCTTTTCCTTCGATCCTTTGCTCAATCCACAGTTAAACAAAATTAAACAGTTGTAAACACAACAAATAATCTACGCCCTATAGAAATCTTTATGTAAAAGCGCCCAGTCTGACCTTATAAGCGTTTACACGATCCCAAACCTATTGAGGTAAAACAATAATGAAGAAAAAACCAATGGTTGCAAGAAGAAAGACAAAAAGAAGAATAAACAAAAGAACTATAGCAATCATATCCTTTATCGCAATTATGCTCGGAATAATCATTATATCTGTACTATACCAAAATACACCGCAAAAAATTTCAGTCGATGAATACTTTACATTTTCACAAGCAACTGCCACAGAATATAATATTGTGGACAATTACATCCAAATAACCCGAATATATTTCAACATCACGGCAGTGGGCGGAGACGCTAATGAAGTTTTTGTTGAGCCCCTACAAGGAGCAGTACCAGCAGAAGACTGGCCATACTTTGATATATTATCTCAAGGAAACGTAACGGCAGTTGAAGTGGCTTATACTTCAGCTGTAACCTATTCATTAAACCAAAAAGAGCCTTATGGATGGCCTGTTTATTTTCGGATAATAAGTGTTGAAGCCACAGGAGATGTTACGATTAATGTTACCAAATACTAAATCTCGTTACTCCATCAGTTTTTTTAGTTGACTCTTATACATCTCAACGATTTCTTCCACTGTTGTCGCATCTTCAGCCGCCTTGTCAAGTCTATAATTGCCTGTGAAACGTGGAAAACGAATGGCAAGACCGCTTCCCTTGCGAATAGCGTCCATAGCGCACGTGTGGGTTGGGCTTAATGTTATTTCAGCTCCTAAAATTTCAAGCACCACGACTGGCTCAAACCAAACTTCAGCTTCAAGCATTGAATTAACCCTCGAATGCTTATACAGAATAACATGCTTCTGCATCACTTTAGGTAGTTTGGCTAAATCTTCATCTGTAAAGCCTGTCCCGCATTTTGTTACTGTCTTAAAAACATCCTTGTCCGGATCGTATGCTGACAAAAGCAACGAGCCATATGTTCCAGCCCTTTTCCCTCGACCATGAAAAGCTCCAACAATCACTAAGTCAACGGTGTCTGTCATTTCGCTTTTATAGTCCCGCTTATACTTTATCCAAAGCCAGCCTCTAGCTCCAGCCTGATAAACTGAATCTTCAGCGATAGACTTGCAGACTAGACCCTCGCAGCCTTGTTCTATTGCTTCCAAGAAGAATTTTTCCAGTTCTTTCGCGTTGTTTGTGATTAGATATTGAGCAACTTTCACCTCATTGCTTTCCTCTATCGAGTTTTCAAGTGCTTGTCTTCGAATCGGGTATGGTTTCAAGGTTAGGTCTTTACCGTCAACGTATAGGGCTTCAAACATGAACAGAGAAACTGGATATTCCTTCATGGCTTTTTGGATGCCGTACTTGCGTCTACGGTGCATCAACTCTTGAAAGGGTCTCATCTCGCCAGTGTCAGCGTCCATAGCAACACATTCAGCCTCCAAAATAGCGTCTTCAGCTTTTACATGGTTCCTAATTGATTCGACGGCATCAGGATACTGGCTGGAAATATTTTCAAGGCGTCTGGAAAATAGGACAACTTCACGACCTTTCTTGTGGGCTTGTATTCTTTCGCCATCATATTTGTATTCGGCTACACATTTTCCACCAAGCTTTTCTAGAATTTCTTCTGGAGATGAAAGCCGCTCGGCAAGCATCGGCCTTATAGGTTCACCTACCAACACTTGAAACTTCTTAATGCCACTCAAGCCTTTTTCAGCCACGGTTTTTGCAACTCTGCCAAGGTCTGAAGAAATGTTGTAAGCTCGCTCTACGAGTTCACGGGCTTCTTTTCCACCACCATAGGCTATGGCTAAAGCATCTAAAACTGTCATGTCAGCAATGCCTAAACGCAAGTTTCCAGTAACGGTTCGCATGATGTATTTTGCCTCTAAGGGAGTTGCATCAGCTAAAAGTCCAGCCAAAAGAGCAGTCTTAAGGTCTATGGCGCCTGAACCTGAAGCCTTAGCCATTTTGTCAAGGATTTCATAAACTTTTTCAACAGTCAAAGACTGTTGTGGCATTAATGTGGTTTGTTTTTTGCTTGTCATAAATTTTTGTGCAGCCTCTCCTATGTCGCCCGTTTTTTCCAAAACCTCTTCAACATCGTTTTCTTTTCTTCCAGAAGCTCTTGCTAGGGCTTTTATTGCGAGCTTCTCAGCCACGCCTATTTCAAGACTAACAAAATCTGGGTATATTTTGCCCTGAGTTAAATATACAACTTTGCCAATGACGTCTTTTGGTGTGTTTTTGAGAAGGTCAACTAGGAGGTCTGTCATTGCTAGTCTTTTGGTTGTGGATTCGATTTTTTCGTAAGCTTCAGCGATGATTGCGTATCTCAATAATTAACCTCACGTATAAAATGCAAATGAGAGATATTAAATTTCATCTCCAAGGGCAGATCTATCTTGAGGGGAAAGGTAATTGGGTAAAGGTTTTGGTTAAAAAAATTTTAGCAAGCAACTAAAAATGGGCAAGTGCGGAGTAACTGATTTTTGTTTGACTATTATTGTGTAGCAAGTTTTTTATTCATTAGAAATCATTCGTATTCTTTCGGTGAACGGTTTGGGTCAACCCGGTTTTGGCGGTGAGCTTTTTGATTCCAAGGTTTTCGCTGTTACTTTTATCTTCTGTTTTGTGGAAGGATTTCAATCTTTTTTGTCGCCCTATTTGTACCTCTTTCTGAGCAGAATGGGGTATACAACAGCGGAATTGAGTTTGGCTTTCATGATGCTCGGTTTTCTGTACTACGTTTTTAATCCTGTTCTATTCTTTATCGTGCTCTATCTGACGTGTAGTGGAAAAGTGCTTCCTCGAATAGCAAGTATCTTGATCTCGCTAATTTTTGGGAGTTTGCTGGGTTTCTGGCTCGGTGGTCTATGTAGTGTTCCACTGCTAGAGAGTCAATTTACGGAATCCGCTTCAGGCGTCTTATTGAACATTGCTGTTGGTTTGCCGTTTGTTTCATTCGGTAAGATAATTTTTGGTTTTGGGGTGCTCATGTTTTCTGAAATGAACCGCAATTGGGAAGCTATGTTGCCGATGGGTGAGATGCAGAGCAGAAGACCTTTTGGCGTACTGGTGCTTTCGGCCTTGTATGTGATTGTCGGGTTGTTAAACATTTTGGCTTTACCTATTTCAGTGTTATATCCCTTCTTGCTGGAATTTTCTTTTGAGAAGTGGCTGCTACTGGTCGTTTTTGTCAGCACTTTCGTTTTAGGCATCGCTGGTCAACTTCTCGTAGCTTATGGTTTGTATCACGGCAAAAAATGGGGATGGGTTCCAGCGCTTATTTCGTCTGCAAGCGGTCTTCTCGCCCAAATCATCATTCTGTTGGTAGCACTGGTTTTTGGAGTCTTCGTAGAGACACCTTGGATAATTCTCGCGTCGCTGGTAGGACTTGTCATAAGCCTTATGGTGCTGTTTTATCTGCTCAGCTTGGAAACAAGAAAATACTTCGGATTCGTTAACCCACCAAAGCCTTCAACAGAAAGTTAAATAGACATCATCGTGGAAACATCATTCAAAGGTTTCATAATGAACTATTTGACTCATAGGTCTTTTACTTCGTGGTGGAGGAGTCTCAGCAGGATAACCAACGGGAATTATAGCGATTGGTCTTATTCCGCTGGGAATCTTCAAGGTTTCTCGTGCTTCTTCCTCTTCGAACGCGCCGATCCAGCAAGCACCTAATCCAAATGAGTAAGCAGTCAAAAGTAAATTTTGAATGGCAGCCGCAGTGTCTTGTATACAATATAAGGTTTTGCCGCGGATTCCGTAGCCTTGAGAAGAGCGATTTTCGTTTGCACAAACAACAATTACAACTGGAGCTTCTTCGATAAATGTTTGATCTAAAGCTGCTTCAACGAGTCTTCGTTTAATTTCTGGTTCTCGAATAATTATGAATTCCCATGGTTGAATGTTTCCAGCGGAAGGTGCCCATCGTACTGCATCAATAATTTTTTCAACAGTTTCTTGCGTAACTTCCTTACTCTTGAAGGTTCTTATGCTTCTCCTTCCCTTAATGGCTTCCAGAACATCCATAACTTTCACCCAATAACTTTAAGTCTATAATTTCCACGCAAACCATATTGTTTTCCTCAGCGTTTTCTAGTTAAACTATCTATTAGTTAGAAATTTCGTTTAAACACTTATATGAAAGGCTTTCAATCGTAACATTATTGAGAGAGGAAGAGTGAATTGAAATCAATCGTTTCTGGATTGATGCTGACGCTGTTTCTTGTTATCAGC
>Ga0172363_10004247_pt1 | contig 11580 bp, 7 predicted proteins | sample LakKivs2_kivu2a2_FD_114541 | JGI IMG/M metagenome (GOLD analysis project Ga0172363, IMG submission 114541) | Sediment microbial communities from Lake Kivu, Rwanda - Sediment s2_kivu2a2 | ecosystem: Environmental > Aquatic > Freshwater > Lake > Sediment | place: Rwanda: Western Province, Lake... | reverse complement strand
TCATCATCCTTAAAATAGTTTAATGATTGTGTTTATATGATACGCTTGAAGCGAACGTAACGGAAGAAGCGAAAACCACACATTTTTGATTAATATGCCCATTGTGAGGGCGACCCAGTCGCCCGAAGCAATCTCTACGGGGGGGTCTTGTACCCGCGCAGCGGTGTGATTGTGAGCCCCGTACGTACTTGTCATTGATTATATGAAAACGCTGCGGTACCACCTACAATAGGATACTGCAAAAACCAAAGAAGGAGGTACTGCAGCATGAAATATTATATCGGATGTGACGCCCACAAGAAATACTCGGTATTTGTAGGCATCACCGAAGGAGGAGAGATTGGCCCAGCGCAGCGGGTAGAGCATGACCGAGGAAGCTATCGTTCTTTTTTGAATGGTTTGCCAGCAGCCAGTCAGATTGCAGTAGAGAGCGTGGGGAACTGGTATTGGCTGATTGATGAAATGGAAAAGGCTGGGCATATCCCCACACTGGTTAACGCCGGCAAGGCTAAACTTATGATGGGGAATATTAATAAGACTGACAAGCTTGATGCCAAGGGGCTGGCTATTTTGTCGGTCAACGGTACACTGCCCACGGTCTGGATTCCGCCGGGAGAGCTTCGGGACCAACGAGAGCTGGTGCGGATGAGGATTTTTCTGGTCCACATTCGTACCGGCTTGAAGAACCGTATCCATGCTACCTTTGCCAAATACGCCATTACCTTCGAAGAGGTAAGCGACCTTTTTGGTGTGCGGGGAAGAAATCTTATTGAAGAGCGTCTGGCGGAATTGCCGCCACAGACCAGGAATTCGGTTCAAGAGCAGTTGAAACTTCTCGATCAAACGCAGCGGCAGATCGACTTAATTGAAGAGCGCATCAGGCAGATTGTAAAGGTAACCCCGGAGATGCAATTGCTCATGTCCATCCCCGGCATAGGAGCGATACTGGCAATCCTCATTGCCCTTGAGATTGGAGACGTAGCTCGTTTTGGCGATGGTGCACACCTGGCCAGCTATTGCGGGGCAGTGCCCAGGGTAAAGTCCTCGGGGGGCAAGACATACCACGGAAAGACCAGGCCTGACGTCAATCATTATCTTAAATGGGGCTTCACTGAGGCGGCTAATTGTATTGTCCTTAGGCAGCATCTCATGACCGGTCGCCACGTGGTGAGACTTTATCGGCGCATTCGCCAGAACAAAGGCCATGCCAAGGCTATCGGAGCCTTGCGTCGCCACCTGGCAGAAGCTGCTTATGTGGTGTTGAAGAGTAGGCAGCCTTACCATGAACCTTCAGTATCTAAAGAACATTCCGTCACCAAGGAGGTATGCGCGAGGCTCGCATGAGATTTTATGCTCGTTCTTTGAGTGCAACACCTCCGGGAAGATGCTCATGCCACCACGATGGCGAATACATGCATCCGGTGAAACGGTCTGGAGCGATATGTGACGAATAAAAAATGAAAGGAGCAGAAAACAGTCCAAGAACTCTATAACCATTGACAAACCGCAGCGCTTTCATACATGCGAGCCGAGCACTCATGGCGCTGACTGCTTGGCGTGGCAATCTCATAGCTCCCGCCAGTGAGTGAGGCCGCGGAAATGAGGAAGGGGACTTGAGCGATTGCTATTGGGATCACCGCTACGGCGGCTAAGAAACCCAGGCAACTGGTCGTTTCAGGCTCTAATGCTCAGCTACGAATGTGGCCACTGGCGAACTGCGCCCATAGCAATCAATCACTGTTCGTGATGCCCGTTCTCAGCCTCTGTCCCAAAGTTGGCGACGATAGCACAGTTTGCGTTCATGGTGATGGTTGTGGAGGCGGCGTTGGCGTTGCCAATAAAGGAGATATCCCCTGTCCACGACCGAAATTGGTACCCATCATCGGGCGCCGCAATCAGTGGTATGACCGTGCCTGTGTCATACGTAAAGGTCCCTTCTCCGGGAGTGGTTACGTTTCCCCCTGAGCCGCTGGAGATGGTGACTTGATAAGTACGAGCACCATCGCAGTCCGCAATCCCTGCACCTAGAACCGCGACAACTAAAAGGATGGCGACCACCGCCGCATAGCGTTCTCTCCGCAAACGACAAGCTACCTTCATAGATCAGCCATCGTAGCACACGCAGACGCGCCCTGCCATACACACGAGCCACCAGAGGGGAGGGGCAACCCCTGCGAAGAGCCTGCCCCTCCTATTCACATCGCTTAGCTGCTTTGAGCGCGCCGTCGCCTCAGTACGAAGAGGCCGCCGCCGGCCAGAATGCCTGCCAACAAGGCAACCCATGGTAGCAGCACACGCGCCTTGCTTACCGGGTAGGTCTGCCAACCTACAGCGCCGGGGAAGCCGGGGCCTGCTTGATCCGTGATCTGCCCGGGATTAGGGTTTTCGTCATGTATCGGATTATCGTCTACCAGCGTAACCGTTATGAAATTGTCGCCATCGTCGCTGCCAATGTCCAGCGCATCCCACGCACCACCATTGTACTTGTACCACTTGGTGCCTACTGGAACAGATCCGGGTAACGTGATGTTCAGGGTCACATCGGATCCGGTGAAGCAGCAGATTGTGAAGTTGAACATCCCGTATCGGAGCACAACCGGAGGCGTAGCAGGCGGTGCCATCGCTTCGAGGTGAACAATGCTGCCGTCGTCGGGACTGAAGCTAGCCGGGCCCTTGCCCGTAGAGGTTGCTACAGACATTGTTCTCGGTGACACCATTATGATGTCACGTCCTGGCGTCCCGCCTCGCCCTGCGTTCGAGGTGATAACGAACTGCCCGCTGGGACCCTGCGCGGGGCCAACGCCGAAGAAGTTCCACTGACCATTCCCACCGGTGTATCCGGATCCAGTGAGGTCGGTGACAAAGTTTCCCGCGCTGTCATATATGCAGATATCGAAAGTGCCCGTGGCGTAGTTTGGCTGGCTCCAATCTGGCTGCGACATCACCGACAGTGCGATGTGGGTCGCAGCGGTCGTGGTCCATGTGGCCCAGTAGGTTCCGGGGATTGGCGTGAAGCCAACGTCCTTGACCCAGGCCCCACCTGTGTATGTCAGGGTGTGAGTGGTAGCTACTGGCTCAGTTGCAGTCTCGCCCGACCAGTAGACGATTTTGGTACCGTCGGCGTTCGACACCGGCTCATACTCTTTGTGATTAGGTGTATTCGTTATGTTGGTTCGCGTGGTACCATCCCACGTAAACAGGTCCGCACCTCCAACAGGGCCATAGTCCCAGAATACGATGCTTGTCTTGCTGCTCCCCAGAAAATCGCAGTTAGCGACGTCATCAGGTGAAGTCGGCTGATAGATATACGAGCGAGTTGCGCTTGCTATGTCGTAGACCACGACTTTGTTCGGGTTTGCGTTGTGCACTTCCAAAAAGCCGATCGCAGTGCCGTCATCACTCCAGAATGGCCCCGTATAAGAGTTTATGTCACCAGTACCTGAATCTCCTGGTGAGATCACTATCTCTCCCGTGCCGTCTGCATTCATCAAGGCGACTTCCTTACTCGTACCAACTGCCTTCCTAGCCACGATCTTCGTGCCATCGGGGCTGAGGGACGCCAAGCTGTAGGTGGTTCCACTAGGAGCGTTTACGATCACGCAATAGTAGTAGTTGGCATTGTCAAACGTGTGGTAGTCGGCCAGAGCCGTCTGTACGGGCACCATGACTAGTGCCAGCACCAGTGCCAGGCCAAACAGGATACTAAATACTCTCTTCATTGTCTCCTCCTTTCGCGTTCATCCATATGTGTAACCCCGGATATCTCCGGGGTGTTGTCCACTGCCCACGACCGACCTGGTGCTCCACGGAGGAGACCCGCTGGGCAAGCATAACCACTAAGTTCCATTGAGAACACAATGCCCCGCTAAATTGCCGACCCTCAAAAACCAGAGAAGAGACCTGTCTTTACAGGTCTCTTCTTACTTCAGCTTGCGTACCCTTTCTTTCGGTCCACAATACCCACGCACATCCGCGCTGCGACGAAGCGGTCACCACCATTGGTCATGGCGGATAGCAATGACAGAATCCCTTGTCTTGTTTGGTTAGGTACCTGCCGCTCGCCCAAGGAAGCTCGCTTTCTGCTGCAGTCGTGACCCGCCGCGTCACTTACATCTGAATCGAATGTATTCTGCGGCTACACGAGCACTGCGTCTGGCGCTGTTTCACATAAAGACTAACATGTCCTCAAAAAAATGTCAATACCCAGTCTCTTCCAATGCAAGATGAGCCTGGAGGTGGTATCGATTTCTAGCACAAAATGAGCCTGAAAGATCAGAGCAACCCATTTATGATTGGGACATGCGACTGATCATGAACGATGCAAAACTGGAGACTGTAGAGCAGGTGAGACGATTCCTGGAGGGGAATGGAGTGGTGGAGTTCAAAGGGCTAACGGCCATGGAGAAGTATCACTGGATAGAGGAGGTCTTGATAAGATTTAGATATCATCTTCTCAGGAGAGACGACAAAGGGGCACTACGGCGGTATGCAGCGAAGGTTACGGGGTACTCGAGGGCACAAGTATCGAGGCTGATAGCGGAGCATAAACGCACAGGACGATTGAAGAGGACCCAATACATAAGGCACCGGTTTCCGCGTAGGTATACACCATCGGAAATCGAGCTACTGGCGGCAACAGATGAACTGCATGGATGGCTAAGTGGACCAGCCACGAAGAAGATCATGGAGCGGGAATACGAAGTATACGGGCATATTGAGTTTGGCAACATCTCCCAGGTATCTATAGCACACTTATACAATCTGCGCAGAAGTAACGCCTACAGGAATTCAACCAGGAGATTTGTCAAAACAAAGCCAACTGTATCCAGGATTGGCGAGCGGGCGAAGCCAGATCCAAAGGGGCAGCCTGGTTATATACGGATAGATACAGTTCATCAAGGGGACACCGATGGTCTCAAGGGGGTATATCACATCAACTCGGTAGACGAGATAACACAGTGGGAAATCATAGCCTCGGTGGAGAGGATATCAGAAGCTTACCTCGCGCCGATACTGGAGGGCATGCTGCTGCAATTCCCATTTATCATCCGGGGATTTCACTCTGATAACGGCTCAGAATTCGTAAACTACGTGGTCGCTAAGCTGTTGAATAAACTACTGATAAAGTTTACCAAATCGAGGCCCCGGCATACCGACGATAACGGACTGGTGGAGACCAAAAATGGCTCAGTGCTGCGCAAGAATCTGGGCTATGCTCATATTCCACAGGCATGTGCCGAGGCACTTAACCAGTACCATAACGACTATCTGAATCCCTATATCAACTTCCACAGGCCTTGCTTCTTCGCCGTGTCTGTTGTTGACCATAGAGGCAGGATGAAGAAGACTTATCCTTACAAGGAGGTGACGACCCCCTATGAACGATTAAAGAATGTACCTGGAGCTGAGGGCTACCTACGTCCCGGCTTAACCCTGGAACTACTCGGTGCAATCGCAAATCAAATGAGCGACAATCAATCTGCAGAAAGGATGGTGAATGCTCGTTCCAAGCTGTTTGAGCAGATCATAAGACCTGCTCAACGGGTTGCCTGAACCCTTTCCTTCAGGCTCATTCTTCAATTAGAATAGACTTACCCCTCGCACTAGCTAATCGCTTACGTAGCACCTAACGAGGGATTTCGCCAGATTTTTCCTATGTGGTCTACGGGTGCAGGATGGACAAAAGCGCGGCGCGCTTCGGCGGAATCATACTCAATCGGCTAAGATGTGCCCGCTCCAGATTTGGAGGCCGCCCTACCTACCGAAACAAGGGGCGGGTCCGGTCTCAATCATACGCCGCCTATGGAGCAAGGAGAGAGTTCATCGAGGGTTCATGTTGGTGCGTTAGCATATACTATTCTTTTCATTGCCCTACTTCCTTTCTCCTGGGGTCCCGGTTAGCTGAGCCGGGACCCCTGACTTTCCGACAAGACACGGTTCGAGGGACGGAAGGCAGGAGTTAGCCCATCGCCCCATCCAGACGCTACACGATTACGCGGAACTGGCACATCTGTCCCTGCCCTTTCTGAATCCTGGGGATAGAACGAGGCTTTCTGGGACAATAGTAGTGAATGATTTCTGAAGAAGCAGGCTGGCCTTAGCCACAAGCGCAGAAGGGGTCAACAGGAAGGAGTCGACCATTCAAGGAATCTGCCCCTTCTCACCTATGTCGCGTCTAGCCCTTAGCCCGGCGTTTCCGCACCGACAGGCCTGCACGAGCTGCGCAGGAACAATTGGGTAGGAAGGGCAGACTCTGTGGCAGAGTCTGCCCTTCCCCCTCTTTGAGAGGTTTAGGTTAGAGTCCGACGACGCCTGAGTACGAGCAGGCTGGCACCCACTGCGATGGCTGCACCCAACAGAATCCAGGGCAGCAGCACACGCACCTTGTCTGTGGGGTATGTCTCCCAACCTACAGCGCCGGGAGTACCCGGACCTCCGTCATCCATGATCAGCCCAGGGGTAGGATCTTCGTCTCCTGAGCCATTGTCCGTCAGTGTGACGGTGATGATGTTATCTCCGTCGTCACTACCGATGGGCAGCGAATACCAGGACCCACCCTGATATTTCCACCATTTACTACCTTTTGGAACAGGCCCCGGCAACGTGACGGTCAAGGTCACTGTGCCTCCAGAAGGAATGCAGCAGACCTGGAATGAGAACAGTCCGTACGGCAGTACAACCGGGCGCGGAACAGGCGCTGCCACTCCTGCGAGGGCCTCGATGCTGCCCTGGTCGGGATCGAAGTAGGCCGTGCCCCCTGTAGTAGGTGTGACGCTCTTCTGAGGTGTATAGGGCTCAGTAAGCCAGGGATCATAATTTACATTGGCACTCACCTTATCGCCACTGCCCGGGCCAACGCCGCCATCCGGCCCATCGGCAGCACCCCACCAGTTGCACGTGGCGTCGAAAGGCATGCCCGAGGTTACCGAGGCATGAACTTCCACGCCAAAATTCGTATTACCTTCGATGTTATTGAAGTGTATAACGTTGTTTACTGGCTGGTATGGTCCAACATCTGATGTTGAACCAAAGTGAGCATAACCCTCGCCCGCTATGACTATTCCGCAGTCCGCATTGTTTCTAATGTCGTTACCTACCACAATGGCGTTCTTTACCCCGCCCAGAACTATTGCGGTCCCGGGATTTGCCCTCGCTGGAGCATCAATCAACATCCCGTCGATATTGTTGTTTTCTATCCTGATATCTTCGCATAACCCGACACCGGCTACCTGTTTCGGGCTCCAGGCCAGTATGCCAACATCGGTTTGGTCTACCATGCTATTTCCCTTTATGATGACATCCCTGCATCCGGCAACCTCAAAGGGTCCCCAGTAACCCAAGAACACGTTGTTTTCCACCAGCGCGCCTAGGCAATTGATGAGATAGACCTTGCTGTGTCCGTAGAAGTAGTTGTCTTTAACGGTAACCCGGCGTGGGTTGGTTAACGCCCATGTTGCTGCATTTGCCTGCCAATAGGTTGTATCACAGAGAACCAAATCGTTGTTGCCTTTTTGATAGTCTCCGATCAAGTTCTGGGATTCCTTGCTCGGTATGGCAATCAGGTTGTGCTCAACGAATACTGACGCTGATGCGTTCGGCAAGTACATTCGTATGCCCTCACCCCGCCAGTTGGTTCCCCCAGCAGTACGTAAGATGCAATTATACTGAATATGAATGTTGTCTCTGGCAGTAGTAGCTATGGGGTAATCCAAAACAATGGCAGCCCCTGTTACAGATGACGAAGAGGCTGGGCTATTTGGACCTTCAATCGAAAATCCATCCACGGTGACCTCGGTTGACGTTATCCTTATCGCATACAGTGTCTGATCGCTGCTGCTGATTATGGCCTCAGCTACCCTGGTTCCAGTATTAGGGTCAACGCTGGCATTGGGCCCTCTGAGCACCACAGGTTTGTTTATGTCGATGTTCTCAGTATACGTCCCCGCCGCGACGACGATGGTGTCGCCACCAGCAGGGTTAGCAGCATTGACGGCTGCCTGAATAGTGGGGTAGTCACCGGGCACATTGATCGTGGCTGCTGCCACCGGCGTTGTGGCCACCAGGCTGAAGCCCAGCACCAGCGCGAAAGCAAATAGAATACTGAATACTCTTCTCATTGTCTCCTCCTTTCAAGTTCATCTCTATGTATAACCCCGGATATTCCCGGGGGTCGTTCACTGCCCACGATCGACCCAGCCCTCCACAGAGGAGACTCCATGGGCAAGCGTACTCGCTCAGTTCTTTCGATCCCATAATCTCTCACACCACTCCTGGCGCCCTCCTCAGTGTGACTCTCCCGCCAGGGGAGGGAGTATTGCAAGGAGCGTTCAAGTTCGCTATAATAAATACGGTGGTGGTTGACCGACCACCGCCGAAACCAAAGGAGAGACCTGCTTCTGCAGGTCTCTTCCTACTTTAGTCTAGATAGCCTTCCTTTCCGCCCACAGTAGCCACACTAGCTGGCCCCCGGGCGCAGTTGCGAATACCGTCGCTGGCATTGGAGGACGCGGACGATAGAGTGTAACCTTTGACCTTTTCCGGTGCCTGCCCCTCGCCCATTTTAGACTCGCTTGTCACCGCAGTCGTCCCGGTGCTACTCGTCACTTCTACAGGAGTCTTATGTATTTCCGAACAAGACGACTGCTGTATCATATAGGATATCAGGTCCCCCAAAGGATGTCAATACCCCCTCTGTTAGCTAATCATGTACATAACCACTCGTGTCCCGTTAATCTATCAATTTTCTGCGTGGTTGCAAGGTCAGGTGTGCGGCCACCGGCCTGCGGCGGACCCAGAAGCGCTCGGGCAGGAAGGGCAAACTCCGTCGGAGAGCCTGCCCTTCCTGGTTTGAAAGGTTTAGGTTTTTGTCTGGCGTCGCCTCAGCCCCACAAAGACTGCCCCAGCCATAATGGCTGCCAATAAGGTGATCCATGGTAGCAGGACACGCGCCTTGCTTACAGGATAGGTCTCCCAACCCACAGCCGCTCCGCCCGGGCCTCCTGGATCGGTGATTTGTCCGGCGACAGTATCTCCATCGCCTGACCCACCGTCGGTCAGGCTGATTACCATGATTTCGTCGCCATTGTCGCTCAGATTCGGGAGAGAGTACCACCCCCCGTTCTGATACTTCCACCAGACCGTGCCTACCGGAACCGCTGTTGGCAGTGTGACGGTCAAGGTCACTGTGCCACCAGCAGGAATGCAGCATATCCGGAATGAGAACATGCCATGCGGTAGCAGAACCGGGGCGCCAGAGGGTGGTGTCACTGCTGCCAGCTCTGCAACGTTGCCCTGGTTGGGGCTGAAGTAAGCTGTACCTGTCGATGTGGAGGTTGCTACGCCCGTCTGAGGCGTATAGGGTGCAGTAAGCCAGGGGTCATAATCTACGTAGGTACTAACCTCATCTCCGCTGCCGGGACCCGAACTACTTGGCCCGCTGGCAGCCCCCCACCAGTTATTCTCGGCCGTCACGCCAACAGTTGAGTAGTTTCTAAGTCCGTATCCAGTATTGCTGTAGATATTGTTGTTATGTAGGTCGATACTCGACGGGGTGCCATCGATTCCGACACCATTGCCAGTTCCACTATATCCACCCCATGAGCCATCGTTATTGTGAATCGTATTGTCATACGCCTGTACGTTCGAGCAGCTATCTTTCAGGCTCAACGCACCTACCGACCAGCCATCACCTGCCACGTTGGTAATGGTATTTCCCGAGATGGTTGCGCCGTTGCTGTGGACAAAGCTAATTCCGCCCTCCATTGCCCCGTCAACACAGTTGTTGGTAATAGTCGCGTTGTCCGAAGGGCCCAACCCTGTCCAGTCATACCCGACCCAGATGCCCTGGTTTCCTGAGTTTATGACGGTATTTCCTGTGATTACGGCATTGTCGCATTCCCTGGCAATAAACATGCCATCGGCGAGGTTGTTCTTGATGAGGCTATTCTTGACCGTGAGGTTTCTGTGGACTAGTGCGTACATTGGGGAGTAGTTGTTCTGCAGCTTGACATTATCTACCACGCCCCCGGAGTAGAAGATATAGCCTTCGCCTGGGGTGTCGTGGGCAAAGTCGCGGAAGAGGATCCCGTAGCCTCCGGTGCTTATCAAGTCACCGGTGAAGTTCTGGACAGTGAAGTTCTTGATAGTGACGTTGTAAGCATAGACCTGGATACCCGTTGGCCAGCCCGCACCGCTTGTACCCCAGATGCCAGCGTCAATGATGGTCCCATCTCGGCTCTCGCCAACCAGGGATAGGTTATCCTTGGTGATGACGATACTCGTTAGCGACGTAGCGGAGTAGGTTCCGTCTGCCACCATGATGGTGTCGCCAGGATTGGCAGCGTCGATGGCCGCCTGGATGGTCCAGTAGTTCGGATGCACATTCGGCAGACTTGTGTCAACCGTAAGCGTAGCCGCTGCCACCGGCACGGTGGCCACCAGGCCGAAGGCCAGCACCAGCGCCAGCGCAAACAGAATACTAAATACTCTTTTCATTGTCTCCTCCTTTCACGTTCACATCTATCTTGTTCTATGTTTAACCCCGGGTATTTCCGGGGTGATTCACTGCCCACGATCGGCCGGGTCATCCGCAGAGGAGACTCCATGGGCAAGCATACTCACTCAGTTCCACTAATCGCACTACCTCTCTCACCGCTTCTTACCCTTCGTAAGCTCTCCCTCTCCACAATCACCCCTCGCCCTCGAAGGGAGAGGATTGAAGGTGAGGGTGTCGTCTTTCCCTCACTCTAACTCTCTCCCGCCAGGGGAGAGAGGATTGCGTAGGGTCTCTCAGTTCACTATAATAAATATGGTGGTGGTTGACCGACCATCGCCAAAACCAAAGAAGAGACCTGTTCGCGCAGGTCTCTTCCAACTTTAATCTACACAGCCTTCCTTTCGGCCCACAATAGGCACACTCGTCGACACTGGATCGCGCGAATATCCTTACCAGCAGTGGGGAACGCAGATGATATGTGACGTCTGAGCTTCCCAGGTACTTGCCCGCCGACCATATTAGACTCGTTTCTCATTGCAAGCGTGCCCCCGCGCCCCATCATTTATACAGGAATCCTATGTATTTTGAAGGTGCACGACTGCTGCGTGTTAGGCTATTTCGTAGAAGAGTAACAGGTCCTCAAAACAATGTCAGTACCCCCCTGTGCTAGGTAATCACATGGGTAGCAACGAACGAGGGATTTCGCGGGCTTTTTGTGTGGTCTGGCCGACCAGGATGAACAAGAGCTTGGTGCAAGAGGCTTGGGGGTGGCCACAGCCTGCCTACGCAACGGAAGCTGGCACTCATCTTAGCTCTATTTGTCCGGAACAGAAGAGCTTGGATCGATGAACCATGCCCCTGACGGGCTATGTTGGTTTAGGCGATGGCGCCTCTTGATGGTGGGATGGTTGTCTCTGACCGGTGCGGAGTCTGGAGAGGGGTGGCCATCAGCGGGACGGAGTCTCAACGGAATAGTCCCCTGATTCCCTTGTAGGTTGTTCCAGTCCGACGACGAATTCCACCGACTTCGATACGCTTGTTTTCCTCATCAACAAGGTAGATTATGCGGAAATCTCCAACTCTTA
>Ga0172363_10004246_pt1 | contig 11580 bp, 20 predicted proteins | sample LakKivs2_kivu2a2_FD_114541 | JGI IMG/M metagenome (GOLD analysis project Ga0172363, IMG submission 114541) | Sediment microbial communities from Lake Kivu, Rwanda - Sediment s2_kivu2a2 | ecosystem: Environmental > Aquatic > Freshwater > Lake > Sediment | place: Rwanda: Western Province, Lake... | reverse complement strand
GCCCTATCACACTTGTGGCCACAATTAAGTTCCTATGCTTTCGGCTCTAAGAGACTTATGTAACAGGACTTGAGACGTTCACGATAGCTAATCGCCGTCTCCATTTCAACCGAATCAGTGGACCAACTGGGTAACGCTCCCAGCCACCCGCCGTGCAAGGGCAGGGTCTAGCCTTCTAGCAAGCCCGTGTGAGAGGTTGGTTTCCCTTGCTCTCGTACTCTTATTATACACAAATTATCGGTCTGGTCAAGCGTCGAACTGAAAAAAATTCTGGGAAAATTTTGGAGAAGGAAAATATCAGTGCGCGAAATACGACACAAACTTCTCGTCCTCGTCAAATGTTGCCATAGGGTAGTACCCGTCATCAATGTAAATGGATGTTTGACCATCGCGTGTGACGAGTGTGAAACTGATTCCTATTTCAGATAGTACCCCTACTAGTTTCTCTAAGTCGGTCATGTTTTGTCCTTCCTAATGTGTTCTAGTTCGCGCTATAGAGCCAGCAAGCGAGTTTCGCCTATTTAAAAACATGGCTGTCTGGATATGGCTAAAAGTTTAAATTTTACGTAGCTTTCTGGGTAGTGTTTTATCACATGGATATTTACAGTCAATTAAGTCTGCCCCAAAATCCACTGTCACCCAATCCTCGTCAGCTTCATCCCAGCTTTGTTTACCAACATGTTTGACAGTACCAATAGTATTCTTTGGTACTAAGCCCTTAGCTGCGTCTCTTTTGGCTACAACTACATCACCAACTTTAAGTTGCATAATTATGTATCCTAAATTTTGTGTCTATTTCGCCCACGATTCTCAGAGCAGCTATAGCAAAATGACGCTTTAGCTTCGTTCACTATCATTGTGTGATGGGCAACTCGTTCGCTTTGTGCTGCGTTTCGCCCACACCATACTTTTCTCCTCTAGAACTTTAGCACCAATTCGTTATGTCTCAGCGTTAAGCTCACGTTACTACTAGCGTTTCGTAACCGTTGCTTTCTCTTAGAGGAATTCTCTCTATAGAGAATCATAGACAAACTTTCGAGCAAATGCAATAGATTGGACACTTTTTTACAACATTTTGTGGTTGCTAGTTCGCGCAAACACAAGATATGGGGGTGTGGGAGAGAAAAAGTTAGGGGACGGCCTATATCTAGTCGCCGCCCTTTGGTTCAAATTCCATATCTCGTACCACATTAATTGCGGCCCCTAATCCTTGATAGAAACCGTGGTTATATGTACTACTCTTTGGGTAAGGATTTACCAAATCCCGTAATGTCCAAATAAGTTTGCGGCGGAACTCAATAATTTCCTTCTCCGACATTTCCGGCTCCCTTACGTGGATTGATTGCGTTTGACTCCCAGATTCTATCATACTATCGTCTTTTGTCAAGCGCGGCGTGAGAAAAAAACTTTTTTGGAGGTAGCTGCCAGCCACATAGTATATACTGTCAAAGGTGCCTCAGTTTTGGTCAAAACTTTGGGCCTTCTACATTGGGTTGGACGCCCGAAACGCTCGTTTTTTGGTCTACCCCTAGGGAAAATTGGTACTATACCAGGATAGATTGGGTGTCGGTTTTGGTCAAAACTACAGCCACTTGACAAACCTGGTTTTTATGGTATAATACAAGTTGAGGACGAAAAAATCACAGAAAAGTCATCGGGAGCAACAAAAACTGATTGACTTCCCACCAAAATCTGTTATAATTCGTTGAGAAATGGCCGATATACACTACTACCACCACTAGAACAGCATCCAAATCAACTTTTAACAGTGGTTTGGAGCGGAAAAGTGGAACCGAACGTATGACAAATGCGTCGTGGTATATATGCGGCTGGTTACGTTCCATCAGTGCAAGGCACAAGTCGCTACCCTTTTAACGTTTATCTTGTATTGGTTGTTAGAGGTATTTATGCAAGTGCGTTGTGAGCAATGTGGATGCAAGTGGACGACCAAGACCCTTGGTAGCGTTTGGTGTGCAGATTGCGGTAAAAAGCAGTCTCCTAGAAAGCGATTCGAGAAAACCGACCTGCAACCGATGACTGTAAAACGGTCAATTCAGACCCATCTAAAGCAGCTAAAATCGGGCGTCGAGACACTCGTTTCTGATGGAAAAATTGACGTAAATTCAACAATTGACGACCTGTTGTTAATTCTTAATGAGGAAATTGAAGTCCTCGGAGAGCAAATTAAAACGGAATACAGCGCGGCCAAATTACCTACCAAAAACGCCTAATTAGGGGAATTGGAAAATGTCGAAGCTCCGAAATGAACTTATTAATGTACCCATTGTGGTTACTAGCGCCCCTGATTATGATATTAGCTGTTTCCCTCGACTAGGGAAATTGGTCCTAATGTCTAACTTGAAGAATTGTGAGCACCTAAAAGGTACAGATGAAGATAGACCTGTGATTAAGTTTGATAATGGTGGGTTTATCAATCTACGTGCCGGTATTAAACTAGAGGTAGTTGGTACTGAGTAAGTCAGAAATTACTATTAAGGTTAGGAACTAAAAATGGACAATACGTTGAATGGTATGGGCGGAATTACAATGATTGATAAAGAACCAGACCCAAACAGTGTAATTGTGGCACGTATTACTATGGGCGAATTTGATGCCCAGCTTGATGTAATGACGGCGGCGATTTGTCTACGTAAGACCATGCTCGGCAAGCCTACTCAGTCATTTATGCCACCTATTGTACAGCGGGTAGAACGTAAGTCTATCTATGACTTTAAGGTGGGTGACCGTGTGAGATTCAACCAGCGGGCGAACCCTAAGTATCTAATTGGTACTGAGGCTACTGTCACTGGTCGTAAGCGTACAAAAGTCACCATTAAGCTCGACGCCGCTGCTGGCCGATTTGGTGGGGAGTCGAACATTACCTGCCCAACCTCTATTATTGATAAGGTGTAGACTAATGGATATATAGGAAATGTACGGTATGGTATTGATAATTAAAGAGGAAGATATTCCGGCACTTATTAAGGAACTGCGAAGATGTGTCTAGACACAATTACACAACAGTATGAACCACCTAATGAAGAAGTTAAGGTAGGATACAAATACTTTAGAGAGTTGAGTAATGGGCTTGTACGACCACCGGCGTATGGGGCCTGTCAAGCACTTGAAAAGTGGTACGATGACCCAAAAAACGACATTCTATTTGCGTGGGCATCGCATTTTGTGTCAGCGACATATCAAACTGGATTCCACGTTCTTGTTTCATTAAGCCAAGCCAAAGCATTCTGGATTGGTATAATGAATCCTATACACAAAATTCACCTATATAAGGTGGAGTATCGTAATGTGGTCGCGTCTGGAACAGATGATGGTGCCGATGTTGATGTGGCCCGAAGTATTAGGGTTATAGAAAAACTAGAAGATGTAAATCTATAAGGAATTTATTCATGCCATGTAGAACTGAGGACTGGGGTGACGACACGAAAGAGGAAAAAGAAATCCAAAAGCTCACAAGAATGCTATGCTCGGCCTGTGTTGGTTTGGAAACAAAGGGCTGGGACATGCCTACACTGGAACTTAAAAAGTGGTGGGAAAAGCATCAAAAGGAAGACGAGAGGCGGCTTGCTATGGAACGGGCTGAGAGAAAGAAAAATAGGTTGCGTAAACAGGCAATTTCTAAACTAACACCAGAAGAAAGAAAGGCTCTTGGCTTATAATGAGTGTTAAACTTAGCAATTATTCACGACCGGCACCTGTCCAAAAAACGTATTCATTCGAGCAGGTTATAGAGGGGCCGGCTAATGCTCTATACGAATCAAATAATAAAAATTGGACAAGCTGGTACTATTTGTCCTGTTTTACTTCGATTGTTTGTATCCATAAACAAACAGGTATGGTTTCAATTGTAGATGCAGAAATGGCACAACATGTAACATTTTTTCGTTCCGAGAATGGCATCACGCTAACAATAACGCCATGATGCTCATCGAACCATATATTACTATCGGCATAGCGTTCGTCGTACTGATTATATTCAACTACTTTTTTGGAGAGCAGACAGATGGGAATTAGTGAAAAGAAGAACGGCATATATCCTCCCGGCGTGAACTAGACTATTAGGAGTTAAGTAATGTGTCTAGATATTGTTAAACAGGTTTTCGATGGTACTTCTGAAAAAGTTGAAATTGGGTATAAATGTTTTTGGAGGGATTATAAAACAAACAAGCTATATGCTGGCTGGTTTGCTTATGTTGAACAAGAAGTAGACGTATGGTTGGACTCTCAATCGTATACTGCCTTTCCAAATGAACGCGACTGGAAAAATAAGTTTCTATATAAGTATAAATATAACCCAGAATTTCATATTTGTAATACAAAAGAAGATGCTGAAAATCATCCTATATTTGAGTATTACGGAGGTGAACAACACTTTAAATACACGCCACATTTTCATGGCACAATGACTGGGTTTTATGAGTTGCATAGGGTAGAATATAAGGGTGTTGTTGCAACTGGTATAGAATTTGGTCGTATACCGATAAATGTGGTAGTTGCTAGATACATGCGAATTTTGGAGGAAGTTGGAATGGTAAAAGTAGAAATAATAAACAAACAGCACCTATTAGGTCATCTTTAGCACTAGCAATAAGGAATTGGTAAATGAGTAATAATATCATCTTGTCCACGGATTCCTATAAATGTTGCCATTGGAAGCAATATCCATCAAACACCCAAAAGGTCTATTCATACTTCGAGAGCCGTACTGGTGCGAAGTGGGATAGGACTGTATTCTTTGGCCTGCAATACATCCTCAAGAAATACCTGACCGGGATTCGTGTGACAGAGGAAAAAATTGATGAGGCGGAATACCTAATCAATGCTCATTTGGGTGGCGGGTTCAATAAGGCCGGGTGGCAGCACATCATGAATGAACATGCTGGCCGTCTACCTATTGAGATTAAAGCTGTGGCTGAGGGGTCTGTTGTTCCTGAGTCGAATGTGTTGATGACTGTCGAGAATACGGACGAAGAAGTGCCGTGGTTGACCAACTACGTCGAGACTATTCTAACGCACGTTTGGTATCCATGTACTGTGGCAACCCAAAGTCATGAAATGCGTAAAATCATAAGTCGCTTTTTGGCAACTACTGGCGACGATGCCCCAGACTTCAAACTACACGACTTCGGTTTTCGTGGTGTAAGCTCTGTAGAACAGGCTGGGTTAGGTGGCGCTGCTCACTTGCTTAGTTTTAGTGGTACTGATACACTAGCTACTATTACGATGCTAAGGAAGTATTATGGGGCCGAGATGCCTGGTTTTAGTATACCAGCTTCGGAGCATAGTACGATTACATCATGGGGCCGCGAACACGAACTAGATGCTTTCCGCAATATGTTGGAGCAGTATCCTGCTGGTCTAGTAGCTTGCGTATCTGATTCATTCTCAATTTGGGATGCGTGCGGCGAACTCTGGGGAAATCAGTTACGCGATATGGTCCTCAATAGGGATGGCGTACTTGTGATTCGACCAGATTCCGGCGACCCATGTGTTGTATTACCTAAGATACTTTCTATCCTCTGGAACAAGTTTGGCGGAACAACAAACGCCAAGGGGTACAACGTGCTGGACCCGCATGTTCGCGTCATTCAGGGGGATGGTATTGATATTGAAAGCCTTCCCCATATCCTATCTGTTCTAGAACATAATGGATGGAGCGCAGATAATATTGCCTTCGGTAGTGGTGGCGGGCTTCTACAGAAGCTCAACCGCGACACCCAGAGGTTTGCATTTAAGTGTTCAGCGATTAAACGGGAGGGTAAATGGAACCCTGTGTATAAAGACCCTGTAACAGACAGTGGAAAAATGTCTAAGAAAGGATTAATGAAACTTGAGAGAGAGGGGAAAAGTTACAATACATTTACATATACGCCGGGCTTAACTCCTGTTGGTATGTATTCTGATGTAGAAGATGTACTCATCCCTGTATTCCGCAACGGGGAACTATTAGTTGAACATAAATTTGACGATGTAAAACAAAGACTACTCTCGGAGGAATTTTCTCAAGTTTGAGCTTGACGAAGCCGATAATTGTGGTAGAATACGTGTGTTGAGCAGGTTTTCTGAAAATTTCATAAGGTGGAACTATGTTGAAAACTTTTGAGTCGCTGCCTGTTGGTAAGGTATTTCGTGCCGAGGGTCGTCGCTTTAAGAAAGAGGCTGAGAAGTCGGCAGCGGTACAACGTAACGGCGAGCAGGTGAGTGTGTTGTATAATGCGTTTTGCTATATGTCGCCGAATAAAGAAGATGTACAGGCGATGTATCAGTTTGATAACGATGAATTGGTAGAGGTATAAATACAATGTAATCGCGGTTGCGATTGTCAGAGGATGTCTATTATGTGTGCTGTTAAGCAGGTTGAGAACCGTATCCAATTGATGGAGAATCTTGGTAATGGCTCGTTTTATTTTTGAAGATTTAACCTTCGAGCAAGCAACTGCGTTTGCTGATTGGTATAGAGATAGGGGCGAGGCTGACCTTCACGAATACCTAAAAGGGTCAAACGTCGAAGCACCTATCCCGTCATTAGCATCGAATATTGATGATAATGTCGTATTATACGCACAAAACGGAGAAATATGATGATAAAAGATTTTCAAGTGAATTATTCGCATGGCAATGCTTACTTGATTTGTACACGTAGTTCCCCGGTTGTTTATTTGTTGAATGATGGTACTATTTCCGAGTTCAAAGATAATATAGCAACAGACCAATATTGGTTTTATGGCCCACGGTCGGCAGAGGATGCGCTAGCTATATACCTGAATGGAAAACTTCAACAATATGTTCTACGTTTATACGCTGAGGAATTGTATTACAGCGAACTAGATGATGGTACTCCTGTCTTTCGGTTTGGTTTAGACCACGCCGTCTATGGCAACAGAGAGGAAATGGCTGTTCATAGAGATAAATTCAAGACCGGCCAGCTTATTAAGGTGAATGTCAAGGAAACAATTATTACTACGTTGGAGTTACAAAAGATATGAGACTAGACCTGTCGTTGAAGTGTTCTAAATATAGATTGCTTGAAGATGCTGAAATCGAAATGTCTAAAAAATACTATCGTGATATAATTGTAGCACAAAAAGCTAAGCCTGGTTTTCTAGACCCAAATAAATTCATACTTCCAGCCGGAACCATTATAACTATTACTCGCTGGTGTGAGAAGAGTGGTTATTGTGATAGTAATATTGTAGTCATGAAGAAAGATAATCCGAAACACCCGTTTGCGACAGTTCTGCTAGTCCGTGATGATTTAATGCGGGCAAGGTTAGAAGTAGAGAGATTATAATGAATAAAGTATTTGACAGTAAGTTTCTCAAGGTATACGATAATGACGGGTGGACATTTGCTTCACGCAAAGACACACCTGTTTTTCAAGGCAACAGAAAGCCTGATGCTGTAATTATCTGGGGGCGTCATACCCGATATAACGCGGTTCCAGTTATCAGCCAGTATCGTAAATCTATTGGTAGTTATATCTGGGAGCTGCCTGCTGGGCTTGTTGATGAGGGGGAAACTGTAGAGCAGGCGGCTAAACGAGAACTACTTGAAGAAACCGGCTTGACTATCACAAAAATTCATAGTGTATCTCGCGGATTTCCTTCTATTGGTATGAGTGATGAAATTCAGGCCATTGTGTATTGTGACGTAGGCGGCGACGTGGTTCCGCGCGGAGGTATTGACGACGAAGATATTATGGTTGAACTGTGGGGGTCTGATGACTTTAGCGAAGCATTGCGTGGCCGTTATCTACTTGATGGTCGCTTGGCCACTATAGCATTAATGAGGAGTATTTATGGGTTGCCATCCAAATAAGGCATACTTATGGTGTTAAGAATAATTTCTGACTGTCATGGTCAAACTCGAAAGTATCGAGAGATAGCTGAGGCTGCCGAATATAGTGTGCAGACTGGCGACCTTGGGTTTGCTGATACATATAAAGCACTAATGGATGACTCGTCATTTAGTGTGGAACACCATAAGTGGTTTGGTGGAAACCACGACGACTATGATTTCATCACTTTATGTGAAATGTGCGAACATAATGCTGTCCAAAAGTCCTTAGTCTATAAGCACTACGAAAGATTTAATAGTTTCAACCTTGGTGACTATGGTATGCGTTCTCATGGCGGTGTAGATTTCTACATTGTTCGTGGAGCATTCTCGATTGATGTGAAACCGCGCCTGCAACAAGAACGACTGTTCGGCGTGCGAAGCTGGTGGGTAGAGGAAGAATTGTCAATAGAGCATCACGACTCGATTGTAGACGATTTTGCGAAGGCAAAGCCCGATGTTGTACTTACCCATGAATGTCCTCAAAATGTTGGTCATGATGGTGTACTTAAAACAAACTGGATTTTAGAAAACTTTGGGTTCGACCCCTTGACATTTACCACAAATACTGGTATACTGTTGCAGAGGATGTTTGAGGAACACCAACCGAAATTGTGGGTGTTTGGACACTATCACAAAAACTGGCGTGCTACTGTAAATGGAACAGAATTTGTATGCCTACCTGAACTTGGATATTTAGATATTTAGTATATTGTGACACTTTAGATAGGATTGATTAAATGAAAGACGTATTAGTAGTTTCAGTTTTAGTTTGTTTTGGATTACCTATTATCTGTCTGGCAGCCTTCTCCAACGTCTTATTTCAAGCCCGCATTGCTACGGTCGAGGAATACCGCGAAGTGATGGATGCAGCTACTTTACACCGTAAGAGTGGTGATATGTGGCTCGCAACAATCATAACGGACTTTCTCAAGGCTGATGGTGAACTCTCATACGAGGATATTCAATATCTTAGAAAGAAGCGTGAAGAAATAGAACGAAAGTATATAACAGAATTTTTTCTCGACGGTACATATCCATACAATACAGGCGGCATCGGGAGAAACTTAAATGGTCGTCCGAATCCCATCGGCCAGACAGGCAGCAAAGATACGACGGCAAGCCCGCCGTCTAACTAGAGAGCTATATCGAGAGCAAGCAGGGCTATGTGCTTACTGTGGTGAATATATGCCAGCCCAACATATGGGTAAATGTACTCCTAATGAGCCTCAGCACCCACTTCGGCCAACCATCGAACATATTCGAGAGGTAGCTAGGGGTGGACAGAACAATAAGGAGAACCTGTGTGTGATTCACTACAAGTGTAACCAGTTGCTTGCGCAACTTTCGGATGATATTGAGCTTCAATTTGGTACGGGAACGTATTACTGAAAAGTTACGTTTTGATGTATAATCTTGTTCTCAACAACACTACTTATCATCAGGAGTAACTTATGAAACAACTAGATAAAGACCAGATTATAGACCTTTTCTATAATAAGGGTTACACAAAGCAAGCCATAGCTAATGAGCTAAATATAGCTAAATTAACACTACTAAGATTTTGTGAGCGCGAAAATGTAATACTTGATGTCCGTCCTCCTAAGAGACTCGGATTAAGGCGTGGTATCAAAGATATATCGAATAATAGATATGGCAAGTTGGTTGCTATTCAATATAGTAAACTAGATAGATTTGGTAACGCTGTATGGTTATGTCATTGTGATTGTGGGAAAGTTGCTGAAATAAACTCTGCATCTTTAATACGAGGGCTTACTAGGTCGTGTGGCTGTGAAAAAGCCAAGAAAGCATTCAAGGGACACGGCGAAATTAGCAAGATGTTTTGGAGTAGCCTAGAAAGAAACGCTCGTCGTCGAGGTATTGATTTTAATATCACGATTGAGGAAGTGTGGAACTTGTTTCTACAACAAAATAGAACATGTGTATATACTGGTCTAGAGTTATTTTTTGTTAGAGATATGAATAATGTAACTGGTAAAACTGCATCGTTAGACCGAATAGATTCTTCTAAAGGATATATTCATGGTAACGTGCAATGGGTTCATAAAATTGTGAACCATATGAAAATGGATGCTTCTGAAGAAGATTTTATTAATATGTGTAAACTTGTAGCTAAATATAGGAGTTAAATTTTGGGTTATCAACATATTTGGTTAAACAACACTTTCAAAACCTAATTAGGAATTAACCATGTGTCTAAGTACCATAACAAAAACTTTTGATGGTTCGTCATAAATCCGATGCTATGCTGTGTAATAATTGTATAAAAAAATGATATAATAAGGAATAAGAATGTGAAAAAAGTTCTAGTAGTCGGTGCGGGGAGGATGGGGGGCGTTATTGCATACGCGCTCGACAAACTTGGTTATCAGGTATTTAAATATGACTCAGACCCTACTAAGTGTGATGAGCAGTTTAAAGATATGGAATTTTATGAGGTAGACCTAACTGGCTATAATGCCGTTATTTCTTCTGCTACCTATACAGCTAACCTTGAAATTGCGAAGCAATCTATTGATGCTGGTGTTCCTTACTTCGACCTCGGTGGTCATGTTGGGACAAGTAAAGAAATCCAAGAGTTTGCAAAAGCAAACAATGGACTAGTATTCACTGACTTAGGGCTAGCACCTGGTCTTGTTAATATACTTGGGGAGTTTGCCTTAGACGACCTAGAGCGTATTGGTGAAAAGCCAGTATCTATCGACCTAAGAGTTGGTGGACTACCTTCTTTCTACGCCGATATGGGGCTATTGAAGTACAATCTTACATGGAGTGTAGAAGGACTTATTAATGAGTACCTTGATAAGTGTAAGATTCTATGGGATAAAGAGGTTCAAGAAGTTGATGGCTTGTCTGGTCTAGAAGAAATAGACTGGGGAGATAATCTAAAGTTCGAGGCGTTTCACACTTCTGGTGGATTGTCTCACACACTTGACTCTGCAATCGCTAGGGGCCTCTCTGACGCGAGATATAAGACTATTCGATACAAAGGCCATGCGCAGCAAGTGCGATTTCTGCTCGAAGCCTGCGACGGCGACCGCGAGCTATTAGTGAAGCTAATAAAGAACTGTTCAGTATCTCATAATCAAGATTCAGTATGGGTATATGTTAAAGCTAAGGGGAAATATACCACTATAGAAAAACGGTATATGATTCCTTATAGTAAAGACTTTACCGCAATGCAAAGAGCTACAGCATTCTCGGCGGCTGCGGTAGTGGCAAATATCGTATCACAAACATCTGTTGGTTTTCTTACTACGTTTCTGGGTGACTCCAATGTGCTGTCCTATCGGTCGGTGAATAAGGAGAATTTTCTCAGAAACATGGAAAAACTGGGGATTAAACTGTGAGTACACTGCTAATATATAAGAAAACGAATATATTTAAGACGCCATGTGATGCGATAGTTAATACAGTAAATTGTGTAGGTGTTATGGGTGGCGGTCTTGCTAAAGCCTTTAGGGATAGATTTCCTAATATGTATGAAGAATACAGAGATATATGTCGGCGTAAGCTGTTAAAACCTGGACAGATGCATTACTATGCACCCTCAATAGAATATAGTAAACATATTATTAACTTTCCAACTAAAAATCACTGGAAATATGATTCTAAGATGGAGTATATTACTACTGGTCTAGTTGCTCTAAAGGATTGTTTGATTACTAATAAGATAAACTCGGTAGCCATTCCAGCCCTCGGGTG
>Ga0172363_10004245_pt1 | contig 11583 bp, 9 predicted proteins | sample LakKivs2_kivu2a2_FD_114541 | JGI IMG/M metagenome (GOLD analysis project Ga0172363, IMG submission 114541) | Sediment microbial communities from Lake Kivu, Rwanda - Sediment s2_kivu2a2 | ecosystem: Environmental > Aquatic > Freshwater > Lake > Sediment | place: Rwanda: Western Province, Lake... | reverse complement strand
TACTTACTAACTTACTAAGTAAGTTATTTAATAAGAAAGATTTAAATATGCGCCTTTTTTATGATATGAAAAGAGCAAAAGTGAAAAGAGATGAAACTGTTAGATGAAATGGAAAATCAAAAGATGAGGTGAAAAAGGGCGAGATGAAAGGGGCGAGATGAAAAAATATTTACTACTTATTGAAGATGAGAAGCTCTGGGAAAAGTTTAAAGAGAGCATAAACAATGATATTAATACTGAAATTCTTGAGCTCATTAAGAAAAAACTTGGGAAAAATTTAGGGAGGCAGGATGCCAAAAGATAAAAACTTGGGAAAAATGAAAAAGGAGGGAAAAATGGATAATAAAGCAGGTGACAGAAAAAATTTGTTAAAAACAAATCGCGCGCAGGTTACAATTTTTATTATTATTGCAATAATTATTGTTTTGGGAATTGCTGTTTATTTTATTTTGAGAAGCCCTTACAGGCAGGAGATTCCGAAGAACATGCAGCCTGTTTATGATTATTATCTTTCATGCATTGAAAGCAATGCGCAACAGGGGATTGCATTGCTGGGAGAGCAGGGAGGGTGGATTAATACTGATGAATTAGGATTTATACCTGGAAGCCAGCATATGCCGTTTTCATCTCAATTGGATTTTTTCGGGCAGGCAGTTCCATACTGGATGTATGTTTCTGGAAATAATTTATTAAAAGAGCAGGTTCCATCTAAAAGCAAGATGGAGGAACAACTTGCAGATTATATCGGGAAGAGGGCTGATTACTGCGATTTTTCTGATTTTGCAAAACAGGGATTTGAGGTGGTGGTTGATAATGATGGAATCTCTGATGTCAGTATAAATGATTTAAATGTTGATATTAATCTGAAAAACAAAATTTTTATTTATTTTGAGAATGAATCTGTTGAAGTCCAAAGCCACAAGATTTCTGTTGAATCAAAGCTCGGGAAGTTTTACTCACTTGCATTAAATGCTTATAATTTTGAGAAGAGCCAGATGTTTTTGGAAAAATATGCACTTGATGTTTTGAGATTATATGCGCCTGTTGATGGTGTTGAATTAAGCTGTTCTCCGAAGACATTTGTCAAGAGCGAGATAAGGAGCGCATTGGCTGATGCTCTTGAGGCAAATATCGGTGTTTTGAAATTAAAAGGCAGTTATTATGAACTTGCAGGAAAAGAGAGCAATTATTTTGTAAGCGATATTGGAGAGAGTGTTGATGAAAATGTTAATTTTATTTATTCTTCATCATGGCCTGCAAGAATTGAAATTTCTCCTGAAGATGACCCCCTAGTCATCACCCCTGTTGGCTTGCAGGAAGGAATGGGAATTTTGGGCTTTTGCTATATTCCATATCATTTGGTTTATGATGTTAATTTTCCTGTTTTAATACAGTTTTATGATGAAAAAGAGATTTTTCAGTTTCCTGTTTCTGTTATTATTGACAAAAATCAGGCAAGAGAGGCACTGCCAACTGCAACAGGTGTTAGCATTGAACCTGAAGTTTGCAGGTATAAAAACCAGGATGTTTCAGTAAGAACTTATGACTCAAAATTAAATCCTGTTGAGGCAAGAATCAGATTTAAATGTTTAACAACAGCATGCGATATTGGGGAGACTTCAATGCAGGGTGCAGAAGCTGTTTTAAATGCCAGATTCCCGCAGTGCGTCAATGGATTTATTTTAGCATCTGCTGAAGGTTATGCAGAAACAAAATATCAGATTTCAACAAATGAGGAATCATCTGCTGATATTATTTTAAATAAGATTTACAATATTAAGCTGGATTTGGGAAATGTTGAGAAGGCACTGGTTGTTTTTGATTCTCCTGATTACAGCAAAAGCATTTTATATCCTGACATGAATTCAGCTGAGCTGATAGAAGGTTATTACAATATTTCTGTTTATGCTTATAAGAATTCAACCTTGAAAATTCCATCAACAACAAGAAGGCAGTGCGTTAATGTGCCGAAGTCAGGAGTTGCAGGGGTGTTTGGAATTGAAGAGGAGAAATGCTTTAATATAGAGACTCCTGAAACAGAGGTTTCATTTGCAGTTGTCGGAGGCGGAAAGACAGCAGATTATTTTACAGAGAGCCAGCTTGGAGATGCAAGAGAATTAAATATTAATGTTCCTTTGTTCAAGACTCCTCAAAGTCTGGATGACATTCAGAATAATTACGCAGAGGTTGAAAATGCTGTTCTGGGGGTGAATTTTGAATGAGAAAAATAAACTGGAATAATCTCGGATTTTGGATATTGGCAGCACTTATTTTATTATTTATAATATATTTAATCTTAAGCGGGAGGGCGTGGAAATGAGGATTAATATAAAAGAGATATTGTTCTGGATACTTTTAACAGCCAGCGCCATCCTCATTTTATGGATGATATTTGGCAATAGCCCAAGTGAATTTATTGCTATAACATCAATTCTTTTTATGATTACATTAAAGATTTGGGCATTGAATGATAGGCAGATGAAATCAGAGTTTAAGGTTAAAAATAGGTTTGACAGAATTGCGAGTGATATGGAAATTTTAAAAGCAGATTTGCAGTTAATTAAAAATAAATTAAGGATAAGATGAGAAAAATAAGCTGGAATAATAAATTTTTGATGATAGCCCTGGGGATTGTGCTGGGCATTGCATCTTTTTCCCTTGCTTCTGCTTCATCTGCAACATCCGCTGCTGCAAATCCTGCCGCAGGAGTTTTTTCACATCCTCAGACAGGATTTTTTTCAGGAACAAGTTCATGGCAGTATTCTGAACCAGCATTTACCACCTATTACAGCTCTGATGAGATTTCAACTTACTGGCCGATTTTAAGAAATATTGAGAATGACCAGTGCGATGCAACAAGCGATTTTTTAATCATGATTCATCCGGGGGGATGCACTCCTGAAGTTGTGAGGAGCGATTTGCTGGAAGAGCAGAATGTCCCTGTTTTCTGCCAGTTAGATGCTGTGAGAGTGAATCCTTTAATCAAGGTTTCTTCAATAAAATCAATTTCATTTCACGGGCAATATGCAGATGCAGTTGCAGGAATTTCATTTCACCCTGCAAGAGCAGCAATCCGCTCATATCAAACATTATTAGGGAGTCCTTTGCTGAATAATATAGGTTATGTTGTGATTGTTTTGAAGAGAAATCCTGTTGAGAGCAAGATGCCTAATTTTGTTTCAGGAAATTTAACTGCAACAATTTATTATGATGCTGAACAGGCATATGGCACAGGGCAGGCGCAGTATTACCTTCCAATAACTTCTGATGATAAATGGAAGAGTGATTATGCTGGCTATGGATTTTGGTATGGAAAGGGATTTTTAAGAGCAAGGGATATTCAGGAAGGTGTTGCAAGCATTGCAGTTTATACTGATGAGAATAATGTTTTCAGGGAGATTAAATTAAAAGAGGGAGAGACAAGTTCATTAATGTATTTTCCTGGATTTTACTGCAGAGCTGGATTGAAAGTAAGGTTAGACAAGATTGTTGCTCCTGAAAACCAGGCAAAATTAAATATTGACGGGCAGACAATCTGGGTGAGAGAGAGAAGCGAGATTTTAAATTCAAGGTGCAGGGTGAGAAAGCTTGTTGCAATGTCTGAAGGAGCAGGAAGCATTGAAATCTCATGCCCGGGACAGACAATAAGTTTAATTTTAAACAAGTTAGGGGCGCAGATTTCTGTTGCAGGAAGTTTGAATGATTATTCAATTGGAAGCAAGATTAGGGAGGGAAATGTTAAAGTTAATGGGAATGACAAGGGAAAGAGAAGTGTTTATCTTGCTTATGTCGGGAAAAAACCAGGAAATTTGGATGCAGGTGGAGAAAATTTTGCAGTTGTTGCGATTTCTTCATCAGATATTTCAGATTCTGACTTAATAAATATTGCATCGCAGGTTGATTCTGTTTCAAAATCAAGCGAAAAATATAATGAAAACAATTTTGCAAATGAGATTGGAAAAGCTTTTGGGGCATTAAAAACAAGCAAGGAAGTTGCAATTTTGGTTGAGGGCGGGGGCAATTTGTTTATTGATGACAAGCAGGTTAAATTTGAGGCAGGAGCAAAGGCAAAGGAAAAAGCAACTGATAATGTTGTGAATTATTATTTTGATAATGCAAATGCAACTGTCAGGAGATTAGTTAATGAGTACGGGACTGAAGGAGGTGAGATTGAAAATTACGGGGAGCAGGCATTGCTGGATTTGGCAAGGCTGGCAGAGTCTCTTGAAAGATTTGAAACAGCAAGAAATTTGTATTCATTATTTATTTCAAAATATCCTAATTCTGTGGATATTAATGGTGCGAGAGCAGATTTGGCAAGAGTTTCAGGCTCTGATTTTTCAAAAGCTTACTCAACTGTTTTTATAGACAATAAATATTATAATATAAGAGTTGATGATTTTAAGCAGGCTGAAAATACAAAAAAGAGAGCAAAGATTTCTGCAGGAAGCTTTGACAACTGGGTGAATGAAGGAGAGGAAATTGGATTGGGAAGAGATGTGAAAGATACAAAAGCAAATGATTATATTGTTGTGAGGAAAATTTCTCCCACAGATGTTGAGATTGATTATTATGAGTATAATACAAACAGCAAGAAGCATACAAAATCAAGGACAATGTCTTTAAGAGAAACTGGCTCTGAAAATGTGAATAAAAATGAAATTGTTGTCAGGCAGATTGATGTTGAGAAAGAGGCGCAGGTTACCTTGATGCCTGAAATAAAAAATACAGGAACAGATGCTAATTTTACATTTAAAATAGGGATTGAGAAAAGGGCAATAAAGCTTTCTCCTGAAAAAACAAAGGAGATGATTAAAAATTTAAATGATACAATTGAGAGATGGGAGAGTATAACTGAAAAGCTCGGGAATGTAATTAAAGCATGGAAGGGGGCTTGTTTTGCAACCTCCACTATGCTGACCTTAAAAAATTTCGGGAATATTCTTTCTGGGAATGCAGATGAATCCATGGCAAGGCAGAGAGTTATGAAGCAATACAAGCAGGTTTGTGATTCTCAATACTCCCAAATATCAAGGACAGAATGCTACAACAAGCTTGAGTTTGATATTGAAAAAGATGTTTCAGCAGTGCAGAAGGCAATAAAAGAGGTTAATGCTAATATTGAAAGTTCTGAAAAAAACAATGTGAAAGACAAAGGATGGTTTGGCCTGGAAAGTGTTGTTGATACTGAAAAGGCATTTGCCCAGTACAAGGAGAGCTTTAAATCAAAGTATGGAGACAAGGTTGAGATTGATTACAATGGGCAGAAGGTTAATGTTAATGTTGATTCTATAACAAGCTTTACTCAGTTAAGAGAATCTGAATTAATGATGAAAGTGAAGAGTTCAGGAGCAAGCAAGTATGTTCAGAATGAAGTCCAGCAGAGTGTGAATGAAAATCTTGCTGTTATATATCAGACGCAGGAAGCAGTGAAAAAACAAAAGGAAATTGAAGAAAAGATGAAAAAAAGTTTGCAATTGCCTGCAAATGTTTTAGTAAGAGGGCAGAAAGAAATTTTATATGATTCAAAAGGAGAGGTGACAGTGGAGCAGTTGAATGATTCAGTAACTTACAGAGAAAAAATTGATGAGGCAATTAGGAATTATAAAGACAATGACAAGGTTTCTGCGCAGATTGTCGCTGTTGACACAAAATCTTATTTAGTTTTGTCTGATATTGCAAAAAAACAGGGCTCTGTAAAGCAATTGGGTGTTTTTGAAATTAATATTCTTCAAGATGGAAGAATGGATATTGTAAATCAGGTTGCAAATATTCCTGAGGCAAAAGGAGTGAGCATTGTCAGCATTAATGGAGGCGAGTGCTCTTATAAATATTTAAATCCTAAAATTCAGTTTTATGAAACTTCTCCTGATATAAATCTGCCTGCATTAGTTCCTTTTGACACAACAAATGGGTGGTATGTCAAAGTTCCCCAGGCAATTGGGGGTGTTTTTTCAAGCCAGGTTTCTGGATACAAGGCATCTGGTGATGTTTCATTTTTCTATATATGCAATGTAGGAAGCAATGGAAGAGAGGAGAATATGAAGGGAGATGATATATGCCAGAGCTTTGATGTTAATAATTATGACAAGGTTGACAAGTTTTTAGGGTGTCCTGGTTTAGGAAGTTCAAAGATTCAGGAATTAGCAAGAAAAGCGAGGCAGGCGATAAGAGATGCTGCAAGCCAGTTTGGAAGCAAGCAGATAAAAATTTCAGGAGTTGACGGGTTAATTCAAGTTAATGCGCCTATGAATGCTAACGGAGAGTTATTAGAATGCCAGGATTTTATGTCTGTATCAGACTGCAAGATTTTATTTAATGTGTGCGATCCTGTTATATGCCCTTCATCAAGATGCAATTTAGGAGGAAAGTGGAGTGTTGCAAATGTTGTGCAGACAGGAATTATCGGAAGTTTAGTTTTGTGCCTGCCGAATGCAAAAGAGGGAGTTATCGTGCCAATATGCCTGACTGGAATTCATGCCGGATTAGACAGCTTTGTTGATATTTTAAAAGCAGAGAGAGACTGCCTTCAAAAGAGCCTTGATTCAGGCGAGCATGTTGGAATCTGCGATGAGATTACATCAATTTATTTGTGCGACTTTTTCTGGAATCAGTTTGCTCCTGTTATTGATGTTTTAATCCCAAAAATAATTGAGACAGCATATGGATTGCAGGGAGCAAGAGGAGGAGGGGAGTATTTAAGCGTCATGACTGCATGGAATAATATGCAGAAAAGCATTGATTATTTCAAGAATACATATGCTCAGAATACTTTCAGGGCATTTCAATACAAAAATGTCCAGGAAGCAGGGACTGAATTCTGCAAAATGTTTTTAGGAACATCTGTGCCAACATCTGCGAAATTATTAGACAGCCTTCTTGAGCCAGAGAGCCCTGAGCAGTTTTATGCATGGTTTTCTGAAACATTATACACAGAGGCAACTGTTCCCTCAACATCCCAGTATAAAGTTTATTATCATATTTATGCTGGAAATGACAAGGGAGTTTATTATTCTGTTTATTTAAAAGACCCTCCTGCGACAAGTTATTATTCTGTGAATCCTATTGTTAATATAAAAACAGGGTATATTGCAAAAGGAGAGCACGCAGATGAGGCAGTTGATTTTACTGCACCTTCGGGATACAAGCAGTTATGCGTTAGAATTGATGCTCAGGAAAAATGCGGGTTCAAGTCTGTTTCAACTGATTTCGGATTAGATTATTTGAAAGACCAGTATGTTAAAGAGGTTGCATATCAGAGAGATATTACATCTGAAAAAGACTGTGTTTCAGGAACACCTTCTATTTATTCTGCTGTTAATCCAAATATCCAGGCAGGAGTTGAAAATGTCATTAATCCTCAGATTGCAATGTCTGGAATTGTGAGGATTTGCGCTACTGCAAATCCTGCTGCAAATATAAAATATTCAGAGACAGGAATTGTGCAGAATTATTCAAGATGGGTTGATGTTGGTTATTGCGATAATCCAAATATAAGATGCTGGCTTGATACTGAAAGCGTGAAAAGACAGGTTGAGCAGGCAAATGCAATTAATGCAGGGCTTTCAGCAGCAAGCAAGAATATTTCAAGCATTGACAATGAGTTTGTTTTGACAGAAGAAGACAGCAAGAAAGAGCTGCAGTTATTGAGAGACAAGATAAAATCTCTTGAAACAGAATTAACTCCACGTGTTTTAAAAGTGGGGATTGAAGGAATCAACCCTGTTATAGGAGAATCAGGAGAGGCATGGCATGGAGATATTATAATAAGACTGAACAAACTGATTGGAGATTCTTCTGACGGGAAAGGAAGAGCATATTCAAACAATAATATAGCAGAAGCATTGAGATTAAAAGCAGGTGTTTATATGCTTGTTATTGAGAAGCTTAAAAATTTCCATGGGATTGGGTATAGTAAAGTTACAGGGGCTATTGGAGATAAGGCAATAACTCCTGAAAATGTTTGTGTCGCAAAATCCGGAGAAGAAGATGGAAGAATTATTAATTGCAGCGATAAAAATGAAGCATTAGTTGGTGTTACTGCTTTTGATAATTATTATAGGAAATGGGTTTTGCTTAATGGCAATAATCAATTTATTAATCCGCCTGAAAAAATTGTGATTAGTGCTACAAGTAAATTTACAAGTTCTCCTGAGGTTTATGTATTAATTTCAAAGAAAAATGCTAGCGGGAAATATGAAAATGTGGGGGATAAAAGAGAAACTATTTTTACTCGGGAAAATGGCAGGTGGTATGGAGAATTTGAGTTTGGAGAAATTTTTGCTGGTGATTATCAAGGTGAATGGAGAATTATAGTTTCATGCACAAATTGCAAAACAAAAGATTTGGCAACTGGAGAGTTTGTATCAAAAACATTTAATATAAAAATTGGAGAGGAAAGTTCTGGAAGTTTAAGCAATGATCAAGATAAAATATCTGCTGAAAAGGATCTGTAGATATAACAATATTAGTAATGCAGATTTATAACTTATCTGCGGGATTATTCATGAGGTTGAGCAAATTGCATCTGCTTATGCCACAGCTTCTGCGTTGCCCTTGCTTAACCTGTCAGATTTGTGATTACTGATTATATAAGATATAGAGGTTTGTGAAGATAAATGCATAACTTGAGCAACTTAATTTGAGCAACTTATTTAACATCGCCACCTTAGTCGGTTTTGCAGTTACTTAATTTTTTTATTTCAAAATATTTTGAAGCAATCTTACCCCGCCTTCTAAATCCTCTGCTCTTTTTTGCATTTCAGTTCTAACAAAATTTGGGTCAACAGCTTTTACTTCAAGTGTGCCAATTTTAACAGGGGCATTTGCGAATTTTGAGTCTTTCCATGCCATTCTTAATGGCTCTGTACTGGTTATTCCTGTTAAGATGAGCCTTCCTTTTTCATCAGTTCTCTGGACTCTTCCAAATTCATATGAGAATTTTTTTGTCTCCTTTCCATATTTTACCTGCCCGCTGACTTCATATCCATCAGGAGTGATTATTGTGTTTCCGATTACAATTGCCCTTTTGTTAAGATTAACAATGCCTGTATTATATCTTGAAAATGGGTTAATTGGCTGGCTGCATCCTGAATTTAATGATGCTGCGCAAAGAACTGCTGCAGATAATCCTCTCCCGGTATATTTTAATATTTTTTTGAACATATTTTTTTATGTTATTGTCTATATTTAAGTCTTTCCTCTTATTTTTATCTGCAATAAGTAGTGAAAAAAAGCATTTATCTCATGAAAAATGAAAATGTTTTAGGATTTTTTGTTCACAGAAAAAATGCAGGAGCTAGGATTTGAACCTAGGTAGGCACTAAGCCACGAGGGTTCTCACGAACGAATTGGTTGAACAGTTGATTAATTGCCCAATCCATTCATTCGACCTAAACCTCGCCCGTTTGACCGCTCCGGCACTCCTGCCTTGTTGTTTATATAAGTAATAACCCTATAAATAACATATATAAATCATAAAATATCTTTTTATACCTTTGCAAATTCATTGCGATACATTTAATAATTAATCATAAATTTGCAGAAAGTAATGCTGAAACATGAAATTAATCACCAATCCTGCATCATTCAATAGTCCGGGTTTTGCCTGCAATCTGCCTTAAAATTTAGTTGCACTACACTTTTATTTTACTTTTTCCTTTTCAGCTTCCTTGATTTTTATTTTATCTTCCAAATCAAGGCGGTCAAGCAGTTCCTTGTACCTGTTTCTTATTGTGACTTCAGTTATTCCAGCGACATCTGCGACTTCTCTCTGGGTTTTTTTCTCATCATTTAATAATGCAGAGACATACAAAGCAGCTGCTGCAATTCCCGCAGGGCCTCTTCCTGAAGTTAATTCTGAAATCTCAGCTTTTTTTAAAATTTTTAGTGCTTCATTCTGCGTTTTTGGGGATAAATGAAGAGTCGAGGCAAATCTTGAAATGTAATCTTTAGGGCTGCTTGGCGTTATTTTAATCCCTATTTTTCTTATTATGAATCTGTAAGTCCTGCCGATTTCTTTTCTCTCAACTTCTGAAGCTGATGAGATTTCGTCGAGAGTTCTCGGGATATTGTATGAGCGGCATGCCGCATAAATGCATGATGCTATGACAGATTCCATGCTTCTTCCGCGGACTAATCCTCTCTGAAGGACAAAATTGTAGATTCTTGCCGCCTCTTCCCTGACAACAGAAGGAAGGTCTAAAAAGCTGGCGACTTTTCTTAATTCAGACATTGCCAATCTTAAATTTCTTTCAATAGATGTTGAAACCCTCTCCTGCCATTTTTTCAGCCTTAGAAATTTTCTTGTCTGCTGTGTTGAGTCTAATTTATAGATATCGGAAATTTCCCCGACATTTGTTGTCAAGCCCTTGTCAAATTTCTGCATTGAAATAGGAGCTCCTCCGCGGGATTTTTTTTCTGTTTTATCAAAGCTTCTTAATTCATGGGTTGTGTCAACCATTTTTTCTTCAACAAGAAGCCCGCAGTCTCCGCAAACTATCTCTCCTCTTGCCTCGTCATAAATAAGATTCGATGAGTTGCATTCCGGACAGCGCTTTATTGAACCCATTTTAGAATTTATTTTGTTTATTGCTTTATCGCAAACTTTTTAAATGTTTCGGCTTTTTAAAGCTTTGGGTTGATGATTTTGCATTTTGGGTTGTGATTTTGCGCTTGCGCGAGAATAAATCTTTTGGAACATTAATGTGGGCACTTTTTCTGATGTTTCTATTTTGTGCCCATATCATCCTGGCGGCATTTGCCTGGCATTTGCTTAAAAATCGCCCTGCTTAGAAATCATAAAGCATTGAATCCAGGGAAGATTTATGCCTTCTGAACATTATTTCCTCTATTTCGCAGGCAGCGTGCAGGCCTAACATCCAAGTCTCCCTTGCCCATGCAATCAAATGCATTTTTGTCAATGGAACTCCATGCATTGAATAATGAACCAGGACTCTCTGGTAGAGGTCTTCTGCCTGGTGTATTTCTTTGCTCAGCATTTTCATTAAATTTGTTTATAAGTTTTTTGGGTTTTATCAAGAATTTATTTCGCAGGCATTTTTTCAAGCAATTTTCCCTGGACAATTCCTTCCTGGCTTGGGCGGTTTGTAATTATTGCCCTCCCCAACGGCGTTTCAATTATTGCTCCTTTTACAAGAACATTCTGCTTTGCCAAGAATCTGTTTGATGGAGTTTCCAGAACATTTTTAATTTCGGTTTTTTTTGCCTTTCCTTTCTGCATCAGGTTTATCGTATTATCTGAAAGAAGAACCAGTTTTTTTCCTCCGCCGCGCATTTTTATAAATTTTGCCTTCTTTTTTCCGAGCTTTACGATTCTTGGCTGTCCTGATTTTTCAAATAATTTTTTCTTTCTTGTTTTCCTGTATTTTCCGCCAGAGATTTTTCTTCCTTTTTTCATTTTTTATAAATATAATTTGAATAAGCAGTTTAAATACCTTTCTTTGCCGGATTTTGGGATTTTTGCGGGATTTTTTGTGGAACAAAACATATTTAAAGAGAGTTATTCTACAAATTACAGACGAAATGGGGTATAAGAGGTTTGTTGAAAAAAGAGGGAAAAAT
>Ga0172363_10004243_pt1 | contig 11584 bp, 9 predicted proteins | sample LakKivs2_kivu2a2_FD_114541 | JGI IMG/M metagenome (GOLD analysis project Ga0172363, IMG submission 114541) | Sediment microbial communities from Lake Kivu, Rwanda - Sediment s2_kivu2a2 | ecosystem: Environmental > Aquatic > Freshwater > Lake > Sediment | place: Rwanda: Western Province, Lake... | reverse complement strand
GATTCGACGGACTGGTCCAAGGCGACGCTCCTGGCCCGCACGCAGACGCCGCTGGCTACGGCGATGACCCGTGCCAACAAGCGCAGCCTGAACATGATGGCCGAGGCGATGTTCCTCCGCGCCGGCGACGGCACGTGGGCGGGCAGCCGCGAAATGATGGAGGCGGAGCTGGCGAAACGTTTCGGCCTGCGGGCCGGCGAGCTGACGGTCCGCGACGGCAGCGGGTTGTCGCGCGCCAACCGCGCGGCCCCGGCGGCGCTGACGCGCGTCCTGCGCGAGATGCTGTGGCGGGCCGACCGCTCGCTGCTGCTGGACAGCCTGCCCGCCGGCGGCGTGGACGGCACGCTGGAGGGGCGATTCACCGCAGCGGCCGTGCGCGGGCGCGTCGTCGCCAAGACCGGCACGGTGGCGGGCGTGTCGGCCTTGAGCGGCTACGTCGCCGACCGCCGCGGCGTGGGGCGCGTCGCCTTCAGCGTGTTGGTCAACCGCCTGCGCGACGGGGCGGCCGCTGCCCGGCACCTCCAGGACGCCATCGTCGGCCTGCTGATCGCCGACCTCGACCGCCGCGGCGCCCCGGCCCCAGCGCCGGTTCCGCTGGCGCCGCCGCGTCCGCCGCCCGGCGGGACGATCATCGAGGAGCAGGCCGCCTGGGACAACGCAGGAAAACGGCCTGATGCGTCTTCCCAACGCTGAAGGTCAGCGTCGCGGGTTCCGGGCCAGGCAGCTCTCGATGCGCCGTTGCGCTCGGCTCGGACCACTCCTGCCGAGGTCCGTCGAGGAGCAGCGCCACGTTGCACAGGACGGCTCGCCCCAATACGCCATGGTCTGCGTCGGTCAGCAGGTATCTCCCGCGGTATGCCTTCTTCAGGAAGATCATGTCCAGTTCGACGGCCTGGCGGCCCCGATGGTCCCGTCGAACCCGACCAGGTGGTAGGTCTTGTCGGGGATAGGGCTTGCGCCCAGACGTTCGACGGCCCCGCGCGGCAGCAGCGTGACATCCGCTCCGGTGTCCAGCAGCAGCGAGACATTGGGCAGAAGCGTGCCGGCACGCGCATCCCGCAACGTCACCTGGGCGACCGGCGCGGGCGGGTCGTAGCGGGCGGCGTCATAGTTGGGCATCGTCGGGAATCTCCACGACCTGCTTGCGGAAGTCGGAGGCCTGCTCGCCCTTGGCGAGGCGCGGCGAGCGGGCGCGCGGCAGGGGGCCCTCCGACGCGTCGGCGACGATGACGTACACGCGGGTGTTCTCCGCCAGGCAAACCGGTTGCCGCAACCGGACCTTGCCGTTCTCGATGACGCCCTCAATCGCCGTAACTGCCACAGCGCACCTCGCTGACCGCCCGCATGCCGTATCTGGATTGCACCGCGCGCGGCGACAACAGAAAGCCTGCGAACGGGTCGCCGGACCCGGCCGCCGCGGGGCAGCAGACTGCGGGCCGCTATTCCAGCGTGGCCGTCACGCCGAAGCTCTGGATGGCCTTGATGTAGTTGGCCCGCTCGTAGGCGCTGGGCTCGGGGCAGGTGCGCTGGCTCATGGCGCCTTTCATCTCCGACAGTGAAGCGTAGTTGTTGGCCTCCATCACCTCGACCAGCTCGTCGCGGACCTTGCCGACGTGCTCGGGGCCGTTGTGCAGCAGGGCGGAGGTCATCTGCACGACGTCGGCGCCGGCGAGGATCATCTTGGCCGCGTCGCGGCCGGTGTGGATGCCGCTGCTGGCGGCCAGCGACAGGTCCACGCGCCCGTAGAGGATGGCGATCCAGCGGAGCGGCAGGAGGCTGTCGACCGGGGTCGAGAGGTTCACCACGGGCTGGACTTCCAGCGCGACCGGGTCGATGTCGGGCTGGTAGAAGCGGTTGAACAGGACCAGGGCCGCGGCGCCCTCGTCGGCGAGCCGGCTGGCGAGCGCCGGCAGGCAGGAGAAGTACGGCGCTAGCTTCATCGCCACGGGCACGTCCACCGAGCCGACGACCGCGCGGAGGATCCAGGCGTAGGCGTCCTCGACGGCCGCGGAGGTCAGCTTGGCGTTGGTCGGCAGGAAGTAGACGTTCAACTCGATGCCGCTGGCGCCGGCGTCCTGCATCTTGCGGGCGTACTCGATCCAGCCGCCCTCCGACACGCCGTTCAGCGAGGCGATGATGGGGATGTCCACCGCCTGGCGGGCGCGGGCGATGTGCTCCAGGTAGTCCTCCGGGCCGGTGCGGTACTCGCCGGCCGCGGGAAAGTACGTGATCGACTCGGGGAACCGCTCGGTGCCGTAGTGCAGGTAGTGCTCCAGCTCGCGGGCCTCGTGGGCGATCTGCTCCTCGAAGAGGCTGGCGAGCACGGCCGCGCCGGCGCCGGCGTCCTCCAGGCGGCGAAGCGAGTCGAGGTCCATCGTCAGGGGCGAGGCCGACGCCACCAGCGGGCTGGCGAGCTTCAGGCCCATGTACGTCGTCGAAAGGTCCATGGCGTGCTCCTTTCGCGGCGCGACGCCGCGTGCCTTGTCACACCATGATATGCGCGGCGGAGGGATCAGGCGGATCGGACCGATCAGACAGATTTGCCCGAGCAGGTCTGCGCAGAAAAAACTGCGGCCGAAAGGATTCGAACCTTCACGTCCTGATCGGACACAAGGACCTGAACCTTGCGCGTCTGCCAATTCCGCCACGGCCGCGGCAACGAATCCAGTCTATCCGGGGGCGCTGGAGAGTCAATAGCCCCGGGCGAAAAAAGCGTCGCCCCGCGCGCTACAGGTTGACGGCGAACTTCTCGCCGCTCTTCAGGTCGGCGCAGAACGCCGCCAGCAGCTTCGCGACGTTCTCCAGGTCGCGCAGGTCGAGCATCTCCACGGTGGAGTGCATGTAGCGGTTGGGGATGGACACGATGGCCGACGGCACGCCGCCGTTGGCGGTCCAGATGACGTAGGCGTCGGTGCCGCCGCGCGTCGTGAACGTCTCGGTCTGAACGGCGATCTTGCGCCGCTTGGCGACCTTGCGCAGCCGCTCGACGATGGCCGGGTGGTTCTCGCGCCCCAGCGACAGCGTCGGCCCGGCGCCCATCTTCACCTCGCCGTGCTGCTTGGCGTCGATGCCGGGCGTGTCGGTGGCGTGGGTGACGTCCACGGCGATGGCGGCGTCGGGCTTGACGTTGAACGCCTGCATCTTCGCGCCGTTCAGCCCCGTCTCCTCCTGCACCGAGCTGCACGCGCACAAGCAGCAGGCCACGCCCTCCTCCTTCGCCAGGCGCAGCGCCTCGATCACCGCCCACGTGCCGGCGCGGTTGTCGAACGCCCGCGCGACGGCGACGTGGGCGCCCAGCATCTCGAAGTCGTCGGCGAACGTGATCGGGTCGCCCACGCTGACCTTCTTTCGCGCGGCCTTGCCGTCGGCGGCGCCGATGTCCACGTGCACCTCGTGAATCTTCGGGGCCTTCTGGTCCTTGTCCTTGTCCTGCAAATGGATGGCCGTCGCGCCGACCACGCCGCGGACGATCCCGCCGGAGGTGTGGATGCTCACCCTCTTGCCGCGCACCAGGGCCGGGTCCACCCCGCCGATGGTCTGCACGTAAACGAAGCCCTTCTCGTCGATGTGCTTGACCATCAGGCCGATCTCATCGACGTGCCCGTCGAGCATGACTTTCGTCCTGCCGGAGGGGTTCAGCACGGCCACCGCGTTGCCGTAGGCGTCGGTCACGACCTCGTCGGCGAACTGGCGGGCGTAGTCGCACCAGAGCTTCTGGCCGGGCGTCTCGCTGCCGCTCGGCGTGGGCGCGCCGAGAAGCTGCCGCAGAAAGTCCAGCGATTCCTTGCGCATCGCGTGGCTCCTTTGGCGAGAGTGTCGAGTGTCGAGTGTCGACTGTCAAGGGGAGACGGGCGCCACTCGACACCCGACACTTGACACTCGACGCTCGACACTCGACACTCCCTTCCCCATGAACGCCCCGTACCTGCAGCGCCGTTACCTGGTGAGCTTCGACAGCCGCCTGCTGGGGCACATCTTCACCGACGTGCTGGTGATCGGCAGCGGCGTGGCGGGGATGCGCGCGGCGATCGAGGCCGCCGCCGCCGGCAGGCAGGTCATCCTCGTCACCAAGGGCCGCCTGTTCGAGTCGAACAGCTACTACGCGCAGGGCGGCATGGCCGCCGTGATCGACCCCGCCGACAGCATCGCCAGCCACGTGGCGGACACGCTGGCGGCCGGCTGCGGCCTGTGCGACGAGCAGGTCGTTCGCGAGGTGGTCGGCTCGGCGCCCGAGCACGTGGCCGAGATGCGCCAGTGGGGCGTGGCGTTCGACGCATCCGGCGGCGAGCTGGACCTGGGCCGCGAGGGCGGGCACAGCGCCTCGCGGATCGTGCACGCCCACGGCGACGCGACCGGACGGGCGCTGTGCGAGGTGCTGGCCGAACGGCTCCGCGCGGCGCCGGGCGCGAAGGTCTTCGAGGAATGCTTCGTGATCGACCTGGTGACCGACCCGCCGGGCGGGGGGGCAGGCGCGGCCTGCGTGGGCGCCCTGACATGGCACGCCCGCTACGGGCTGCAGATCATCCAGGCCGGGCGGACCATCCTCGCCGCCGGCGGCGCCGGCGTCCTGTGGCGCGAGACGACCAACCCGCCGGTGGCCACCGCCGACGCGGCCGCCCTCGGCTTCCGAGCCGGCGCGAGCCTGGGCGACATGGAGATGATGCAGTTCCACCCGACGGTGCTGTACGTGGCCGGGGCCACGCGCAGCCTGATCTCCGAGGCCGTGCGGGGCGAGGGCGGGCGGCTGGTCGACCGCGACGGCCGCGCGGTGATGGAGGGCGTCCACGAGATGGGCGACCTGGCGCCGCGCGACGTGGTCTGCCGGGCGATCCTGGCGCACATGCGGCGGACGGGGGCAACGCACGTGTTCCTGGACGTGCGGCACATGGGCCCGGCCGCCTTCGCCGAGCGATTCCCCGACATCGCCCGCCAGTGCGCCGGCTTCGGCATCGAGCCGGGGCGCGACCTGATTCCCGTCCACCCGGCCGCCCACTACATGATCGGCGGGCTGTGGGCCGACCTGGACGGGCGGACCAGCCTGCCGGGGCTGCTGGCCTGCGGCGAGGCGGCGTGCAGCGGCCTGCACGGCGCCAACCGCCTGGCGTCCAACAGCCTCATCGAGGCGCTGGTGGTGGGGCGGCGGTGCGGGCGCCTGGCGGCAGACGAGGCCGGCGCCGCCGGCGAGAGCGTCTCCACGCGGCGAATCCAGTGGGCCAACGCCGCCAGCCAGCGCACCGAGCTGGACCTGGGCGACATCCGCAGCTCGCTGCGGTCGGTCATGTGGCGCAACGCCGGCATAGTCCGCAGCGGGCAGCGCCTGGCCGAGACCATCGAGATCGTCTGTTTCTGGGGCCGCTACGTGATGGACAAGGAGTTCTTCGCGCCGGCGGGCTGGGAGGTGCAGAACATGCTGACGGCGGCGTACGCGATCGCGGAGTGCGCCCTGCGGCGCACGGAGACGCGCGGCGTGCACTACCGCGAGGACTTCGCCGAGACCGACCCGGCGTGGGCGCGGCACCAGCTCGTGCGACGCACAGAGCACCAGTTGGTCGTGCAGTGAATCGGCGCCCGTCTGCGCCGTTGAGCTCCGCGAAACTCAAGCGGTACAGAAGACGGGAAATCCGCATTCCGCAATCCGCAGTTTGCCTGACAAGCAGAAAGGACACGCGATGACGGCGCAACCCATCCGAACGAAGTGGCGATCCTCAATGTCCGACCGCGAGCGCTTCGTCAACCAGCTCCACCACAGGCCGGTGGACCGCAGCTTCCACATGGAGTTCGGCTGGTGGCAGGAGTGCTACGAGCAGTGGCCGATGTTCCGCGACAACGGCATCCGCGACGAGGGCGTGGCCAACCGGCTGCTCGGCTTCGACCGCGTCGGCCACGTCGGTGGGAGGGTCTGGCTGAACCCGGGCTTCAAGGAGGAAGTCGTTGCCGAGACGGCCACGACCAGGACGATCCGCAACTACGACGGCCTGCTGGCCGAGGTGCCCAAGGACGGGCACAGCACCATCCCGCATTTCACCCGCTCGTCGGTGAACACGCCTGACGACTGGAAGCGCGTCAAGGCCGAGCAACTGCGGCGCGACGACCCGGCCCGCAAGCTCGACGTGGCGGCCCTTCAGAAGCAGCACCCGCCCACGCGCGACTACCCTCTGGCGATCAGCTGCGGCTCGATGATCGGCAAGGTCCGCGACATGCTCAGCTTCGAGGGGCTGGCCTACGCCTGCTACGACCATCCGGCCATGGTCGAGGACATGGTCGAGACCGCCTGCGTGCTGGTCGAGGACCTCCTCGACCAGGTGCTGGGCAAGCTCGACTTCGACGTGGCCACCGGCTGGGAGGACATCTGCTTCAAGAACGGGCCGATTGTCTCGCTGGACTTCTTCCGCAACGTCGTCACGCCGCGCTACAGGCGCATCGGCGACAAGCTCCGCGCCGCCGGCATCGACATCTGGTGGACCGACTGCGACGGCGACGTCCGCCCGCTCATCCCGTGCTTCCTGTCGGCCGGGCTGAACACCATGTTCCCATTCGAGGTCAACTCCAGCGGGCATCCGGGCGAGACGCTGGACCGCTACGGGCGCGAGCTGCGCATCGTCGGCGGCGTTGACAAGCGCGTGCTGGCCCGCAGCCGCCAGGAGATCCGGGCGTACCTCGAGTCGCTCGCCCCGTACGTGGAGCGCGGCGGGTTCATCCCGCACTGCGACCACCGCTGCCCGCCCGACGTCAGCCAGGAAAACTACCTGTACTACCTCGACCTGAAGGAAGAGATGTTCGGCATGGCGTGACGGCGGAGCGTCCCGCTCAGCGCCGATTCGCCGGCCGGCGGCGCTTCAGCTCCTGGTAGCGCATCTTCGCCATCACCATGAGGCGGATGCTCGACGGCCGGACGCGCAGCACCACCCAGTCGCTGGCGTCGGGGCTGCCGAAGTAGTCCTTCATCCAGCGGTAGGCGCCGAAGATGCGCCTCTTGTCGCGCAGGTCGCTGCTGACCTTCGCCCGCCCCCGAATGCGGACGTGGTCGAAATTCTCCGCCATGAAGCAGATCTCGACGGCCGGACAGGCCCGCACGTCGGCCACCTTCGCGCTGTCGGCGCCCGTGGCGATGTACAGCTCCTGACCGAACCACGCGCAGGCGGACATCGGGCGGACGGCCGGACGCCTGCCGTCCGTCGTCGCGAGGAATCCCGCGCACGCCTCGCCCATGATCTCCTTCACGCGCTTCAGGCTCATGTGCCTCTCCCTGCCGGCAGTGACCTGGCCGCAGGCGGAATGCTACGTCCCGGGCGCGGCGTATTCCAGCACGCCGCCGGCAATCTTGGCCGGCACCTGCTCGCCGTTCAGCAGCAGCTTGGGGCTGCCCGTCACCTTGAGCTTCATGGCCGAGAGGTTCCCGTAGGCCTCGACCTTGTCGGCGCCGACGCGGATGAAGGCGTAGTCGGCCGCGGTGAAGCTCTCGCCTTGCCCTGAGCCCGTCGAAGGTCCGCCGCGGGAGAACGTGGCGGGCTTCCCGGCGTCCGGGCCGGTACGGATGATGACGCGGTCGTTGACGTCGCTGCCGTCGGCGCCGACGACGGCGACGGCCAGGCCGCCGTCGTCCTGCGCGACGCGCTCGAACCGGGCGACCCTGTGCGTGCCCGCCGGGCCGCGGAACGGCTCGTGCAGCGCGACGAACGCCGTGGCCGGGCTCGTCCGCGTGGCCAGCAGCTTGACGGCCCGGGCGCTGCCGACGCCGGGCGGCCGGCCCGTCACCAGGGTCGTGTCCGCCCCGCCCAGCATGGAGACGTTGACGCCGACGCCGGCCTTGTCAGCCGCGTCGCCCTGCACCAGCGTCACCGTCCAGGGCCTCTCGCCCACGTCCAGGCAGCGAAGGTCGCTCAGAAGCGGCTTGCGGACGTCGCGCCCGCGGACCTTGCCGTCGGCTGCCTCCGCGGCGCTCTTCCAGCCGGCGCCGGCGGCCTCGTGCACCGCCGCCGGCGACAGGACGTGCCAGTCATACACTCGCGGCCGGTTGGACTTCAGCCAGGACACGTCCAGCATGTACTGCCGCGTGAGGACCAGCGCCCGTTCCTGCTCGACGTCGGGGTAGATTCCCTTGGCGGCGACGGCGACGAACCGGGCGGGGCCGGCAAAGTTGTGGCGGACCCGCTCGTTTCTCACGCCCTCCTCGCCGCTGTCGACGAACTGAGCCTTCAGGCCGTCGACCACCACGCCGCTGGCCTGCCCGCGGACGTGGTCGCGCCACGGGTCGCCGCCGGCATAGCCGCCGCCGGCGGCGCCCATCTTGTTGTAGATGAACCGGTTCTCGGCCACGTACTGGAGGATGCTGAAGCAGTCGTGCACGTAGTGGACGTAGTACATGCCGAACTGCAGCGCCACGGCCGGGGCGGGCGACTCCCAGTAGGCCGGGCTTTCTTCGGCCCGCAGCAGGGAGAAGCCTCGCTCGGGGGCGACGTAGGACTTCACGGGCGGCGGGGCGACCTTTTTCGCGTCGATGGGCCCCAGGCCGAAGTACAGCGTCGGCAGGTAGACCTCTTCGCCCGGCCGCCGCATCTGGGCGAGAAAGTAGTCGAACCCGGCGTCGGGGAAGTTCTTCTGCCCCGCCTCCCACCACAGCGGCTGAAGCATCTTGGGGATCGGGCCGTTCATCATCGCCTGGTGCCACCAGCGGCACCCGCCCTGGAGGCCGCCCTTGGGGTCCGCCCGGTAGCCGATGACGACGGGCAGCGTGCCGGCGTCGCCCATGTTCACGGTGGGATAGTCCGGCGTGCCGCCGGCGTGCTCCACGCGCGGGTAGCCCGCCCACATCAGCATCTCCAGGAACTTCCGCATGTTCGCCCCGCCCTTACCCGTGTAGCCCCAGCCGTAGCGGTCCAGCCCCAGCCGCTTCAGCCCCTCGCACCACAGGATCATCGAGCCGATGTTGGAGCAGTACTTGCCGAACTCCTCCATGTAGAAGCGCCCGTCGGCGACGTAGACGTCGAAAAACCACTTCCAGCCGCGAGGGGTCTCGAAGACCTGCCGGATGAGCTTCTCGTCGCCGCTCGCCGCGGCGAGCACATGGATGCCGGCAATCGTCGGCCACTGCATGTTGGGCAGCCAGCCGGTGCGCGGCGCGTTGCCCCGGCTGCCGTGGCTGCCTGGGTTCTCCTTGAACCAATTGACGTAGCCGCGGATGGTGTCCTGGACGCCCTTGCGCTGCTCGTCGCTCAGCAGGTCGTAGAGGATGTCGTAGCGGAGGGCGTCGAGCGTGCGGTCGTCGCGCCACTGGGCGTTGCCGGTGGCGGGGTTGCCCGGGCGGTTTTCCGGCGGGCGCGCGCCGATAAAGCCCAGCAGGGCCCTCTTTTCGCCCTCGCCGGCCGCCGCGTCGCCCAGCACGGAGAACTTGAACAGGTTCAGCAGCGAGCGATTGGTGCCCTTGCCGCCCTTCTCCATCGCGACCATCTGCTCGTACTGCTTCTTCGCCAGCGGGTCGGTCTCGACGCGCTTGCGGACGGCGGCCGCCTCGTCCTTCGTCCACAGCAGGTACGGGTGCGACGCGCCCTTCGCCTCCGCCAGCGCGCCCGCAGCCGCGCCCGCCAGCACCCACGCCGCCGCCGCTCCCGCCGCGATAGCTCCACGGATCCTCATCGCGCGTCCCTTTCGCTCACGGTCACCTACCCGTGGAACCTCCATCGGAGAGGGAAGTGGTGTCGCGCAGAGGCGGGGCGTTTCTGGCGCAGAACCCCAGGCTCTTCCGCCTTCACCAGTTCGACCGTGCGGCTCGCCTCTTGGCGCTGAGTGCAGGAAGGAAACTCAACCTGCCCGATCCCGCGGTCAATACCTGCGGTACTTCCGCAGGATGGTCACGTACAGGTCGTACTTGTGCTCGATGGTGGTCGGCGGGAGCTGCATCTCGAACTCCACGCGGCCCACGTCGATGCGGTCCACCTTGAACAGCTTGTCGTGCGGGATGACCTTCTCCTTCTGCGCGTCGCGCTCGCCGGTCAGGTCCTTCAGCACGACCTTCTCGATCACCCACTCGCCGTCCACGTGCTCCACGATGGTCAGCGGCACGGCCACGGGCTGGCCCTTGTCCGTCTTGAAGTTCTGCAGGCGGTAGCGGAAGCGCGTCCGCAGGTCGCGGAACCGCGGCTGCGTCACCATCCGCCGACCGTCCATCAGCAGCCGCGGGCAGGTCAGCTCGTCGAACGCGTCGCGCGGGCTGTCGCCCGGCTGCATCGTGAACCGCTCCAGCTTCACGTCCTGGGCGACGCCGACGAACAGGTCCATGTGCGCGAACAGCGGGGTGTAGTGGGCCCAGTCCTCGCCGAGGAACGCCTGGCTGCGCACGGCGTCGGCGGCGTCGCTCTTGGGCTCCTTGATGAACAAGCGCACCTTGCCGTACGGCAGGGGGAACTCGCCCATGTTGTTGGGCTTGTCGTTGACGACGCGGTAGTACATCCGCGTGCGCTGCTGGTCGATCTGCGCGTCGAAGACGTAGCGCTTCAGGATCGGCACGTCGGCGAACTTGGCCGCCAGCATCCGCTTCCGCTCGCCGTTGTTGAAGTACCGCACGGTGGTCTTGCCGACGCCCGGCTGCACGCTGGTTTCGCCGAAACTCTCGCCGCTGGTGTTCGTCACGGTCTGGTAGACCTGCAGGAGCATCTTCCTCTCGTCGTTCTCGACGATGCCCTGGTAGCTCGGCAGCGTGCTCATGTTGCCGATGAGGTAGGAGATGCGGATGACGGCGGGGCCGGCGTTGGCCGCCCAGACCGTCCAGAACAGCGCGTTCTCGTTGGGCGGGTAGTTCGTGTTGAGGACGTTCACCTCGCCGTCGGCCTTGATGACGCGGAAGACGATGGAGTCCTTGTCGATGTTGATGTTGGCCCAGGAGAAGTCCACCGCGTTGCGCCCCTTCTGGAGGTTGACGGTGCGCTCCTCCTCCACCAGCGTGTGCCGGCCGTTCTGGATGTCGATCCGCACGGTCTGGCGCTCCGGCAGCGTCGTCAGCTTGATCCGCCCCTGCGCCGCCGCCGACACAAAGAGCACCATGCCCGCAATCATCATCGTTCGCGCCGTTCTCATCGGTCTTTCCTTTCCCGAAGCCCGGTTACTGAAGTCCTTGGGAGTCTTCTGTTTCCGTCAGGTCTACAGCGGTTCTCTCTTCTGCTCCTGGTTCAGCTCCGGCCCGACCTTGCGGTGCTTGATCGTCACCGTGTACGTCACGAATCGCTTCAGGCCGGGCTTGAGGTCCAGGAAGTACTTCACGTGATTTGCGTCCACACGCTCCACGCGACCCTCGTGGCCGTGCAGGTCCACGTAGGCCCCGGCCTCGTCGCTGGTCCAGTCCTTCGGCTTCAGCTCCGGACTCCACAGCACCACGTTGGCGTCGAAACGCCGCTCCACCTCCGTGTTGGCGTCCACCGCCTTGCCCGAAACGTACTCCTCCTCCCAGAAAAACGTCTGGTCGTAGTCGATCAGGTCGTAGTACTGCACCCACGTGCGGTCCAGCCGCCGCTTGTACTGTCGGGCCACCACGTTGCTGATCCGAACGTCCTTGAGCTTGCGCTTGACCATGATGTCGGCATCCTGCCCGACG
>Ga0172363_10004238_pt1 | contig 11593 bp, 3 predicted proteins | sample LakKivs2_kivu2a2_FD_114541 | JGI IMG/M metagenome (GOLD analysis project Ga0172363, IMG submission 114541) | Sediment microbial communities from Lake Kivu, Rwanda - Sediment s2_kivu2a2 | ecosystem: Environmental > Aquatic > Freshwater > Lake > Sediment | place: Rwanda: Western Province, Lake... | reverse complement strand
TCTCCTTCTAGCTCAGCGGCTCCTATGTCCACCAGATATTTGACCATCTGCTTGATCCTCCAGTCAACGTACTTTGTACCCCTCTGCCTAGCCAAGAGTGTTTTTGAGAAGAGAGTCTGAACGTCACCTATTCCCGCTGCAACACCTGATGCTATCGAAGACAGAGTCGCCGATGAGAAGAAGTCGCTCTGGCCCAGCATCGACTTGATGGGTTCAACAGGTGCACTGATGTAATTCCCTTCCAAGATCTCGGCGTCCCTTTCGCTTCCCGCCCTTATCAGAGCAACGCCGTACTTGTCAAACTGGGGCCGCCCGGCTCTGCCTGCCATCTGTTTGTACTCCATCGTGGAGATCTCTCTGGAGCCGAAGCTTGAACTGTACCTGTGAACGGAGGTAACGCAGACGTACCTTGCAGGGAGGTTGACTCCTGCTGCAAGTGTGGGGGTAGCAGCTATTGCCCCGATGGTTCCATTTCTGAAACCTTCCTCGACCAACCTTCTCTGAGAGGTCGGGAGGCCTGCATGGTGGAAGGCCACCCCTCTCCTTACCAAGCCTGAGAGTTGAGCACCGACCGGGCTGCTTTCCTCAACCTGCAGCATGAGATTGGCGAGTTTTTCTAGTTCCTTGACCTGTGATGGGCGACGTGACAGTGAGGTCACCGGTGCTAGCTTGTTGGCCAGTGACACAGCCTGCTTTCTTGTAGGTGTGAAGAAGAGAATCTGTCCTCCGTCCGACATCGCATGATCGGCCAGATCCATCATCTCATCGCCGAACTTGCTCTCCACATCTTCTTGCTTGTCGTGGAATGAGATCGTGTTGTTGTAATAGATGCCCTCACGCAGCGGCACGGGTCGCCAGTCGCTCCTCACCAGCTTGCATCCCATCCAAGAGGCTATTTCCTCGTCGTTGGAGACAGTGGCGCTGAGAGCCAACTTCTGCGCTTCTGGCAGTAACTTGCCAGCCGATGCCACAAGCATCTCGACAACAGGGCCCCTATCAGCAGAGTGGATCAGATGGATCTCATCAAATACAACGGTTGATATGTCGCGCAGCCAACTCGGCCTGTGTCGCAGCATCGAGTCCATCTTCTCGAAGGTGCATATGACCACGTCGTAGTACTTCAGTCCCTCAGCAGGTGAATCATAGTCGCCTGTGCTTATGCCCACCCTCGGATTCCTGCCGCTCGGTCTAGTCAGCTTCGAGATGACGCCGAATTCTGTGAACTTCTCATACGCGAGCGCCCTGAGCGGAACCATATACACAATCTTGCTGGGATTCCTTTCCATTTCCTGCAGCGTCAGGATCAGTGGGACGAGAGTTTTTCCGGAAGCAGTCGGAGCGGATAGCAGAACATCCACTCCATCCAGTACCCCAGCCTTTACAGCTTGTTCCTGAATAGGGTAGAGAGAATCCATACCGCAGGAGACGGAGAGCACTGACTTAGCGGACTCGCTTATCGGCAGGTCCTGTACTCTCACTGGTTCCCTTTCACCGCGTCTTCTTCAGCGACACATCATCAGGAGTGTAGAAGTACCCGTTCCTCAGCAGATCGTTCACTATGCGTCTGCCATCTGCCCTGTCAACCCCCTTACCCTCGGCTCTCTTCAGTACCTCCTCTATGTTGGCCGAGCCGAACTCCTTCTCGAGGTCCTCTGCTATCTTGACTATGACATTGTGTTTCTCCCACGAGGACCTAGCCTTTCCCGTCATGAGGATGTCTATGTCCGTCTTGCCAGTTTCGACATCAAGTCCGGCTTGCGAGAGCGATGATCTGAACAGCGCTATCACCACCTCGACGTCCTCCTTAGTTACGATGTCCCTGAGCATTAGCTTAGCCCTAGCTTCGCTCTCTCGTATCAGTGATTCAAGCTGTCGCGGGGTGATCTGGATCGAGCCGTCCGCTCCTGCCTTTCTGAGTTCCAAGAAGAACGCGGATATGGATTGAGCGGATTCATCAGAGAGCCTAGGTGCCAGTGTCTTCGCATATGCTACGTACCTCTTCAGATACATCGTGTCGTATGTTGCCTCCGCTGCGCGCTCGATCTTGCGGTGCTGGGCGATTATGTGTTCGGTCAGCAGAGCATCTCTTGTCTCTTCAGGCACATCACGCAGGACAAAGTACAAGTCAAACCTAGACAATATGACAGGAGAAAGGTTGACGTTCTCAGCGAAGTTCCTGTTAAGATCGTATCTTCCGAACTGCGGGTTGGCCGCAGCAAGGATTGAAGTCCTCGCATTCAGCGTCGCCACTATCCCTCCCTTGGCGATAGAACAGGTGTTGTGAAGGAGAACCCCTTGACTTATGAAGTTGTGTGTGGGTTCCACTGTGACATCGTACACCCAACTAGCTCTGTGCTTTCCCTCGTTTGGAACGAATCGCACTTTTCTTATCCTCAGGACTCTGAAGTTCGACCTCAGTGTTCCGTCCAGCTCGGCGACATCGCCACGGGCTTCGGACAAGCATGACTGAACCGCATCCTTTGCTCTCTGAGCCAATCTCAGTCTTGCGCTCTCGCTGTATCCGCCTCGTTCACAGTAGTCGACAGTACCGCGCTTGACGAGCATAGCATCCGCCAGATGTTGCTGAGACCAGCCAGTAGCTGACCTCACATCCCGCACTGAGGAGATCGCGCTCCAACCGCATTCGATCTCATCTATGCGGTTATGCATTCGAAGGGTGATATCCTTGGCCACGTCAACCGTTATTCCATACCCCCCGTCAAGGTTGAGGTTGAAGCGTCCGTCGTTCGCTATCCCTAGCTTTTTGTATGTGTCACAGAACAAGTGGGCGAAGTCGGTGGGGATCACGTCGTGACTGCGGTTGGCGCCTTGACTTCTCTCGACCAAAGTGCACACGTTGCTGATTCTGTCGTCGCCCCCATCGATGACCTCCTCCCTGAAGAGGGGTAGTGAGTCGCCCGTAACATATGTCTTGAAGCTGTCACTGCTGCTGTCCCTGGTTACGCGGGAGGCAACGCCCAGCATGAGCAGGAGGTCTTGATAGTCCTCTGCCAATCCTCTTGAAGCAGTGCGATAGCAGACGGCCTCTGACTCAACGCTGCCATCACCAAGAAAGGCCGACCTCATGAAGGCTCTTACGATGTCGCTGGTGGTGTGGAAGAGTCTTGATGGGGCTCTCTTGTTCCTGGCTTTTTCGACCATCTCAGGGAAGTTCAGCTCAAACCACCTGTACAGTCTGGATGAGATGTATCTCTGCGAAGGAACGCCGAACGAGCTTAGGCTGTCTAGGTGACGTATGCTGAAAGCACGTCTCATTAGGCTTTCCATCTCTTTGAGAATCCGCGGGTTCTTGTTCGTGAATGAGATCTCGCAGCTCGAACCCCGGTAGAAGCATCCCTCAGTCACAAGGTAGCCGAGTATCGTCGCAACGTCGGCAGTGAGCATGTCCGGCAAAGTGACGTCTTTCTCGCGTGGATCCGTCCGTGGTGCGGGCAATTGCCTAGATACCGGCAACTCTCCGACTGCGATGGTCCTAGGCGCAGGTGCGAAGTCGCCGTCCCTGAGCTCGGCCGCGGGAACAGTCACTATGTGCCTTCCTCTGTAGACGAAGACGGGATGCTCGGGCGTTACCAGGATCTCCCTCCCGTTGGAGTAGGTGATGTTTACGAACTTGTCAGGCGGAGTGTGCCTGCTCACTCTATCTATCCGAATTCTCTTGATGGAACCAGTTTGTGTGTCTGCTGAAAGGATCTCGTCCGGTACCGGAGATGGCAAGATCTCACAGTTGACGCCCTGAATCTTGTTACGCTCGTATTTCTCGAACAGAGCATCGACGTACTCTCCAATCTTCGTCCGCCTTCCATCCGCAAGCATAATCTCCACGGAGGGATGATAGGACTGCTGCTCCATGGCCTCATGTATCGCAACCCTGTCCTCCTCTCGCATCTTCTCGAACTCATCGATCGCTGCTAGTCCTTTGTCGGCGAGCACCAACGCACCAGCCTCCAACGAGAATGCGCCGGTCTCATCTCTTATTGCGGCAGCTGTATTGTGGACTATGAAGCCGTTGGCGAGGAAGGAGTGGGAGTCGTTTATTGTCAAGTCATACACTCTGCTGGCCTTTTCCCGACGGATACGCTTGATCTTGAGGAGGATACAGTCGCCTCTCATCCTGTAGTTTGCATGAGTTCCCTTCTTTGCGTCTATCAACGCATTCAGTTTCTCGCTCTTGACAGGATCGCCAAAGCCGATGGACCGCTTGTAGCTCAGCAGAGACCGCCTGTCGTATATGCTCAACTGATACCTGGGACCTTGGTGTATTGACTTTCCTCTGAATGGTATCTCTCGAGCTGGTTTCACAGATGTCGACGACACGATGTTGAACCTCCCCAGCGAAATCTCCATCTGTCTACAGAAGCCCGCGCTTGACGTGTCGAACTCAATGCACTTGTTTCTGAGTACGCAACCATCATTGGTGAAGACCTGCCTTGTGAACGGAGCCATGAGCCTGGTGGGAAGAGTGGAAATAGCTTGTGGTAGTCTGATGGTTCTGGCCTTTCTGCCGGGGGTCACACCATAGGCCATCAAGAGTTGTGCTATGATCTTGTTCTGGAACTTGACACCGTAGCATTTCTCCCTTGGATCCTTTCTTGGTTTCAGAGAAACCCCAAATAGCTCGTTGACTCTGCCACAAAAGGCGCGCACATATCTGATGTTACCGTCGAAATAACCAATGGTGTACCCTTCCTTCTTTCTCTTGTCACGTGACAATTCACCGTTGGAGTAAATGTCCCCCAAGAACTCCATGAACTGGGGCGTCGGGAACTTAGGCAACCTTATCCTCTCGGTCCCGCGGTAGCTCCTGTACAAGAATGCCGAGCACTGCTCAGCAAGCTCCTCCTCGTCCTTGCCTATGGCCTTGAAGATTGCCTTCAGCTCGCCAAGAGTAGGGTACATTCTCTTTGTTCTCCACCAGTAGTAGAGGTCATCCTCATCAAGCCCCAAGGCCCTAGACGCGCCCCTTAGAGTTCCGAATTTCCGCTTGAGCGAACTTCTGATCAACTCGAACAGAGATAAGGGACACTCGACGAGACAGCCGTCATCTATGTGTGAAATCAACGGGCTTGGTTTTGTGATGAAATCACACCCCTTTAGGGAGCGGGCGTGGACAAGGTACCAATCTGTCTTGAGATCCTTCGCTTGCTTCCAGGCGATCTCGCGACCGTCTTCGGAGCACAACAGAGGCGTTTCAGGGGTGACACCAATGCTCTTGCCAAGTCTTGTGCTGATGCGAACGACATCCTCAGCAGCGAGTCTGTAATAGCGAACAGCCTTATGCCTCTCCACGCCGTCTAGCGCGGGAGAAGGTGCCGCTATTCCGACAGTGGTGGGCGACTTGGCCGTCTCAATGCCATCCTCGACAACCTCAATCCCTTTCGCGAGCTCTGGCTCAACGAGGTCCTCGATTGGCACGATCCCCTTCTCAGTGTAAACCATTGTATCGCTGGCCACGCAAAGGCCCGCTGCCGTCGCACCCCTGCCCGAAGTGTAAAGACCGCGAGGTGCTATCTTCTGAATGTACTTCAGAAGTTGCGACTTGGCTGTGTTGTGCCCGATGACCCCGTTCACTATCAGAGAATTCGTCTTGGGCACTTCCAAGTCATAGACCGTCTCAGAACCTCTCCTTTCAATCCTCACGACCTGATCCATGACACTGCGCTTAGGGAGTTTACGACCGGTCGAGTAACTCTGCAGAAGACCGCACAGCTGTGCCCTCTTTCTCTCCGATACAAGACCGATGTAGCGCGCAAACAGCCTCAGACTCCTTTCATCCCGTATTCGTAACACGAAGACATCTTCGTCCTTTGACTTGGTGTAGATGTGACTCTCGATTCCAAACCGCAGCAGAAGAAGCTGAACATCTCGCAGCAGCTCCATGCTCTTGGAAGAAAGGGCCACGTATCGGTCGCGTATGATAGGCTGACTTCTAACATTTCCGTCACCCTCAAAGAGCCATCTGAGGTAGCTCGCCACGACATTGTCAGGAGACATGAATATGCTACTCGGGACCCTCTTCTCTCTGACGACTGGGTTGAGCCACTTGACGATGTGTGGGTTCGTTACTTTCAGCCTGATAAGATCCATGGTGCGCCCGTTTTTGCCCTTCCTTCTCAGCACGGATCTACCCGGCTCGTAGCCGAATAGATCTCTGACTGTTTGAGCCGTTGATACAGCCAATTGTTCCTCATGCTGATTCACCGCCAAAGCGATGCTGTACGGCCCGTCAACGTAGCCTTCTGCTGTGAGAATGCCTGTCAGCGCGGCGAGCCTTTCGTCCACAACCTCAGGTACGGAGACGACGTGATTGTGCGAGCGGTCATGCGAGACCAGTTCCCAGGCAGTCGGGTGGTATTCCTTGATGTCAGAGTGGATCCGTCTTCGCATCCGGATGCGCGTCCCGACTCTGAGCTGATCGGCGCGTCTCCACCCCTTGCTTGTGAAGAACGGATTGTTGGGGGTGGCTGTGATACTCCGTCCGCTGGCGAGAGTGATCTCTATTACCGGTTGACCCTCGTAGATATGCAGCGCGGTGGCCTGCTCTTTCCCTCTGTTCTTGACCTTGAGCGATATTGGGTAGATTCCTGGAACCTCCACGCCGAGTTCTTCTGCGAGTTCCTTGAACGTGGGCATCGATCCATTCCCAAGTGCTAGCCTAGTGTCACCTGAATAGCAGCCCGGATCACCAACCAGCAAAACATTGACATCGCCCCTGACCTTGATTCCGTCCTTGAACTCCTTCGGATTCCCTCCCGCCAACTGAAGGAGGACCGCCTCTTTGATGTTCTCCAGCCCGTAGATCGAAGGTGCGACCGAGGAGATCAACTTCTTGTAGTGCCACGGCTGAGAGGCATCTGCCCTGAAAGATCTGATGGACTCTTCGTCGAGTTCCATCTCCAATTGCTCCTCTGTCTCCACCGCTATGTGGTTCGTGTCCAACGAGAGTTCGAACACCCTAGATCTCGTTCTTCCGAACCCAGCTGGCCTTTGCTTCACAGTCACTATCCCTGTGACGACCACCCTGTCCCCAGGTCTGGCAGAACTCACCAGATCATCTGTCAACGCCAAGTCAAGCGTCTGGGGCATCTGGCCTGCTGGCAGATCCTCGGGCCTTTCCTGAAGTGAGATTGACTGGAAGTCTTCAAACGTAGACTGTGATGGCTCCAGCTCGAAAGTGCCAGGCCCGGATCGGTTGCAGACGGGACAGGCCCTCGGCGTCGTGTACAGAGAACCGACCTGATCGGCAGGGGTTACCGTCTGACAACTTGTGCATCGGAACGCGCCTGTCTTCAGCTGAGTCATGACTTCCGAACTCCTTACTATGACACCCGAGATTGACACCATTCTGCCTATGTATGACGAGTTGAGGCTCCTGATTGAGGCCTTCCTCTGGTAGTTGGATATCCTGACGTTGAACCTCTGGACCTTTCTGGCGAACTCCATGTCCAGCTCGGTCAACATCAGCAGTCCAGACTCGGAGAACAGCTTGAGCGTGTCAGGTGGGCTCTGCTCAAGAGCGCTAGCTAGGGCCCCCTCGTATTGAACTAGGTGCTGGAAGTCCACGACAAGGGAATGACCCCCCCTGATCGGTAGATCCCTGAGTTGGTCTAGGTAAGTGAGTTGCCCCTCCTCGCCCCTGAAGCCTCTGACGAAGGATGCGAAGTCCTCACTCATCCTGTCTTTGCTCTCTTCCAATTCCTAACACCTCCTTTCTCCAAGAAGACATGACGAGCCTCATTAACTCTAGCACATATGATTCTTCAGGCGTGAGATTGCTCACGACCTCCTTCGGAAGCGAAGGTATCAACGAGTAAGTCAAGATCTTCTTCAATCTGGCTTCCATGACTTCGATGGCTGAGGCCTCCAGCACCCTCTTCGTCTTTTCTGCCACGTTATCGGACGAGATTAGCGTCGATAACTGGCGATAGAACGAATCAGGTACCTTCGATATCTGGTTTGTCCGGTGCCTTTCCTCCCAAGCTATCATTGACAAAGCTTTGCTGTCTAGGGCTTTCTCCACCGGATCTGCTATCCCATCCTCGAACAGCTGCTCGGCCACGTAAAGCGGAACCTCAGTTTCCACTGAATTCTCGAGTTTCATTTCCACTCCAAGCAAAGACGAGTACTTGAAATCCTCCCTCGGAACCACCCTCGTCTGCTGCAACTGTTGGTCCACTCCTAGACGCTTCATCCCCCTCTGAATCATCTCTGTGAGGAGAATGGACTCTGCCTTGAGCATTCCTCGGTCTTGGACAGAGAATCTGATTTAACTCTATACCTACAGAACCTTCCAGTTTGATTACTAGTCCGCTGCGTGGAGACTGAAACTCCGCGATATATGCCTCAAACAAGGCCTCACGTTGTAGAGGTAGCGCTACTTCGACCTGAGATGTGGTCTTTCCCCTTCTTCCACTCCAAGGACGATCGCTTGGACACAGGCGGCAGTTTCAGCAACCTCCCGGGGTCTTTTTCTCGCCGTAACGGTTAAAACCGTAGTGGGCTCCACGCTTGCTCGTCCGGGTGGATTTTGTGAGCATACGCGACCTCGTTTGGACCGAGAAGTACAGGCCCAAGACTCTCGGGGAGATATTGGATAGGGAGGAGATAGTGACGAAGTTGAAGACCTTCGCGTCGACGAAGAACATGCCTCATCTTCTTTTCGTGGGGCCTCCCGGAACATCCAAGACGACCGCGGCGCTGGCGCTCGTGAACGACATCTACGACGGAAACGCTTCTGGCAACTACATCGAGCTGAACGCCAGTGTGACTCCAGAGACGCCCATTATGGTCAGGAAAAAGGGTGAGGTCAAGAGGACGAACTTCGCCAAGCTCGCAACGGAGTGTTTTCAGAAAGATGCTTCCGATTACGCCAAGATCGATGGGCTCGATATTCTGTCTCTTGATCAGGAATTCAAGGCCGGGTTCTTGCCTGTGAGTATGATATCGCGACATCGGGTTGGCAAAGTACTGAGAATAGCGTACGAAGGAGGGAACGTCAGGACGAGCTTCGACCACTCGGTAATAGTCATTGACGAGTTCGGTGTGCTGCAACCCAGAAGAGCCTCCGAGCTGAGGAAAGGCGACCTCTTAGTGACATTTCAGCAAGAGCTTGGCGGGAGGAATGAGCTCCTGAGTTTTGGGGAATTCGCCCCGAAACAATACGTTATGCGGGGTCACAGACACATTAGGAACCCGAAGGTGAAGACGATCATCAGCGATCAGGAAGTGGACGAGGATCTTGGGTGGCTATTCGGCCTATACCTAGCTGAGGGGTGTGCAGTGTTGAACCGCAAAGGAACAAGCGGACAAGTTATCTTCACCCTTTCATATCCCGAGGAACTTGATATCCTCGAAAGGCTCGAAGGTGTGGTCGAACGCAAACTCGGACTGGAGGGGAAAGCACTGCTTGCGCCCTCCGGTTTCAAGCCGGGGAGCATGAGCGCCGTGCATCACAGGATCATGAGCACGCAGCTCGCCAAATTCCTCCGAAGTGATTTCTACGATGGTTCAGAACTGAAGGACGCTACAACAAAGAGGGTGCCTAGCTTCATCTATTCATCGAGTCCGGAAGTCAGGAGCATGTTCCTGAGAGGATACATGGGTGATGGGTCTGGGAATTGGAATGAATGCGTGAGATACAGCTCCAGTTCTAGAGAAAACCTGATTGACATTGCTTGGCTGGGTAAGATAACTGGCCTGAACACGTCTTCCTTCAAGCAAGAGACCAGGATAGTGTGGAAAATGCCAAGGTACTCCTACATCAAGAGCGAGTTCGTCCCGGCTGAGTTACTTAGGAATCTCGCAGCAAAGCTCGGAGTGCAATACACCCATGACCTAAGGCACTCGCTATACTCCGGAAAGAAAAGAATCTCCAAGTCCATCTCCAAAAGACTCCTCCAGAAATGGTCAGAATCAAGAGACAGAACTCCTGCTTTCTATGACAACGTGAAGAAACTCGTGGAATCCAATCTGTCGGTTGTACTGATAAGGGAGGTAGTAGAGCAGGATTACGACGGATATGTTTACGATGTCACCGTCCCAGGCTCAGAGATGTTCTTCGGCGGCACAACGCCGATACTTTTGCACAACAGCGATGAGAGAGGCATAGACACTGTTAGGGTCAGGATCAAAGAGTTCGCGAAATCAATACCGATGGCCGAAGTGCCCTTCAGAGTGGTCATCTTGGACGAATCGGACAGCATGACCGCGGAGGCCTTTCAGGCTCTGAGGAGAACGTTGGAGAAATACTCCGATAACACGCGATTCATATTGATCGCGAATGAACTGTACAAAATAATCGAGCCGATTCAGTCCAGGTGTTCCGTGTTTCGGTTCGGTCCCTTGAGAGACGAGATCATTCTGCAGAGGCTGAAGCACATCGCTGAAAAGGAAGGCGTGCGCTGTGACGAAGACGCACTCAAAATGATAGTGGAGAGAGCTGATGGTGACATGAGGATGGCGATCAACCTGACGCAGGGAATAGCCGCATCTCAGAAGAAGATCGACGTGAAGATGGCCAAGGAGTTCTTGGGTTCCTACGGCGTCGACAAGGTGGATGAACTCATAGATCTTGGAATTTCGGGGAACTTCTCCGCGGCGCTCGATCTGCTTGGGAAGATCATTCACGAATCCGGAGTGCAACCTAAGGATGTGGTGAGGAAACTCCACAGGAGGATCTCAAGCATGGATATATCGCCTGAATCCAAGATGTCGCTCCTCTCGCTCTTGGCGGAGATAGAGTACCGACTGATGGTGGGGGCAGATCCAGAGATTCAGTTCACACTGGTGCTTGCTAAGTTGGCCCAGCTGAAGGGTTCACGTTGAGATGCGCTGGACCGAACAGTTCAAGCCTGACGATTGGTCTCAGATAGTCGGGAACGAAGAAAGCCGCGAACAGTTCATCCAGTGGCTGGACAAGTGGAGCCCGGAACGCGGCAAGAGAGCTGCACTGCTTTATGGGCCACCGGGGACTGGGAAGACCATCACCGTGGAGATTGCTGCGAGGAAACTAGGATACAACCTCATTGAGCTGAACGCGAGCGATGTCAGGACGAAGGACGTCCTGATGAATGAGATCTATCCAGCCTCACGCTCCTTCTCACTGTACGGCCAGAGAAACCTGATACTTCTGGACGAGATAGATGGGCTTCACCAAAGACAGGACATAGGAGGTGCGGCTGCGGTTCTGAAGCTGATCGAGGGGACCAACAGCCCCGTGGTGCTGACCGCGAACGATCCGTGGAAGCCGTCGCTCCATGAGATACGCTTGAAGAGCCAGACTTTCGAACTCAAGAGACTGAGAAGAGACTCTGTGGCAAAGAGGCTTCGTGCGATAGCCAAGTCTCAGGCACTGACTGTGAATGATAGTGCTCTTGATAGGATCGCCGAGAAGTCGCATGGGGACATGAGAAGCGCTATCTCAGATCTTGAGGCGCTTGCATCAAGGGGTTCAGTTTTGGAGGAGGAGACCGTGTCGCAGATCCTGCAGGACAGGATCCACGAGGAGAGCATATTCGAGGCGATCAGAGGCGCCATGCACTCGCGGAACGTTCAGGAAGCCCGCAACCACCTCAGC
>Ga0172363_10004235_pt1 | contig 11594 bp, 5 predicted proteins | sample LakKivs2_kivu2a2_FD_114541 | JGI IMG/M metagenome (GOLD analysis project Ga0172363, IMG submission 114541) | Sediment microbial communities from Lake Kivu, Rwanda - Sediment s2_kivu2a2 | ecosystem: Environmental > Aquatic > Freshwater > Lake > Sediment | place: Rwanda: Western Province, Lake... | reverse complement strand
CGCACGAGTTGGAGCTGCCCTTCGGCGGCACGTGCCGGTTCGTCGGGCTGGAGGGCGAGCCGGAGATCACGACGCAGCCGCGGCGGATCCGCGCCGCCTACCAGCGCGAGGTGCAGGCGTTCATGGCCCAGATCCGCCGGGCCTGCGAGGCCAACCACGCCGACTACGTGCCGGTGGACACCTCCCGCCCGCTGGACGTCGTTCTGGCCGAGTGGCTCCTGCGCCGCAGCCAGCTCACCGGGGCCGGCACGCGGCAGGAACGTTAGCGCGCCCGCTGATTGCTGACCGCTGATTGCTGACCGCTGATTGCTGACAATGGAATTGCCGTTTCTCAACCCGTGGCTGCTGCTGGCCCTGCCGGCCGTGGGCATTCCCGTGCTCATCCACCTGCTCAACCGCCACCGTTCGGTGACGATTGAGTGGGGCGCGATGGAGCTGCTGCGACGGGTGATGGTGTTCCGCTCGCGGCAGATTCGGCTGGAGGACCTGCTGCTGATGCTCCTGCGGTGCGCGGTGGTGGCGCTGTGCCTGCTGGCGGTGGCGCGGCCGACGACGCGCCGCCTGCCGCTGGTCCGCCGCGACGACACGGGCGTCGTGATCGCCCTGGACGCCTCGGGTAGCATGGCCTGCCGGGCGGCCGCGGCGTCGCGCTTCGACGAGGCCCTGCGCCGCGTGCGCGAGCTGGTGGGCACGCTCCCGCCGGCCCGCCCGCTGACGCTGGTGGCCCTGGCCGCACGCCCGCAGGTGCTCCTGCGCAACGTCGGCTGCGACCCCGCCCGCGTGGAGCGCGTGTTGCGCGAGCTGCAGCCGTCGGCGGAGCCGCTGAACGTCGAGGAAGCCCTGGCCGCCCTGGCGCCGCTGGCGGCCGAGATCAAGGCCCCCCGCCGCGAGGCGTTCCTCGTCACCGACGCGCAGGCGGCGAGCTTCGGCAAGCTGTCGGACAAGGCCCGCCAGGCCCTGCGCGAGCTGGCGGCCGCGGCCGAGACGTTCCTCGTCGCCGTGCCCCCCGGCAGCGAGGAGAACCTGGCCGTCACACGGCTGGACCTGGCCTCGGGCGTGCTGCGCGTGGGGGCGATGGCGCGGTTCGAGGCGGTGGTGACGAACTTCGGCCGGGCCGTGCAGGACGCCGGCGAGGTGTCGCTGCTGGTCAACGACGAGGTGGTGGACCGGCGGTTCGTGGGTCGGCTGGGGCCGGGGCGATCGGCCGGCGTGCATCTCTACGCCCCGCTCCAGCGCGCGGGCGCCGCGCACCTGTCGGCCCGCGCGGGCGACGACGCCCTGTCGGGCGACAACGTCCGCCGCGCCGTCATCGACGTGCGCAGCGTCGTCCGCGTGCTGTGCGTGGACGGCGAGGCGGTGGGCCCGGCCGCCACGTGGCGCCTGGGGGGCGGGGCGATGGGGCGTTCGGGAGGTTCGGCCGCGGCGCTTGTCGCCACCGCGCTGTCGCCGGCGGCCATCGACCGCTCCGAGGCCCGCCCGGAGGTCGAGACGATCTCCTGGACCGCCCTGCCGACGGCGCGCCTGGCGGACTTCGACGTGGTGGTGCTGGTGGACGTGGCGGACGTTCCGGCCGACAAGGCCGCCGAGCTGCGCAGGTTCGTCGAGCAGGGAGGCGGGCTGGTGATGCTGCCCGGCAACAACGTCAAGCCCGACACGCTGCACCGGCGCTTCCTGGCGGCCGGATGCTCCCTGCTGCCGGCGGAGCTGCTCGCGGCGGCGGAGCACGTCGGCCAGCAGCCGGCGCCGGCGCCGCTGGACCTGGAGCTGCCGGACCATCCGCTGGCGCGCCCGCTGCGCTCGCTGCCGAAGGAGCTTCTCGGCGAGGCGAAGGTCTACCGCTTCCTGCGCGTCCGGGCGCTGCCGGAGACCCGGACGGTGCTTCGCCTGGCCGCAGGCGAGCCGCTGCTGCTGGAGCGGACCGTCGGACGCGGCAAGGTGCTGCTGTGCACCACCGCCGCCGACCGCGCCTGGAGCAACCTGGCCGTCAACCCCGCCTTCCCCATGCTGCTTCAGCAGGCCGTGACGGAACTGTCCCGCCGGCCGTTCGAGACACCCGTCACCGTCGGCCAGCCGGTCGTGCTGCCCCTGCCGGGCATGGCGGCGGGCGAGGAGGTGGCCGTGACGGGCCCCGACGGCAAGGCCGAAACGGCGCGCAGCGTCCTGCGGGCCGGCGAGGTGCTCGTGCAGACCGCCCCCACCGCCGCCTGCGGGTTCTACGGGCTTCAGCCGCAGCGGCAGGGGCAGACGATGACCGTCGCGGTCAACGCCGACGCCGGCGAGTCCGACGTGAAGGTCCTCGACTCGCGCGAGCTGTCGGCCGCAGTCGAGCCGCTGCCGGTGCGCGTGCTGGGCGCGGAGGCGAACGTGGCGGCCGCGGTGGCGCAGGCTCGCACGGGTCGCGAGCTTTGGCCGCTGCTGCTGACGGCGGCGCTGGTGCTGCTGGCGGCGGAGGCGATGCTCGCGCGGTGGTACACGCGCCGCGGGACGTGACGGTGCGACGAGATGAACGACGTGCTTTCCAGACTGCTGCGGATCGACCCCCAGGCCGTCCTGGAGGACTGGACGGTCCACCTTCGCCTGGGCTGGCCGCCCGCGGTGCTGGTGGGGCTGGTGCTGGCCGCGGCGGCGGGCGCGGCGCTGCTCTACAGCCGCGAGCGGGCGCTGGGGCGCGCGGCCCGGCTGGCGCTGGCGGCGGCGCGCACGGTCGCCGCGGCGCTGCTGCTGACGATGCTCTTTCAGCCGGTCGTGGCCGCCCGCATCCGCGCGCCGCTGCGCCCGGCGGTGCTGGTGCTGACGGACGATTCGGCCAGCATGGACATCCGCGACACGCGGAAGGACGCCGCCAGCCTGGCCGAGGCCGCCATGGTCCTCGGCAAGATGCCCTACGACCCGCCGCAGCTTCAGCGCTGCGCCGCCCGCGCCGCCCGCGCGATGGACGCCGCGGCCGCGGCCCTGGAGACAGCCGGCCTCGACGCCGCACGCGACAGCCAGGACCGCCTCGCCCAGTCGCTGGCGCAGCTCGCCGAGGCCGCTCGCGGCCAGTCTCCGCCGCCGGGCGAGGAGGCGCTGACCGCCCTGGCGGCCCTGGCCGACAGGCAGACGCAGCTCCGCCGGCAGCTTCAGTCCGTCGACGCCAACGCCGCCGTTCTGACCGCCGCGCAACGCGACCTGGCCGCCGAGCTGGACGCCTGGCGCGACCAGGCGCGCAACGCGGGCCTGAACGTCAGCGACAGGCTCAAGGCCGAGCTGGCGATCGTCTCGCGGCGCGAGCTGGCGGAGGCGGCGCTGGCCGGGCCGATGCGGCCCCTGCTGGAGCGGCTCGGGCGGCAGGCGAAGCTGCGGTTCTTCCGCTTCGCCGGCTCGCTGCGGGAGTCGGGCGAACCGTGGCGGCAGGCGACGAGCGGCCCGGCCGACCAGGCCGGCTCCACGGACCTGGGCGGCGCGGTGCTGGAGGCGGCGGACGCCTGCCGCGGCTGGCCCATAGCGCTGGCGGTGGTGCTCAGCGACGGGGCGAGCAACGCGGGCGTCGATCCGCTGGAGGCGGCTTGGCGGCTGCGGCGGCGGGGCATCCGGCTGGTGACGGTGGCCGTGGGGCTGCCGCGCCCGGACGACGCCGCCCTGCGCAACCTGGTCGCCCCCGACGTGGTCTTCGCCAACGACATCGTGCCGCTGCGCGTGCAGGTGGAGGCCAGCGGCTACGAGAAGCGTTCCACGGCGCTGGTGGTGAAGGTGGACGGGGCGGAAGTTGCGCGCAAGACGGTGACGTTCGGCGCCGCGCCGCGATTCGAGGAGCTGCCCTTCAAGGCCCCGCGCACCGGCGGGCGGCGGACGCTGGAGGTGACGCTGGCGCCGCTGCCGGGCGAGGCGACGGCCGACAACAACCACCTGCGCCGCCCGCTGCGCGTGCTGGACGACAGGATCAAGGTGCTCTACGTCGAGGGCACGCCGCGGTGGGAGTACCGCTACATCCGCGCGGTGCTCAAGCGCGACCCGCGCATCGACGTGCAGTTCATCAACACCGAGGGCGACAAGGACCTGGCGCGGGCCAGCCGCGAGCACCTCGGACGCTTCCCCGAAAAGGAAGCACAGGCGTTCCGCTACGACCTGGTCATCCTCGGCGACGTGCGGGCCAATACGTTCACCCCCACGCAGCTATCGCTGCTGGAGCGGCTGGTCCGCGAGCGCGGCGGGTCGCTGATCCTGCTGGCCGGACGCAAGCACGCCCCGGCCGAGTACGTCGACACGCCGCTGTCGGCCATGCTGCCGGTGCGCTTCGGGCCGGAGACATGGGAGCCGGTCGGCGACGACGTGCACCCGGTTCTGACGGCCGAGGGGCGGCGCAGCACGGTGATGGCGATGGAGCGATCCGAGGCCCGCACGCAGGCGCTGTGGGCGAACGTGCGCCCGCTGAACTGGGTGCCGCCGGTGACGGGCGCCAAGGCCGGCGCGCAGGTGCTGGCCGAGCTGTCCGACGCCTCGCAGCGGCTGCGCGCGTTCCCGCTGATCGCCTGGCACCGCTACGGGGCGGGCAAGTGCATGTTCGTGGGGACCGACCAGCTCTGGCGGCTGCGGGCGCGCACGGGCGACAAGTACCACCTGAGGTTCTGGGGCCAGGCGGTGCAGTTCCTGGCACTGTCGCGCCTGCTGGGCGACAACCGCCTCGTGCGACTGCAGACCGGGCGCGACGAGTACGCCCTGGGCGAGCCGGTGGAGATCTTCGCCAGCGCCCTGAACGACCTGTACGAGCCGCTGCCGGCGGCGACCTTCGAGGCGCGCGTCGCGCCGGGCGGCGGGGGCGCCGCCGCGACCGTGCTGCTCAAGGCCGTGCCGGGCAGGGCGGGCATGTTCCACGGCCTGTGCTCCCCGCCGGCGGCGGGCCGATGGCGCGTGACCGCCTCGGGTGACGAGGAGGGGCGCGGCGATTCCGCCCTCGGCGCCGTGGCGGCCGAGTTCGACGTGCGGGACGAGACCACCGAGCGCACGGCCACCGGAATGCGGCGCGACCTGCTGACGAAAATGGCCCGCACCACCGGCGGGGAGTACCTGTCGCTGCGCGACCTGCCGCTGCTGGGCGACTGGGCGACGCCGCGCCAGGCCAGCGCGACGTACGTCAAGGAATACGAACTGTGGGACAACTGGCCGGCGGCGATGGTCTTCGTGCTGCTGGTCGGCATGGAATGGGCATGGCGGCGGAACCGCAATCTCGCGTAGGCGCGCCACCAGACCCGCGCGGACGGAACCGAGAACCGGCAAACAACCGAGGACGACGACGACGACGAGGACGAGGACGACAAGAACAGACCGGTATCCGGTGAACGAGTGACGATGGCAAGCGGAACGGACAACCCGCACGGCGGCGACGTGCTGGAGCGGCGGCTGCGGAGCCGATGGGCGAGCCGCGCGGCGCGCCTGGCCGTGCGCGGCGCCTGCCGCCTGGCGGCGCTGCTGGTGGCGCTGGTGCTGGCGGACCTGCTGCTGGACTGGCCGCTCGACCTGCCTCCGGCGGCGCGGCTGGCGCTGCTGGCGGGCAATCTCGCGGCGCTGGCGATAGGTGCGCATCGGGTGCTGTTTCGACACCTCCGGTCGTATGACCCCGTCGAGCAGGCGATCCAGGTTGAGCGTGTATTGACGGGGCTGAACGGCGTGGTGATCTCCAGCGTGCAGTTCGCCGACGAGTCGGCCTTCGCGCCCACCGTCTCGCGCGACCTGATGCGCGCGGTGCGACGGCAGGCGGTCGAGCGCACGGCCGGACGCGACCTGCGCGGCCCGGGGGCGTTCGTGCCGCTGCGCGCGGCGGCGGCGTGGGCCGCGGCGGCGGTGATCGCCCTGGCAGCCGTGGGCGTCTGGCGGGGGCGCTACCTGGCCGTGCTGGCGGCGCGGATGTTCAATCCCGCCAGTTCGGCCGCGTACCCCACCGACACGACCATCGAGCTGCTCGGCGGCGAGCCGGTCGTGCGCTACGGCGAGCCGGTGGAGCTGGCGGCCCGCGCGGGCGGCGTGGTGCCCGCCGCGGGCGAGCTGCGCATCCGCGCCGCTGGGCTGGACTGGCAGGCGGTGCCGCTGACGGCCGCGCCCGTCGCCACCTTCCGCCACGTCGTGCCGCGCGCAACGGCGGTCGTGGACTACGTCTTTAGCCTGGGCGACGCCCGCTCGCCGCGCCGCCGCGTGACGGTGGTGCGCCCGCCGCGGCTCGTCGAGGCGCGCGTGCACCTGGCCTATCCCGCCTACACCCGCCTGACCGCCCAGCAGGTCGAGAGCCTCAACCTCAAGGTGCCCGAGGGCACCGCGCTGAGCTGGCGCCTGCGGTTCGACCGGCCGGTGCTCGCCGTCGAAATGCGCCCCGAAGGCATGCCGCCCCGCGCGATGTCGCTGAGCGCCGACGGCCTGGCCGCCGCCCTGCAGCTTCCCGCCGAGGCATCGCGACCCTACGCCGTCGCCTTCCGCTGGCGGCTCGGCCCGCGCCACTACACCGAGACCGGCCCCAAGCACTACGTCCAGGTCATCCCCGACGCCGACCCGCTGGTGGGCATGCTCCGGCCGACCGAGGACACCAAGGCCACCCTCCACAAGACCGTCGCGCTTTCATATTGGGCGCGCGACGACTACGGCCTGGCCGACGCGGCCATCGTCTACTCCGTCAACGACGGCCCCGAGCAGCGTTTCGCGCTGGCGTCGCTGGCCGGCGACACCCGCGCCGAGCGCGACTTCGCCTGGCCGATCACCGAGGCCGTGGTCGGCCTGCGCACCAACGACATCGTCACGTTCGCGGTGGAGGTGACGGACGGCCGGCCGGGCAGCCCCGGGCGCAGCCGCTCCATCAGCCGCCGCGTGCAGTTCGTCAGCGACGCCGACTACGTGGCGTACGTGCTGGCGCGGCAGCGGAAGTTCCTCGCCCAGTTGCGCCCGCTGTACCTCCAGGAGAAGGAGGCCGCGCGGCACATGGAGTCCGTCGCGCCGGGCGCCCTCGCCCCGCCGGCCGCCCCGCGCGGCAGCGAGTCCCGGCCGGCACCGGAGGCCAAACCATGACACGCCGCACGTGCCGTCTCCTGCCCGTCGCGCTGGCGGCGCTGCTGCCCGCGGGCACGGGCGCGCGCCCCGCCGGCGGCGCCGAGCCGGCCGTCCAGGCCCTCGCCCTGGAGGCCGCACGACAGCAGCTCGTCGCCGCCCAGTTGGGCGAGCTTACAGACCGCTTCGGCGACCTGCTGGGCGACCTGTCGAGCAACCGCGGCATCGGCGCCGACGTGCGCAAGATGGCCTCGGCCCTGCGCGACCGGCTGTTGACGGTCGAGCGCGTCCGCCTCGGCCACGCGCGCAAGCTCATCGAGCGGGCGCTGCGCGACAGGTCGCCGGCGGGCGAGCCGCTGATCGACGCCCGCGTGCAGATCGAGCTGGCCGCCCGCGAGCTGGGCAGCCTGCTGCTCCAGGCCGGCGTCTCGCAGGCCTGCGAGGTGTTCGCCACGGAGCTGCAGGAGCTGATCACGAAGCAGGAATCGCTGCTCGGACCGCGAAAGCAGGTCCGCGCCGCGGCGCAGCAGGAGCTGGCCGAGCGCGTAGCGTCGCTGCTGATCGAGATCCGCCAGATGCAGGACGCCCCGACCGACGCCCTGGCGGCCGTGCGCCTCATCCGCGCGCGGAAGCTCGTGGAGCAGGCCGACGTGCCCGGCGAGATGCGGCAGGCGGCAGCGGCGCTGGCGGACCGGCCGCTGCAGGCCGCGGACCGCCAGACGAAGGCGATCCGCGGGCTGCGCGAGGGGCTGCTGAAGCTGCGTCCCGACGCGCGGTTGGAGGAGCTGGTTCGCGCGCGCGACGCGGTGAAGGAGGCCGCCGCCGCGCAGCGCGCCCTGCGCACCGACGTGGCGCTGCTGGCCGCCGCCGACCTGGCCGAGCGCAAGGCGGCGCTGAAGCTGCGGCAGGAGGCGATCCTGCGCCCGCTGGGCAGGCTCATCGGCTCCAGCGAAGTCGAGCCGATGCTGGGCGCGGCCGCCCGGGCGGGCGAGGCAGCCGCCGCGGCGATCGCTTCGGCCGACGCAGCCGCTGCCGCTGCCGCCCAGCAGCGCGTCGAGGCGTCGCTGGCGGCGACGACGCTGAAGCTGGCCGAGCAGATCGCCCGCGCCGGCGCGCTTGACGCCACGCACCGGCGGATGCTGGAGGCGGGCGATCGCCTCAAGTCGCTGGCCGAAATCCGCGACCGCGCCGAACAGGTGAAGGGCGCGGCGTTCGACGCCGCCTCGGCCGGCAAGCCCCTGACGGCCCCCGCGGCGGCCCAGGAGCAACTCGCCCGCGACATCGGCGGTTTCGCCGGCGCGCTGCCGCCGTCGGGCGGGTTCGCCCCCGCGCTGCGGCGCCCGCTGAAGAGGGCGGCCCAGGCGACGACACGCTCCGCCGGCGCCTTGAAGGGCGGCAAGCTCGAGGACGCCATGGGCGACTTCGCCCGCGCCGACGCCGCCTTCAAGGAGGCCCTCGACGTGTCCAAGCGCGAGGTGAACATCCTGGAGCGGCTCTGGCTGTTCCGCCAGGCATCCGCCGACATCAAGCTGCTGCGGCAGAACATCGAGGACGTGGCGGCCGAGCAGACCGACCTTCTCCGCGACACGGCCGCGGCGCTGAAGGATCGCCGCACGGCGCTGGACCTGACGGCGCCGCAGGCGATGCTGGCGCGGGCGACGCAGCAGATTCAGGACCTGGCGGGGGCCATCCGCGAGGCGGCCGCCATGAAGGCGCCGCTGGAGGCGGCCCTGGCGGCGATGAACCAGGCCGCCGCCCAGCTCGAGAAGGACCAGGCCGCCGCCGCCGTCGAATCGCAACAGCAGGCCCAGGCCGCCCTCCGCGACGGCCGAAAGGTCGCCGCCGCACTCATCAACCAGATCGACCTGATCGTCCTGGAGATCGACGCCTCGCTGGAGTTGTCCAGCCGCGCCATGGACCTGCTCCAGCGACAGATCGTCCTGCGCGAGACCACCGAGGACGCCCCGGAGGCCGATTTCGGCCGCCTCGCGGGCGAGCAGGACATCCTGCTGGCGGAGACCGATGTGCTCACCGGGCTGTCGGTGGCGCCGAAGGCGGCGGCGGGCTTTCAGCAGGCCGCCGCCGAGATGAAGGGCGCCATCAAGCAGCTCGGCTCGAAGGCCCGCGCGCCCGCCGTCGAGCACCAGAAGAAAGCCGAGGCCGCCCTGCGCGCGGCCCTCCTGGCCCTCGACGAGTACATCCTGTCGCTGATGTCGGCCCTCGAGGGCGGCTCGGCCATGGTGCAGGAGTACATCACGGCGATGGACGGGCTGACGGCCATCCTGCTGCTGGCCACCGAGCAGCGCGAGCTGCGCGAGCTGACGGTGCGCAGCCCCGTCCCGGTGCTGCCGATGCACGCCGAAAAGCAGGAGGAGTTCCGCGGGCGCGCGGTGGCCATCTCGAACATGCCCAACGTCCTGACGCTCACCGGGCGGATCACCGGCTGGGAGCACGTCGAGGCCGCCGCGGCGGCGATGGCGCAGGCCGTCGCGACGCTGAAGGCATCCTCGAAGGACCCCAGCGTCGCCCACCAGCAGAAGGCCGAAAAGGAGCTGCGGATCGCCTTCGCGATGAACGTGGTGGAGCTGATCATGGCGATGCAGCCCCCGCCGCCGCCGGGCTCCGGGCCGCCCCTGCCCATCACCATCCGCGACCGCCCGACGGCGTTCAGCCTGGACCACTGGTTCGAGTTCAGCAAGGCCAGCCCGCTCGGCAAACTGCCCCAGGGCAGCAAGGGCGAGTGGAACTCGCTGGCCGACCGCGAGCGGGCCGCCCTCAACGAAAACTTCGCCCGCGAGCTGCCGCTGGAGTACCGCAAGCTGCTCAAGGACTACTACGAGGCGCTGGCAAAATGACCGCGGCTCGAAGCCGCGAAGACAGTGTCGGGCGTCGAGCGTCGGGTGTCCGACTCGTCCGACCGGTCCGACGTCGGAGGTGCTGTGGTGAACTGGCTGAGGCGTTGCAGCGTGTGCGCCGTGTTTCTTGCGGGGGCGAGCGCCGCCTTTGGCGCGGCCCCGGCGTCGCGCCCGGCCGTGCCGGACGGCATGGACCTCGGCGCGACGTTCCGCGACAACGGTCCCGGCGCCGTGGCCGGCGCGACGAGCCGCCCCGTGAGCGACCCGTTCGACTCCGACACGTCGGCGCTTCTGGACCGCCGCACGGAAAACGCCATCAAGCGCGGGCTGGACTGGCTCAAGGCCGCCCAGCAGCCCGACGGGCGCTGGGGCAGCGGCGACGACTCCAACTGGGTCGGCTACACGTCGTTCGCCATGATCGCCTTCATGCTCAACGGGCACTTCCCCGGCAAGAAGCTGCCCTACGGCCCGTGCATGGCCAAGGCCCTCGACGCCCTGCTGCGCGAATCGGAGGGCCAGCTCACCGGCTACATGGGCACGAACATGTACTGCCACGGCCTGGCCACCGTCGCCCTGTCGGAGGCCTGGGGGCAGACGGACAAGGACGACAAGGTCCAGGAGGTGCTCAAGTCGGCCGTCAAGGTCATCCTGCGCGCCCAGAGCGAAAGCGGCGGGTGGCGCTACAACCCCCAGCCGGGCGGGGCGGACGTGTCCGTGACGGCGATGCAGGTGGTGGCGCTTTCCGCGGCGCGGCAGGCGGGAATCTTCGTGCCCGACGAGACGATCACCCGCGCCGTCCGCTACGTGAACATGTGCCACAGCTCCGCCAGCGGCGGGTTCACGTACATGCCCGGCTTCGGCGTGGCGGGTTTCGCTCGCACCGCCGCGGCCACGTCGTCGCTGATGATGCTCGGGCGACACGACGCGCGCGAGGTCAAGGAGGGCGTCGGGTACCTGCTCAAGGAAGCCCCACAGGCCGCCAAAGACACGCACTTCTACATGTACGGCATGTACTATGGCACCGTGTGCCTCTACCTGGCCGGCAGCCGGGAGTTCAAAACCTGGTATCCGCAGGTCCGCGACGTGATGCTCGCCCGACAGCAGCCCGACGGCAGCATCGGGCGGCGGTCCGTGTACGACACGGCCATCGGGATGATCATCCTGAGCTTCCCGTACGGATACGTGCCGGCGTACCAAAGATAATTGTCGATTGACGATTGCGGATTGGGGATTGTGGATTGCGGATTGCGGATTGCGGGTTGCGGATTGCGGATTGGGGATTCGGGCATCGGTGGCGCACGGAGGAACGAGGAAAGGGATTGTGGGGATTGAGGAGATTGTGGGGAGAAGAGGAACTGCACATTGCAAATTGAAAATTGCAAATTGAAAATCGAGAATTGGAGAGGGAGCGGGAATCGAGAATGGCAAATGGAAAGTGGAAAATGGGTAATGGTCAATGACCAATGGGCAATCGACACTGCGTGATCGGGCCTGCCCGCTTCAGGGGGCAGGTCTTCGCGCGCCTTCCGCCTCGCCTGCTGTCGCGCCGCTTTTCTTCGCCTTCTTCTGTCTGTATCCCGTGCATCCCGTGCATCCTGCGGAATCTTCCCCCGCCCAGGTGCCGCAGGCCCTGCTCGCCCGCCTGACCGCCCAGTACGTGCCGGAGGATGACAAGAACGGCGACATCTCCGAGACCGACAAGATCCGCCGCTACCGCGCCATCCTGCGCGAAGG
>Ga0172363_10004231_pt1 | contig 11596 bp, 10 predicted proteins | sample LakKivs2_kivu2a2_FD_114541 | JGI IMG/M metagenome (GOLD analysis project Ga0172363, IMG submission 114541) | Sediment microbial communities from Lake Kivu, Rwanda - Sediment s2_kivu2a2 | ecosystem: Environmental > Aquatic > Freshwater > Lake > Sediment | place: Rwanda: Western Province, Lake... | reverse complement strand
TTCGCTGGTTAGCCGTGGCTATCTAAAGGGGGGCGGTTCGAGAGGATATCAGCTTACTCCGAAGGGCAGGGAGGCTCTTCTTGAGTTCCTGTATACAAATAAGACCAGAGTCAGAGAAGCGGTGAAAGCATTAAGGCGACTGGGGATTGAGATTAATCTGGAGGAAGACAGCTTAGAAAAGGAAGCGATCAAGGTAGCGAGAAGGGCAAAACATTCGCTATTACCTTCGTTTATAAAGTAGCTACACGCAGGAAGATGATAGACAAAAACCTCTTTTTGGGGAGGGCAGAAGGAATAAGGTCTTTCACCTTCGCTAGATAACTTCGTTAAGTTAAAAAGTTGGCTACCCGTTCTTGATTACATGGTTTCTTAGTGTGCCTATCGGCGCTATCTTTATCTCCACTGTATCGCCGGGCTGCATCGGGCCAATGCACTGGGAGTACCGGTGGCGATAACATCACCCGGCAGCAGGGTCATTACATTGGAGATAAAGCTTATTAGCTCCGGAACGGGGAAAAGAAGGTTGATGGTGCTGGTGTGCTGTTTGAGCTTCCCGTTCAGGTATGTTTCCAGAATAGCATTTCCCGGGTCAAGTTTAGTCTCAATGCATGGCCCAATAGGGGCAAAGGTATCAAAGCCCTTAGCCCGCGTCCACTGTCCATCAAAGGCTTGCAGGTCACGTGCGGAAACATCGTTAAAGCAGGTATACCCCAGCACATAGTCCAGTGCATCTTCTTTTGATACTCGCCAGGCTGGTTTCTTTATCACCACTCCCAGCTCGCCTTCGTAGTCAACTCTGTGGGAGGAGGGGGGATAAATAATATTATCCTCAGGTCCTATCACGGCGGTGGACGGTTTCAGAAAAATTAAGGGTGCTTTAGGCGCTTCATGGTTTGACTCTTCAGCGTGGGCGCGGTAGTTTAAGCCTAAAGCCACTATTTTGGAGGGCAGGCATGGGGACAGGAGCTTAACCTCGCTTAGCCTATAGTACTGACCTGTAGGTTTGATGGAGCGGAAAGGCTTTCCTTCAATACCCTGGATAGATGCAACATCTAAAATGCCATATCTAGTTTTATTATCAGTGGTAAAGCGCACGATTTTCATAAGTTTAAATTTAGCACCCCTTTTAAAGTTGGTGGAGAATAAATCTAGGTTACAGGCTCCGCCCCAAGATTACACGGGGATTAAGTAGATTTGGCTAGAGACGTGGTTTGCACAGAATCTCTTTAACTTTGAGGTCGAAGAAATCATTAGAGTTAACCGGCCTGAGCACCACCGCGGTATCAGCACCCCGGCCAGTACCACCGATGGCAATAATGTCCTCGTCGGTGCGCGCCAGACCACTGTCAGCCGCCATCACCGCTATTTCACAAACGACCTTCATCCCCTGACCAAAGATACGCAGAGTATCAGCAATTATACTCCCAATGATATAAGTATTATATTTCTTGCGCATGGCGGCACTCAGTCCGCTGAAGAGGTGGGTGGTGGTAAGTACTATGCCACCCTTGCTCTCAACTATTTTCCTGTTCTCCTCAGTAAATTCCTGGGTATTGGGTTCACGCATGCCAGTAAAGTGGCTTACGGCAATTATTTTAGACCCTCTGAAAACTTCAGTAGCTCTTACTGCAGTATCACCCATTGTGGATGCGACCACTATAGTTTTAATGCCTAGCTCCTTGGCGCGCTGTTTGGCGATACGCAGCACCTCATCAGTATTCTCTTTGCCTGGATTTTCAAAATAGGTTGTCTTTGATTCCATTGTCTTTAGAACCTCCTTCTCAAGCATTTTATCACATTGCTCTAGCTATATTAAATATGCTATAGTTTAAGCCATGATGGAAACCAAGATTGAGTTTATCCCTGAGGGTACAGTTACCTCGCCTAAGGGCTTTCGGGCAGGTGCCACCTTCGCCGGGATAAAGAAAGACGCTGAGCACAGTTTAGACCTGGGCATTCTTTTTTCCGAAGCGCCGTGTGTAGCTGCGGCTCTCTTTACTACCAATAAAATTAGGGCGGCACCAGTAGTTTTATCTCAGGAGCGGTTACAGAGTGGGAGGGCCGTAGCGGTAGTGGTAAATAGTGGCTGTGCCAATGCAGTTACTGGTGAGGCAGGTCTTCGTGATGCTGTTGAGATGGCAGATTTGGCCGCTAGGGGGATTGGGGTATCACCCGAGGATGTTCTGGTGGCTAGCACTGGGGTGATTGGGCAGGAACTACCTATGAAGTTGATAAGGGCTAGCATAGGACAGATTATTCTTTCTCCAGAGGGTGGTCATTCGCTGGTAAAAGCAATGATGACCACTGATACCGTGCCTAAGGAGGTAGCGATTAGGGCTGGTGACAGTGGGTTTATTATTGGTGGGGTAGCCAAAGGCTCAGGGATGATTCACCCTAACCTAGCAACCATGCTTTGTTTCTTAACTACCGATGCTGCCGTGGGCCTGGCTTTTCTCAAGTTAGCACTGCGGAAGGCGGTGGATATTTCTTTTAACATGGTTTCAGTGGATGGGGATACCAGTACTAATGATATGGTATTAGTAATGGCTAACGGGCTGGCGGGAAACGAGCCCATTTCACAGGGCAGCAGACAGGCTGGTGTTTTCCAGCAAGCCCTTGACCAGGTTTGTATTTATCTGGCTAAGTCTATTGCCCGTGATGGCGAGGGGGCAAGCAAGCTTATTGAGGTTACTGTTAGCGGGGCACGTAATGTTGCTGAAGCTAGACGGGCAGCCCGAACGATAGTGGGCTCATCACTGGTGAAAGCAGCAGTGTATGGTAATGACCCTAACTGGGGACGGATTGTAGCCGCGGTGGGGCGGAGTGGTGTGGAAGTAGTAGAATCAAAGATTGACCTTTCCCTTGGGGACGTTGACGTGGTAAAGGGAGGTAGACCCTTACCCTTTGATAAGCAGAGTTTAGCATCAGTATTAAAGGGAAATGAGGTATCTATAGGCTTAAATCTTAACCTGGGTGCGGCTTCGGCTACTGCCTGGGGCTGCGACCTGTCTGAGGAATATGTAATTATTAACAGTAAATACACAACCTGATAAATTCTTTACCGACGGAGGTCTGAGGAGATTGGGTAAAAAGCTGGCTAAAACTATTGTGGTCAAGATAGGTGGTTCTACCTTTGGAAGACACGAGCCTAGCGTTCTAGATGTTGGGGATGTTGAAGATGTAGTTGAACTTCAGCGACGAGGTAAATCGCTGGTTATCGTACACGGTGGCGGCAAATTAATAACCGAGTGGCTTAAGAAACAGGAAGTCCCTAGCCAATTTATTAAAGGTGAGAGAGTAACCGATAGGCCAACACTTGAAGTGGTTGTTTCCGTACTGGCTGGCCTGGTGAATAAGGAGCTGGTAGCGGCTATTCATAGCCAAGGGGGTAGGGCAGTTGGTATTTGTGGTGTAGATGGTGCCCTGCTTGAAGGTAAACCCAGAAATAGGGAGTTGGGTTATGTGGGTGCAGTCACTAGGGTGAATACCGGACTGCTTGAGGCACTATTAGACTCAGGCTATATCCCGGTGGTGGCTCCGCTTAGTCTCTATTCTGGAGGTAGAGCTGGCCAGGCGCCACAGATACTTAACATTAATGCTGATGTCGTCGCCGGTGAAATTGCGGCAGCAATAGCTGCCGAAAGGCTTATCTTTTTGACTGATGTCGCTGGTATTTATGATGAGCAAGGCAATTTAATTCCTCATCTATCGCCGGGTGAAACTGAAGCATTCTTAGCTTCAGGTGTGGCTTCCGAGGGGATGATTCCCAAGCTTAGAGCTTGCCTGAGGGCTTTATCTAGTACTCAAATTGTTTCAATTATTGGCGGGAAAATACCTCACGCCCTGCTCAAGGAGATTGAAGAAGGTGATGTCGGCACAACCATAAAAGGAGGTTAAGAATGACTAACTGGCAAGAGCTTGAGCATCAATACTATATGCACACTTTTGACCGCGTGCCGGTAACCCTAGTCAAGGGGCAGGGGGCGAGGGTATGGGATGAGAATGGGCGGGAGTATCTGGACTTTGTTGGTGGTTGGGCGGTTGATAGCTTAGGTCACTGCCATCCGGTAGTGGCTGAGGCAGTGACCAAACAGGCGCATACGCTTATCCAGACTTCAAATCAGTTCTATACTATCCCTCAGCTTCAGTTAGCCGAGCTTTTAGTTCAAAATAGCTGCTTGGATAAGGTCTTTTTTTGTAACAGCGGGGCTGAGGCTACCGAGGGAGCGGTGAAATTAGCCCGCCGCTACGGAAAGCTCAACCTAAATGGAGCCTATGAGGTTATTACTGCGATGAATTCCTTTCATGGTCGCACTTTAGCGATGACGGCAGCTACCGGTCAGCTTAAGTTTCAACAGCCGTATCTGCCTTTACCTATCGGTTTTATAAACGTGGAGTATAATAATATTGAAGCAATAAAATCAGCTACCACTAATCAAACCTGTGCGGTGATGTTAGAACCGATAGAGGCTGAAGGCGGAGTTTATCTTCCCGATGAAAAGTATTTAGCTACGGTGCGAGCTTGGTGTGACCAGAAGGGCATTCTGCTCATTTTGGATGAGGTTCAAACTGGCGTAGGGCGAATAGGGACACTCTTTGCCTATGAGCAGTATAACGTTGAACCTGATATCATGACCTTAGCTAAGGGTTTAGGTAGCGGTGTACCCATTGGTGCTATTTTGGCTAAGGATAGAGCATCAGTTTTCGTTCCCGGGGACCATGGCTCTACCTTCGGTGGTAATGTTTTAGCCTGTGCTGCCAGTTATGCTACACTTAAATATGTCATAGATAATGATGTTGCTGGTAACGCCAGAAGGGTGGGGCAATATCTTATGAAAGGGCTGGAAAAGCTGAGGGCTAAATATCCTTTCGTCACTGATGTACGGGGGCGTGGCTTGCTGGTGGCTATGGAGTTTAATAGCGATATTGGCCAGTCGGTTTTAATGGCTTGTCTTGAGAAGGGTCTGCTGGTCAACAAGCTCAAACCAAACGCAATTCGCCTGATACCCCCCCTGATTATTGGCAACAAAGAGGTTGACGAGGCACTAGATATCCTAGACAAAACGCTAGCTAGTGTGGCAAAGTAAATACTGAGAAAGGCAAAATCCCTCTATCCTGTAGGGCATTAAAGAGGAAGGGGGAGAGGTTAATTTAATAACTCTATGAAGTTTAGGGAGACTTAGCATGCCAGACAAAGTGGTTTTAGCTTATAGCGGTGGGCTGGATACATCGGTAGCCATCAGATGGCTTAAAGAGAAGTATGCTCTGGATGTCATTGCACTCACTATTGATGTTGGTAATGAGAAGGATTTTTCGGCTGTTCGGCAAAAGGCTTTGAAGGTTGGCGCCGTTAAAGCACTGGTAGTTGATGGCAAAGAGTTATTCGTCAGGTATTTCATCTTTCCCGCTTTGCAGGCGAATGCGCTCTACGAAGGGCGATATCCCTTGGCTACAGCTCTAGCCCGTCCGTTAATGGCCAAGTTACTGGTGGATGTAGCCCGGAAGGAAGGGGCTTCAGCGGTGGCTCACGGCTGCACCGGTAAGGGCAATGACCAGGTAAGGTTTGATGTGACTGTCCATGCCTTAGCCCCGGACCTCAAGATTATTGCTCCAGCCCGGGAATGGGGCATGACTCGTGAAGAAACCATTAACTATGCTCAGCGTCATGGCGTTCCCATTCCGGTTACTGTCTCCAGCCCCTATTCCATTGACGAGAACCTCTGGGGCAGGAGTGTTGAGTGTGGGGTTCTGGAAGACCCGTGGGCTGAACCACCCGAAGAAGTTTTTGCTTGGACAAAATCCCCCGGTCGGGCCCCGGGTAAACCTAGCTATGTGGAGATTGGCTTTGAAAAAGGAATTCCGGTTAATATTGATGGTCAGCAACTGGATGGTGTTACCCTGATTCGACGATTAAACGAGCTGGCCGGAAAACATGGAGTCGGCCGGATTGACCATGTAGAGAATCGGCTGGTGGGCATAAAATCAAGAGAGATTTATGAAGCACCGGCAGCTACTGTCCTGTTACAGGCACACCAGGCGCTGGAAGCGATGACCCTGTCCAAAGACCAGCTGCGTTTTAAACAAAAGGTGGCTGCGGAGTATGCTGACCTTATTTACAACGGTCTGTGGTTTAGCCAACTAAATCGAGACCTGTCGACCTACATACTCAGTTCGCAGCGCTACGTCACCGGCACGGTGAGGGTCAAGCTGTTCAAGGGAAGTTGCAGTGTAGTCGGGCGCAAATCACCACACTCGCTATACCGCCTCAGTCTTGCCACCTACGACAAGGGTGACCAGTTTGACCAGAGTGCCTCAGTCGGCTTTATTCATCTGTGGGGGCTCCCTGTAAAGACTCAGGCTCAGGTGCAGCTCCTTGGTGATAAGGAGGGGCCGCTCAGCATCATGGGGCCGCAGGAACCGAAGGAAGACTAGTATGAGTAACATAAGGGGTCGTTTTCATAAGAAGGCGGACAAATTGGTAACTGAATATACTACCGCTATTCCCTTTGATTGTCGTTTGTATCGGCACGATATTGCTGGCTCGATGGCCCATGCCAAAATGCTGGCTAGGCAGGGGATAATTTCGGGGAAAGAGGCTGAAATTATTACTAAGGGGCTAGCTTCTATCGCTGAGGAGATAGAACTGGGTAAATTTCAGTTTACCCCCGATTTAGAAGATATTCATATGAATATCGAAGCTCGGTTACTGCAAAAGGTGGGTGAGGTAGGTGGTAAGCTCCACACTGCTCGCTCCCGAAATGACCAGGTGGCTCTGGATTTGCGGCTCTTTACTAAAGAGGCGATTGCTAATACCTTGGTTAAGCTGAGAGAATTCCAGCTGGCTCTAATTAATCTAGCTGAAGCCAATAAGGGTGTGGTCATGCCGGGATATACCCATTTGCAACCGGCACAGCCAGTTTTGTTACCTCATCACCTTTTAGCCTATTTTGAGATGCTTCAGCGGGATGCCAGCCGGTTTAATGATTGCCTGAAGCGCACTGATGTTATGCCTTTAGGCAGCGGAGCTATAGCTGGCGTAGCCTATAACATTGATCGGGATTTCTTAACTCGCGAGCTAGGCTTCAGCCAGATAAGTCAGAATAGTGTTGACGCTGTCTCTGATAGAGACTTTGTTGTGGAGTATGAAGCGGCCGCCAGTCTCTGTATGATGCACCTTTCCCGACTGGCTGAGGAGATTATCTTGTGGTCTTCCGCCGAGTTTAACTTTATTGAGCTTGATGAAGCTTATGCCACTGGCAGCAGCATTATGCCCCAGAAGAAGAACCCCGATGTTGCTGAGCTGGTTCGGGGTAAAGTGGGGCGGGTCTACGGCAGGCTTATGGCTCTCTTGGTGACGATGAAAGCCTTGCCCCTGTCTTATAATAGAGATATGCAGGAGGATAAGGAGGGTTTGTTTGATACTGTAGATACACTGTTATCCACCTTGGCCGTATTTACCGGTATGATTAGGACCCTGCGGGTTAAAGCTGAGAATACTGAGCAAGCGACTAAGCGAGGCTATATTCTGGCTACTGACTTGGCTGACTATTTAGTCAGGAAAGGGGAAGCCTTCCGCACCGCCCACGATATAGTAGCTAGGTTAGTGAGCTATGCTATGGGAAAGGGTAAATCGTTTAGTGAACTTAGTCTTACCGAGTATAAGAGTTTTTCTCCTTTATTTGGAGAAGATGTCTACTCAATCACAGTAGAGTCATCTATTGCGGCTAGGGATGTTATTGGTGGCACTGCCCCGGAACGGGTGGCAGAGGCACTGTCCCGTGCCAGAGATATTATCGGAGGAGGTAAAGGAGGTCTTGAGGCCTAGAATTTAGAGTCCTCTTTAGAGTAAGACAATGCGTGAGTCTATCGTCATCGAGAACCTGAGCAAGTACTACAACAAGTTTCTTGCTCTGGACAACCTGTGCCTGAGGGTAGAAGAGAATGAGAATGTTGGATTGCTCGGACCTAATGGTGCTGGTAAGAGCACAACCCTCAAGATATTATGTGGTCTCATCCGTTCTTCCTCTGGCGTGGCTTATATCGATGGCGTCAATGTGGCGGAGAAGCCAGAGCAGTCTCTTTCTAGGATCGGGGCTATCATAGAGACGCCGGAGTTTTACTCATTCCTCGCGCCTCAGGAAATCCTTAGCTACCTCGGTCGGCTTCGGGGAATGCGGGGGGAGGGGTTAAGGCGCCGGATAAAGGAAGTAATTCAACTTGTCAAACTTGAGGAGTGGAGCAGCGTAAAGGTAGAAAAATTCTCCAGAGGGATGAAGCAGCGTCTCGCCGTGGCACAGGCACTGCTACATGACCCGCCGGTTCTAATCTTGGATGAGCCAGCTCTGGGGCTCGACCCCAGGGGGGTGGTAGAATTCCGGGAGATAATCGAGGGGGTAGGCAAGAAGAAGACGGTTCTCTTTGCATCACATCAACTGGTAGAGGTCGTCCAGCTCTGTAGTAAGGTAGCTATTATAGACCACGGGAAGCTGCTGGTCTATGATAGCATTACTCAGCTAGAGAAGAAGTACCAGTCGCTGGAACGTGCCTACCTCGAGTTGACAGGAGGGTCCCTTGAGTGAATTCGAAAAGTTAAGAGTAGTCATCGGGTATGAGTTCCTGAAGCACATCCGCAGGAAACGACTGTATGTTATTCTAGGGCTGACGCTTGTTGCTGAACTATTAGTCCTCATCCTTTTACCATTACTGATGGAAGGCTACCCGGATAACGTGATGGTGATGGCGGCCATGCTCTCCATCGGCCCCGGTCTGGCGACGATTGGTGCTGTCTTTTTCGCTGGAGATGCCATAGCCGGGGAGTTTGAAGGTAAGACTGGCTTCATACTTTTCACCAATCCGGTGAAACGAGCTACGCTGGTGATGGGGAAATACCTGGCGGGCTATGCTGCAGTGGCATTACTCGTTGTTTTCGGGTATGTGATTGTTTCTATCTCACTGTTAGCGATATACGGCAATGTCCCGATTGAGACAGCTAAATCATTCGGGCTGTGTCTTCTATATGCGGGTAGCGTCCTATCAGTAACCTTCTTCTTTAGCTCGGTATCAAAAGGGTCAATGGGCGCTACTGTCATGACACTCCTTTTCATCATGGTTATTTCCGGGATTATTGATGGGATCCTTGCGATGGCTGACCAGCCAAATTGGTTTCTATTGTCTAAGGCTAGTGATAGCATCTCTACCGTCTATGGTGGCTATGGACTTCTTTTGGAAGGATTTATGCCCGAGGGTAGTATGGAGGGAATGCCTCATGGTGGTAGGCTGCTCTCTGCACTTAAGAGTCCAGACATCAGCCTCTGCGTTCTGTCAATGGTAATCTACCTGGTGGTGGGTTTTGTCTTGAGTGTCTGGACAAGCAGAAGGCGGCAGCTAGCTTAGCCCAAATCACTTGTTCTTCTAGAAGGAAGTTTTTCAAGACGAGCTCTGCTAGAGAGGTTAATATTAGGTAAAGATGGAGAGTCCTAAAATAAAGCTTGCCCCGTCTATCCTGTCGGCTGATTTCAGTCGTCTTGGTGAGCAGGTAGCTGAAGCTACTGAAGCTGGTGCTGACTATATCCATATTGATGTTATGGATGGGCATTTTGTGCCTCAAATAACCATCGGTGCCCCGGTGGTAGCGGCTATTCGTCGTTGGACTAACCTCCCGCTTGATGTCCACCTTATGGTTGAGGCACCAGAGCGCCAGATTAATCAATTTGCTGATGCCGGAGCCGACATTATCACTGTTCATATAGAAACTTGTCCCCATATCCACCGAGTAGTGCAGATGGTTAAGGGATTGGGGGTTAAGGCGGGAGCTTCTCTTAACCCGGGCACACCGATAGACACGCTTAATGAGGTTCTTTCTTTTCTTGATTTAGTTCTAGTGATGACGGTAAACCCTGGCTTTGGTGGGCAGACTTTTATTGAGGATACGCTGGATAAGGTAGCTCGTTTGCGTGTTGAGTTGGACCGGAGGAGGTTGGCCACTGAGCTGGAGGTGGATGGTGGCATCAACGCTGAGGTTGCTCCCAGGGTGGTAAAGGCAGGAGCCAGAGTACTGGTAGCCGGAGCCGCCGTGTTTCATTCAGGACAAACAGTGAAGGAAGCTCTGGCAAAGATAAGGGCTAACTTGGGCTAGTCAGCAGGTTTTTAGCTATCTTATGCTGATTGCGCAAGCATCTGGTGCACAGGTTGAGTCGTTTTGGCTGACCTTCTATAGTGATGGTAGCTAGGTGAATATTAGGCACCCAGCGGCGGTTAGTCCGGCGTTTAGAATGGCTCACATTGTGACCGAATTGAGGTGATTTCCCGCATAAATCACATTTCATAGGTGCTATATCTTCTCCTTTGACTGTCAAATAAATTTGGTATAAAATGCCAATCACAATATATCATATTCAAACAGGTTTGACAAGGAAGGAATAAAATGAAACAAGTTGATACTATCAGCGGGCAGGACTTAAGGGAAATGTTCGCTGTGGCTACTGCTTGGTTAGAGAAAAGTGCTTCAGACATTGATGCTCTGAATGTCTTCCCGGTGCCTGATGGTGATACCGGAACCAACATGCTGCTTACCATGCGTTCCAGTATAGAGGAAGCCTATCGGGCTCCCGACCGGAGCGCTTCAGCCGTGGTTCAAGCCATGGCTGACGGGGCACTGATGGGGGCTCGGGGTAATAGTGGGGTAATCCTGTCGCAGATTTGGCGTGGCTTAGCCCAAGGTTTAGCGGAGAAGGAATCATTTACCGCTAGTGACTTGGCCAATGCTTTACTACAGGCATCAACAATGGCTTATAAAGGGATAAATAACCCAGTGGAAGGGACTATTCTTACCGTGATTCGAGAAGTTGCCTCAGCGGCACAGGCACAGGCGGCTAGCGGCAACAATGACCTGATATCGGTGATGGAGGCTACACTTAGTGCTGCCAATGAGTCTGTGGCTAATACCCCTAGCCTTCTTCCGGTGTTGAAGGAAGCTGGGGTGGTAGATGCCGGAGGGCAGGGCCTGTATACCATTCTGGAAGGTGCCTGCCGCTACCTTAGAGGTGAAGCGGAGCAGATGAAGTTTCGTAAGCCTCAGATAATTGTCAGCAATATACCCTTAATTACTAGGTCGCCACAAATGATAGCCGCTGATGAGGTACCCTATGGATATTGCACTGAGTTTTTGCTTAAAGGGAAGGGGCTCGACCCGGATAAGATTAGAACCAGGCTGGAGAAGAAAGGGCAGTCTCTAATTGTAGTCGGTAATGATTCTACAATTAGGGTTCATATCCACACTTTAGACCCGGGTGATGTTATCCATTATGCTACCCCCTTAGGCACTATGCATCAAGTATCAATCAGGAATATGGATGAGCAGCGCCAGAGTTTTCTAGAGATGCAGAAGGAGAGGATGCCAGCGGTTGATATGGCCATTGTGGCTGTGGTCTCCGGAGTTGGGCTTACCGAGGTTTTTACCAGCCTCGGGGTGACCGCTGTTGTCCCTGGTGGGCAGACCATGAATCCAAGCACCAAAGATTTGCTCCAGGCTGTTGAGTCGGTAGCTTCAGATAAGGTTATTGTTTTACCTAATAACAAAAATGTAGTGCTTACCGCT
>Ga0172363_10004226_pt1 | contig 11598 bp, 12 predicted proteins | sample LakKivs2_kivu2a2_FD_114541 | JGI IMG/M metagenome (GOLD analysis project Ga0172363, IMG submission 114541) | Sediment microbial communities from Lake Kivu, Rwanda - Sediment s2_kivu2a2 | ecosystem: Environmental > Aquatic > Freshwater > Lake > Sediment | place: Rwanda: Western Province, Lake... | reverse complement strand
TTGTATAAACAATGTCTGGCTTTGTTATGTTTGCTATTATTGTAGGAGGTAAATTAGATGATTCTTCTGCTCCTAAATCGCCATAACCAGCAGTTCCTATTGCGTTTTGATAGGTTTGGTTTATATATGATGCACTTCTGGAAATATTACTAATCCTTATATTGTCTATAAGACCTGCCATATGGTTTTCTATCTCATAATAACTTCCAATAATTAATGGAATTGTAGTTGATGCAGTATTTCCATTTGTAATGTCTATTATTCCATCTGAAACCCCATTAAGGTAGTAATAAAGTTTGTCAGCATCCCAAGTCACAGCCCAATGTTGCCATGTTGAAGCTGTTAATGCTGTATTAGATGTAGCAGTGCTAAGATAACCGGAATCTGCTGAATTTCTTAATAAAAGCCTTTGTTTGCCCCCGTCAATCTCATATAGATATTTTCTTTGTCCTGCTCCACCGTATTGTGAAATAATTTCTTTATCAGTAGTAGCGTCAAGATTAATCCAAAATTCAATAGTCAATGCTGAAATTAAATTATAAGGTTCTGTAATGGTGATAGCGTCATTAACCCCATCAAAATCCTGTGCATAACCTATTTTTCCTGTTACTTGATTTGGCTCGTTATCCGCTGTTTTAATTCCATGCTTTAAATTAGATGTGCTGTCATTAATTGTTGATGTTGTTTCATCATTCATAAGATATACTTCCTTATAATTACTATCCCATACATTTGTGGGATTATAACTTGTCCCATTTCCAAACTCTACCTGCATAGGAAGCTGTGTAGTATCATTAGCAACAGCATAGTTAGAATAGTTATTGTAATAAAGTGATGTTCCTGTTCCAGAACAGTAAGTCCATACTATCTGCTTATTCCCATCTATTTCAAAGCCATTGGAGCCATTTATTACCAATGGCGTAAAATCATCCATATTAGAACAGTTTATTTCCCTTTTATAAGAATAACTTTCATTCCACCAAGCCCAATCAGTTTTTTCAAGTGTCTTTTGTGTAACCCCATCATCAAGAGTTATTTGTGGAACCCAGTCCACAGCATACCCCCACCCATCACCGCATTCAGCCATTGAAATGTCTGCTTCAACTTTTATCTCATTTAACTCATTTGAGTTTATTCCCTTAAATTCCTTGAAACAAGGAACAGTTACATTCTCATAAATAGGTATATTATTGGTTACATTGTAACATACTTCTTTTACCTTTTCCTTTTCAGAAACAAAGGTATTATTATTTGTCTCATTGTAACATACTTCTTCTATTTCTTTCTTGTAGCCTTTAATCCTTTCTTCTATGCAGGTATCATTAATCAAAATCTTATAGTCCACTACTTTCCCGCAGACTTCATTGAAGTTTAGCTTAATATCTTCCCTGTTTATTATTTTTGTATTTAATGGGTTTTGAACCGAGAATATTGCTTCTCTTTTATCCCCATCGTTATATTTTAATTCTTTGAAAATGTCTTCTTTGGTGATCTCCTCCAAATCTTCTTCAAGTATCAATTCAGGGTCAAAATAAGCATTTCCTTCATACACTCTTGTCCTAATAACCAGTTTTCCATTATTATACCTTTCGGCTCTTACTATGTTCTCTATTTCATTTTCCCAGTTGTTTATGACTCCGAAGTCCATCTTGGCAACTATTTTGTTTTTATGGTTGTCTAAGTAAACTTCTGGCTTGCCTTCTTCTAAATCGTCATATTCCCAACGAAAATAGACTCTGAGCTCTGGGTCTTCAGGATGCAATTCAAAAGACTCTTTAATTGTGTATTCTGTTATTTCAAAATATCTGGTTAGGTTTCCTTGTGAATAATAAATATCCTGTTTCACAAAGACTGCTTCGTTTTCTTTAGCATAAGAAATATTAGAATACTTATTTCCTCTGGCTTTATACATAGTAGTATATCCTTTTCCATTCCAATAATAAATCTTTATAGAATCCGAAAAGGCAAGGTATCTTCCTTCATAAGCCTTTAATATGCCTTCTGAATATTTAGCTTTGATTGTTCCGTCTTTTAATTGGATTTGAAATGAATCAGGATTTAGAAATAGAGTTATACTCCCCAAAGATAAGATTATAAGGGCAGTTACAATTATCCAGTTCCTTGTATGGTTTTCGGTAGCCATTGTATTGACTCATCTGGTGCGTGAAAGCCATCGCTTTTCATTCCAAGATAGGTAGCTATATATAGATCATTAATTAATCGCATTTAAATATTTAATTCTTGGTTTCAAAAGAAATAAATCCTTCTTCGGTTACTTTCATTATTCTTTTAACTGTGGGGTTTGCTCTGCTTTCCCACCCTATGCAATAAGTAATTTTGGTGTCGCCACCACCAAGATTTCTTCTTACCCTTTTAAAATAAATAAGCTTTAATTCTTTAGTTCCAACATTACATTCAAAGTTTACCTTCTGTTTGTCTATCCAAAAAGATCCATCGGTCATATCCACAGAATAAGTTCCTTTTAGCTGTAAGTCCTCGTCCCTCATTAGAATAAATTCCTTTAATTTGCCTAATTCAATTTCTTTAAACAGTCTTTCTTTTCCCTTAGAAAACTGGCTCAATTGCTTATTATCTTTGTAAACTGCCAGCCAACTTAACATCTTCTTAGGTCTAATCCTCCAAAATCATTAACAAACACTTTATACCTCTCTTTAGTTAAATCTCTAATAATATAAAGATCATCCCCTCTTTCAAAAGGAATATCCATTTTTATTTGAATTTTTCTCTAATTTTCTTTTCTATGTCATCTCTTACCGGAATAATCCTCCCTTCAGCAACAGCTATTTTAAGAGATTCAAGAGTAGGAAAGACAGATATAATATCCTTCGCAATCTTAGGGCCTAACCCAGGTATATCAATCAGTTCTTTCTTGTAGTCTACTTCCTTAGGAATCTTAGCAGAAATCTTCTTAGAGTTCTGTGGGGCAGTAATCTCTTCCTCTTTCATTCCCTGTCTTGGCTGCACAGTCGCTACATGCAGCTTGCCATTAGCTTCATAGCCATACATATATCTCGTTCTAGGGGGAAGCGTATTTATTCCGTCAGATCGTATCTGCCTTCTTTTCCTAAAATAAAGTCTCTTTGGGTCCTTAACCTTTGCATCAGGCATGAATATCTCATTATCTACATAGAACTCGCCTGTCTTTAGATTGCATTCAAAATGCTTTTCTCCTACTAACTCTATTTTCGTTACTGCATCAGGCTCTTCCCATGCTAATTCAAATTTATGTCCCTTTGCCTCTTCAAACACTTCGCCGTTTGATAAGGTTATTTTCCAGGTATATGCTTCTTCTTCCATTTGCATCACCAAATATCTATTTTATTTTTCGTATTTATAACTCTTTCTTAGCCATCCAAAGATAGCCTTTTTTATCTGGGCTGCCTTTCATCAGCTTAAAGTTAATCTTATTAAATTCCAATGAGATCCTATCCATCCTTTCTATCTTAAGGATTATTGTTCCTTCTGGTTTTAGCTTTTTAATCATTAAATCTAAATCTTCAAATTCAGGGTCCAAGCAAACAATATAATCAAAGTAATCATCTTCAAAATCCGGATTCTCTAAAGGATGATTGGCAAACAACACTTTCTTGTTTTTCTGCCTGCATTGATCTAATGCTTTTAGAGATGTGTCCGAACCCCAAACTTCCCACTCAGGATACTTTTCCTTTAGATTAATTGCCAGCTCTCCAGAACCGCAGTTTACCTGCCAGGCCTTATGCTCTTTTGATAATCTAAGAAAATCCTTTGAGTTTTCTATCATATTCAGGGATTCTTTAACTACTGTAAAATCTGTGTCCATAACCTTCTTATCCCTCTCCTTATTTGTAATGCCTACCTCTTTCTTCTTAAGAAAAATGTTTATCCATTGCTTTGCTAAGTCTTTCCAGCTAAAATTGTTCTTTAAGCAAGCCTTATGCATCTTCTCCCATTTCTCCTCATCAGTCAAAAGGTCTATAGTAGCTTCAACAAAAGCATCCTGATATTCTTTTGAATGTGGCTCTCCTTCAAGTAAAATTCCACAATCTTGTCCTATTACCTCTGTGAGAGCACCCATTTTTGTGGAAATTATAGGTGTTCCAGCAGTCTGGTTTTCCATAGCAGTAACACAGCATGTTTCTGGGAAAACGTTTGGATAAAGTAAAAGCTGTGAGCTCATCTGCTCTTTTGCTAATCTATCTTGTTTTACTGTTCCATGATAATGCACTCCTTCAAGTCTTTTAGCCAAATTGTATAAATCTTCCCAAGGAGAATCATCAAAGAACTCTGCATATACTTTTATGCTGCTAAAAATAGATAACTCTGCATGAGGCACTCTCTTTTTAATCTTAGGCCAAACCTTAAGCAGAACATCCAATCCCCTATATGGCGTAGATGAATAAATGCATTTTCCTTTTATTCTTTCCACTTTTTGTTTATATCTATGAAGGTCTACCCCATTTCTGATGATGATTATATCCTCTTCTTTAAGCTCTGGAAACTTCATTCTTACATTGTGCTTATGGAATTCAGACAAGACTACAACCTTATCTATGTTAGGAAGAGCATCATAAAACCCTTTCCACATTGGATCTGTTGCCAAGTCATGAGCCCATAAGACTGTCTGCTTTATATTGTTTTTCTTCTTGAAATCAGGCCTCATAAATAATTCCAAGTTTCTTGAAGAAATAAACAAGTCAGCATGAAGCTCTGGAAGATCCTCTAAAAGCTTAGTGTTGTTCTTGTAAATCACATTATCATATGTCCCTTCCCTATTGCATTTGCAATAAACCCTTACATTATACTTTCCTGTAAGAGATAAGTCTCTTGCCAAGTTGATTATATCTGTTTCAGAGCCACCAACCCCCCTCCTATACAGCTCATCACCAGCGAAGGGGACATTGTTATTATAGAAAACAATTGTCTGCTTGATTGGATCACTCTGAGCCAAATCATAGGCTTCAACAAGATCATTTCTACCTTCTTGAGTAAGTTTCTGCTTACAATACTGTTTTACTATCTTTTCACCTGGATAGAATTTATCTTTCTTTGAGTCGTAATGATCGCATAGAACTGAAGTATCTGCATAGGCCTGAAAGCCTAACTCTCTTGCTTTCATAAAAAAGTAATGGTCTTCTCCTATCGGGCACTTCATTTTATTGCCTTGAGGGTCTGTGTAAACCCAATTCTCTACAAAGTAAGGAATGCCTGCCTCATCGAACTTATCAAAGATTTTCATATTTATTAAAAGGCATCCTGCACCACTCCCTCCGATAGGAATTATTTCACCAAGTTCAAAGTCATACATCGGCCCTTGGCCCATCTCCTTAAATATGACAGGGGCAGGGTTTTCTGTCTTAGTCCAGTAAATTCCGGAGATAATATCTTTTCCGCTTCTCAAGAGATGGTCTAATGTATTCGTGGGAATGAACACATCATCATCAATGAAAAAAATCCATTGAAAGTTGTTGGCCCTGCATTTTCTTACACATTCATTTCTTGCAGCTGCCCAGCTCATTCTTTCAACAATTATAAACTTCCAAAATAATCCGCCTGGAAAGCAAGACTTAACCTCATTCATATGAGTCATCCACTTTATTGGAACGGTTCCTCTTGATATGATAGCTACCCCTACCCCTCTTCGGCTATCACTATTGCTTATCTCTTGTCTTGCCATCATATCCGCAGGAAATCTAGGCTCTAAAGAATTAGGCTGCTCAAACTTTTGTCCTCCCTTCTCTTGCATATCTGCATTCTCTTCAATCATTTTTGATGCCCTCAATATTTTTGTTAATCTTATATTGTTTATTCTTATTTATAAAGCTTTTGTTTCTATCATTATCAAAAGATTTAAAAGCAAAGAAATCAAAAATAGAAAGATGTACACAAGAAGTCTTAGGCAAACAGCGGTCAAGATACTTTCTGAATTTAAGAAAGCAAAAATAATAGTAATTGGAGATCCTTTATTAGATAAGTATATTTATGTAAGGCCAAAAAAGATGTCAAGAGAGTCTCCTTCTATTGTATTTGAGCGTGTTGGCGGGGAAATTAAGGGTGGAGGCGCCACCAACCTGATAAATAATCTAAACCAATTTACAGAAAATGTTGAGTTTGTAACTCTTCCAGATGATGAAACCCCCTGCAACTGCAGGTTTGTATGCGACAACAAGCTTCTGTTTAGGTATGATATACCTGCAAAAGAGACGGAACGAAAGAATATGTTTGATTGGGTTATAGCTGGAATAAAAGAATGCTATAAGGCAGGATACAAAACTCTTGTTGTTTCGGATTATGGAAAAGGGAATGTAACGAGAAAAATGTTAAGATATTTAGTTAGTTTTGCCAATAAATATAAAAGCTTTAATTTAATAATAGATCCATATATAGGAAATGCTAAATGGTATGGAAAGAAACTTAAAAGCAGACATAAGAACATTGTTTTAATCCCGAATGAAGAAGAATATTTAGCTGGGTGCAACGGAGGGGATTATGTAATAGAAACCCTCGCAGAAAGAGGTATCTGCCTTAAAAATTTAAATAAGGAAGATACTTATTTTCCGGCAATTAAAAAAGAGCTTGCTGATGCAACTGGCGCAGGAGATACAGTAACAGCAATCATTTCGCTTTGTGTAGACAGGGAATATGATTTAACAACAGCAGCTAAAATAGCAAATGAAGTCGCCTCCATCGTAGTATCAAAATTCGGAACAGCAACAGTATCGCAAGAGGAATTCAAAACAATTAAAAGCAAAACAATTAAAGGGGCAAAATGAGAATTTGGAAAGAAAATAATGAATACAATATTACCATGGCTTAATTAAAGATGGCGAGACAAGAAAAATGCTTATGGCAAAAAAAGATTTAGATCCAAATGATGATGTAGTAGCCTGTTGCGGCTGCTTTGATTTACTGCATGCAGGACATGTAAAATTCTTAGAAAAAGCAAAGTCTTATGGTGATTATCTAATTGTGCTATTAAACAGCGATAAATCCATCAGGAAGCTAAAAGGCAAATATAGGCCCATCATACCACAAGACCAAAGAAAGTTGATTCTAGAGGCCTTAGAATGCGTAGACGAGGTTATTCTGTTTGATGAAGAAAGACCAACTAAGATTCTTAAAAAAATAAAGCCGGATATATTCGTGAACAGTTCAGAATACGGAAAAGACTATGAAGGCCCTGTTGCACCTAAAATTAAATTAATCAAGAATTATCCAAATGTTTCTACTTCTAAAATTATAAAAAAAATTAAATCATTGAAATAGCTTTCTCCCAATTTCCATAAAAAAAGAGAAATATCTGATACTATTCAAATGTATCGGAAAAGGTTTACTTAAAAAAAGAAAAAAATAATTCTTTATTTACTATTACAACATTAAAGGTTTACACCTCATCATACTGTAACGTAAAAGTTTTTTGCTGGACTGCTCCTGCACTTGCGTTAGAGCCAATGCTTGCCTGGACTATTATAAAGTCTGAGTATCCTGTATCAGTCAAGCTTGCTACTAAGCTTCCACCAATTCCGATGTTAGCTGCTCCTGGATCTGCTACTGGTATAGCTGCCATTGTTCCACCTGCTGTTTCTGCATCTGTTGTTGGCGTAGCATATGTGTCTGTACCATCATATGTTCCAGTTGTAGCGCTACAGTTTAGCTTTTCTCCTGTAACGTATCCTGTTCCGCTTGCGCTCATCCAGAACTGTAGATTCTCTATTCTGGTAAAGCTTCCAGTCCATAGCCCTCTTACCCACTTACTATAGGAATATGTTCCTGCTGTAATCGGATAAGTACTTGGAGCTAAGTCTCTTGCATTTGTACTTCCTAAGTTGAGATTTGTTGGAACGCCTGTGTCTGTTGCGTTTTCGTTATACTCAACCCAACTAAATGTTGCAACCATTTTCTTAATACCTCCACAATTTTGTATTATATTTTGTGTCTATCTTTGTAATTTTTATTGATAGTTCGTTGAATAAATCGCCTCTGTGCCGTCGCTTTTCATGTATACAACGTCTCTTGCCCTTACATGCCTATCTGTAAGATGATCGAAGACTTCTTCCATTGTTCCAGAAGCCTTGTGATAATTTCCGTAATTTGAAACGCTTACTGTCATTTTTCACCTTACTTTTTCTTTTTCTTGGGCGCCTTCTTAGGCTTGGTTTCTATTTTTTTCTCTGCCTTCTGTTCCTTTAGTGTAATCCCGCTCATGTCTATATTTTCAGGCATCTTTGTGCTTTCCCAATTCTTTGCTTCAAAAGGCAGTTTGATTTTCACTTTGCCTTTTACCTTCTTCATAATTTCGTCTGTGCTGAATCCCTTTTTAAAGTGCAATGGGCCTTTTATTGTAACCATCTTTAATCCTCCTCATCTTTTGCATTAAGGAAATCATCAATCGCTTTTGAGATATTTGGATTAAAACCCCAAGAAGCAGGAATATCCTTTTCAACTATATCGTGCAAAAAGCCATATTCCCTTTCTTCTAGCTTTAGAGTTCCTGTTTTATCTGCCTCTTCAAAAGCGGTTGCTAATTTTCCGAAAACCTTAAATTTTTCAATTCCTCTTGGCAGCTCTTCTGGCCTTTTGGATGCAATAAGATTATTCAAAGCGACCAAAAGATCTTCGTCTACTTCTTTGGAATCCACTACATTACCCTTTTCATCTTTAATGGGTAGCTTTGCTTTCCATGTTTTAATCTTTATTTTTCTCATTTTTCTTTTCCTCCATATGTCTATTCAAAAATTTTAAAAAAAATAAAAAATATTTATGATGTAGGAGCGTTGCTTCCTAACCAAATGTATCTTACTGCAGAGCCAACTTTAACTTTAAGGTATCCTGCTGTAATCAAGTTAGTTATTGCTTGTGAGTTTCCGTCGTTACAGACTGTTCCATCATCAGCGAATTTGAAAACCTCGCTTGATATACAGTCAGTCATTTCTATACCTGACACAAAGTCCAAAGCGGATCCTGCTTTCTTGATGTATATACCATCAAATGTTCCATTAATAACTGCACTTCCATTTACAGTTGAATCAACTACAACTCCTGCCAGAATAGCCCCGCTATCAACTGTCAAAGATGATGCGCTCTCTACTGTACATGATGCTGCTGAGGATAAATTTCCAGAGTTAAGTGCTACTGTCCCTGATTGTTCCCAATATGCCCATATACCTGCATTTTGCCCTGCTCCTAATGTTGTTGCATCACTTATCCTGCATTGAGCTTCTATACCTATTATAGAGTTTGCTGTTTGGGCTGCGCTAATTTTTGCTCTAAACCATGCACATCTAGAGACTCCTGATGACAAATTTGCTGCTGCATTTCCACTTATCATTACAATTGGGGTATCTGTTACAAATGTTCTAGGAGTAGCAAATGTTCCAAGGCTTAAAACATCTTCTGCATCACTTAGCATAAGGTATTTAGAGGTCATAGATGATGTAACAAATGCTCTAATAGTCTGAGAATTTGCTGAAAGCATATTTCCAGATGCAGCTGTAAGGCCATCTAACCAGAAAAATCCTGCTTTGTCTTCCCAATCTGTAGTTGTTCCGTTGATTTTTGCGTATATGTAGCCGCCTCCAGCTCCAGTTGTACCAGCTAATACTGTACTAGCCTGAGCTTCTACTTCTATCTCTGTAGGGTAATATTGTCCGCTGGCAAGTGTAGTATTTGGTAGCTTTAGCTCATTACAAACTGCTGAGGCCAAACCTGTGGTCCTACCAGATGTGCCCGTAAACTCCATGAATCCTTTTAAAGCATTCACATAACTTCCTGCTGCTACATTTGTTTTTACGTTGAATAATGCTCTTGCTCCTGTCTTAGCTGCTGTTGTTATTGTATTAGTCATTACCATTGGAGCACTTATATCTGTGCATGTCATTGTAAATGCTTCTGTTGATCCAAGTGCAAATGTAACATTCGCATTAAATGTTGCTGCACCATTTACTGTTAGAGTATCTGTAGAAGCATCTCCAAATGTTAAGTCTCCCACGATTGTTAAATCGTTGTTTATTACAGCATTCCTACACTCTAATGATCCAGAATGCCATCCAAATCTATTATTCATATTTTTTACCTCCGAGTTGTATTATAACAGAGCTCCGGACTAATTAATCCCGAGGTTCCATTAAAATAAAACAAAAAATTGCCTTGCTTATTCATCAAGGACTTTCATTACTTGCAGTGCTGTTCCCTGTAAGACATCTATATCATAACACATATCTAAGTATACTCTGTATTCAGCTCTCTCTTTGTCATACTCAAATTCAAGAGTTGGCTGTTCTCCGTATGCTATTCCATATGCTACTCCTGCCTTAAACAAATAACAGTAGTGTCCGCTAAGTGAGTTGAATGATGCTGCGGAGCATTGCTCTGTTGAGATAACCTTTATTCCAAGGTATCTTCCAATTTCTCCATTCATTACAACTTCATTGCTTCCATATTCTGCTGCATTTGTGAACTGAGAGTCTTTAAGCAAAGCTTCCTCTGCTACTGATGGAATTGCTAAGACAAAAGGTTTGTCCTTCTCAGGAACCCATCCGTTGGATTTAAGCACTCTGTTTGCTCTTACAATCAAGTCAGGGTCCAGGACATCTCCTGCTACAAGTGATCCTTCAGCTGCTCTTAGGCCACCCCATAACGGAGTGTTTGTTGTATCTGCTTTCAATGCTGTGTCGAATGCTGTGTCTATTGTTAGTGCAGCATCATACACCATCTGCTCTCTGGCGTGTTTGATAACATCTACCTGTGATGTTCTTACAACATCTTTAGATATTGCTACTCCAAATTTATGTGTTGATGGAGTAAACACGACAGTTGTCAAGTTGCTTATGGCAGTCATTGTTCTTGTACTTGCTTGTGCAGTTGTGTCATTGAAATCCAGGTTGGATGTGTACAATGGAACTGCTATGTCCTTGTTTCCCTTTGGAGCATTCACTTTGTAAGCAAACTGCTCAAAGTACATCTTTTGCTGAGCAAATTTCAATAGTTCTTTTAACCAGGTCTTACCTACAACACCTGTATCAATGCTATTAAAACCTGCTGTGCTTGTTGTGGTTGCATTAGTTGTTGCACCAAGTTCTTGTATTGTGTTTTTCATTTTTTACCTCCTCATGAATTATTAAGCACATGTAAGAATGCTTCATCAAGGTTTTGCCTTACATACTCTTCTGATTCCTCTGCTGAAAGAGTGTGTGTTTCTGCTTTTTCAGATACTTTATCTGGTTCATTAAGCTTCTTTGTCAGTACGGCTACCTTCTCGCTTAATTCATTGATTGTTTCCTGCATTTTGTCTGTGTGTTCATTCCTTTTTTCTTCCTCTTCCACCTTTGGATATTTCTTTTCTTTTTCTTCTGCTTCTGGCTCTGGATACTCCTTTTTCTTTTGGAGCATAGCTGCCAACTTTGCTATCTGATCGATTACGTCTTCATTTGTAACCTCTGCTTTGGCGGTGTTTTCCACTTTTTCTACTGGTTTTTCTGCTAACATTTCAGAAGCTCTTTTCATAGCATCTTTCCAAGCTTCGCCTTCTTTCCTGATCTCCTTAGCCTTTTTTACTATAGCCGCTACATTTCCCTGATTCTCTATTTCTTCAATAGCAGATAA
>Ga0172363_10004225_pt1 | contig 11600 bp, 7 predicted proteins | sample LakKivs2_kivu2a2_FD_114541 | JGI IMG/M metagenome (GOLD analysis project Ga0172363, IMG submission 114541) | Sediment microbial communities from Lake Kivu, Rwanda - Sediment s2_kivu2a2 | ecosystem: Environmental > Aquatic > Freshwater > Lake > Sediment | place: Rwanda: Western Province, Lake... | reverse complement strand
TGGGAAGACGAAACCAAGTGGAAAGTGAGGGATGGAAGATGAATCGCATACTAGCTGGTGGGGAAGGCGACTATCGGTGGCGCCCGACAGGCCACGCTGCTGCTGAGATTCAGGAGCAGAAACACCTTGATTCACAACGAGTTATGGTGCCGGAGGACGAGAAAGAGGACCCTCGTCAAGAGCCTGCTGACATAGCTGACCCCGATATTGCACAGCCAGAAACTCTATGTCAAACAGATGGCGACATTGGGCAGAACGAGCAAGAATTACCGATTGACGCAAAATCTGACGACGGGTATATTGAGAAGAACTCAGTGTGATGATGGGTGCTGACTTTCTGAATGACGCGGGCACCCGAGTGTGGGTGCCCCTTTCTGTTTGTGCGAGAACCATGAAATCACTGAAGATCACATGCCCTGGAGAAGCGCACAGAGACCGAGAGAAGATTCTGGTTGCCGCGAGGATGAGCGGGAATCGTATCGTAGATCTTGCCTGCTACTGCCAAGGATGCAATCGCTGGTATCTGCTCAGGATTTCGCCGAATGGGGCGGCCAGACTGACCCAAATGCCCAAGAAATATCACTTCGATTTCGAGACCCTGCCTACATTGGTGATTGACCATGGGAACTGAAACTGCAGTCGATATTCGTGCAAAGGAAGTTCAGGTAGCCACCAAGACTGGCTACAAGGTCATGCGAAGCTCAGACGCGACCATGATCGACGATATCGACCGCAGGAACAGGGAGTGGCTCACATCGTTGTCAGGACAGCGGGACCGCATGCGCACCAACATGCGCATGTACGTCCCGGTCGATGGATCCTCCTGGGACGACGAGAGCTACAAGGCCGTCACGGGTGACGGCAGGCACGCAGTATCGTTTGACATAGCATCCCGCAAGATCGATACCCTCGCAGGTGCAATTCGGGCAGAGAAGTGGGACTTCGACTTCCAGGCCCTCAACATGGCAGAGTCCCCGGTTCTCAAGAAGATCAAGCACCTCTACATGGCCGACAAGGAGCAGTACAACTACTCCAACTCCGAAGCCAAGTGCCTGCTGCGGGGCCTGCTCCACAGCGGCTACGAGGAGATGGCGATCGATTACGACATCCGCCCGACCGGGGGCATTTCCTTCATCTGTCCGCAGGCCGGCACGGTCCTCAAGGACCCGTACTGGGTGTCGGACGAGCTTCGCGATTGGAAACGGGCAATCAAGCATTCGTGGTTCACTGCCGAAGAGATCATGCAGAAGTGGGAAGTGCGTGACCCGTTCATCGCGCAACAGGCTGAGGCCGACAGGCTCGGCGGCGAGCGTTACGGCTCCCTGTCAAACGTCGACGAATTCGTGGGCGTCCCCCAGCGGTGGGGAAGCAAATACCTGGTCATCGAGTATCGCTGGATCGAGGAGAAGAAGACAACTCGGCTGTACGGCAAGACAGATGATGGCGAGTGGGTGGAATTCCCGCTCGATGTCGAGTCAAGAAGCGAAGTCCAAGAGTTCATGCAATCCCAGGGCATCGTGAGTTGGAACACCATCAGAGAACTGCCCTACACCCACCGAACCCTCAAGCTCTGCGTCTGCTCCCCGAGTCTCACCAAAACCCAGATGTTCTACAACGGCGACCACGATGTGCAGTGCGGGTTCATCGGGTTCTTCCCGTTCTCTGCGTGCCACGAGATGGGTGTGGACAAAGGCATCATGGATGCCGCGATTGACGTTCAGCGCACCCTCAACTATCGCGAGTGCAAGAAGGACGACATCATGGCCAGCCTCGCCGCTGACGTCAATGTCGTCAATCTCGATGCACTCGACAATGGCAGGGAGTCACTGCGGGAAATCAACGAGAACATCACGAAGCCGGGGTACACGATTGGCGTTCACGGCAACCCGTCTCAGCAGTTCTACAAGCCCGGTCACGGTGCGGTTCCTCCGGACATCTGGAGAGACATCGACCAGATGGTGAACATGTTCGACCGAGTCATCCCGGTGACGCCGGCTCTTGAGGGGACCGGGACCAGCGAAGAGTCTGGTGTGCTGTTTGAGATGCGACATGCGGTGTCAAAGCTCGGCACCATGCTTCTGTACGACAACTGGCGCCAGCACCTGCTGAACAAGGCAGAGGCGTGGTACAATCAGGCGCTTATCACCTACAAGGATATTCAGCGAAACGTCATCGACAGCGAAACCAACGAGCAATTCGAGTTCAACAAGCCCGTCTACATGGTTGAGGGTAGCGACGTCAAGCGCGCGTATCTCAATCACATCGGCGACCTCCCAAGGGCCAGAGTATTCATTGGCCTGCGGAAGGATTCTCCGACACAGCGTATGGCGGATCGCGCCATGCTCTACGATGTGACCAAGATCTTGTCCGCGCATCCGGACCTGTTTCGCAACGAGATCCGCATCCTCACGAACCAGATTCTCAAGACAATCGAGCTTGAGCCTGACCAGAAGCGTCAGGTTGAGCATGTGGCGAAACTGCAGGAAATTCGCGATGTCATGGCTATCGCCGCGGAGATGGAGAACATCAAGGCCGGCGACCTGAATGCGAAGGTCATGCAGCAGCAGGCGATGGGAATGTTGAAGCAACTCGCCGCCCAGATGACACAGCAGGGTGGCGGTGCTCCCGGTGGTGCCCCGGGTGGTGGCGGAGGTGGCCCAGCTGGTGGCGGTGGTGGAGAGCCTGGTCCCCAAGATCAGATGTCTCGCCCCGTCCCGATGCCGGCCTCCGAAGACCTGAAGGCTTCACCGGAACAGCAATTTCAGCAAGTGCCAGTCGAGGAGACTGGTGGAATTCCAACACCAACGGCCTGAAGCGGCCCGATAGCAGCCAACTGCAACTCGGGAACCACCCGCAGGGGCAAGGAGAGAAGGGATGAGTCGAACATTCAAGTCAGAAGATGAAAGGATGCAGGCATTTGGCGCCTTGCCCGAGATGCCGAATCAGGGTGAGACGGTCGAGGCTTTTCATGCTCGTATCGACGCCGAAAAAGCAGAGATAATGACTGCTCCGATTGTCGCGGATCAACCGCCCCCGGCCCAGCCAACTGAGCCGCCGGCAGTGCCCCCCCAGGCAGAGGCAGTGGCGCCAACGCCGCCGCCGCAAGCTCCGACTCCTGACGACGATGTCGTATTCACTCTGAGCGATGGAAGCACGGTCAAACGTTCCGAATTGCCGGAACCGTTGCGTCAGTACAAGAACGGCAGAGAGATCCTGAAGTCCGCGGCACACGCAAGGGAGTATGCCAACACTGCAGAGAAACAACTGAAGCAGTTGATTTCCGAAAAGGAATCGTGGCAGAAATCCCGGGGTGCGCCACAGGACCAGGGATATCGTCCAGCACCAGCGGCCCCGACACCAGCCCCTGTGGCGCCTGCAGTTCAGGCACCGCACTTCGCTGTTGATCCGGTGGACTCGAAAGCGATTGACGCGTTGGAGTCTGAGATCGATGGGATCGAAGACCCGACGATGGACGAGGCAACTCTCAAGAAGCTCAAGGCGGTCAACAAGCAGACGCTGGGGCTTCTCAAGAATTCGTACGGCGCGTTGAGCGGTATGCGGGCTGAGTTTACGCGGACGCAATCGAAGAAGGAACAGGAAGTTGCCGAACTGCGTACGAAGCTCGCGAAGTACGAGGAGGAGACGAATCGTACCGCGAAGGAACGTGCTGACCGCGAGGCAAACCAGACGGTCGAACAGCAGATCTCGTCACTGGTGAAGGCGTATCCGGACCTGAAGATGTCGAAGTCGCACGATCAGGTCGAGTCTTCGTTGATCAACTTCGCGAATCGCTACCTGAATCTGAGGGAACGCCGTGCCGCGCAGTCGTGGACGGATGTGAACAAGGTCATCGGGCAGTGGAATCGCCGCGATCCCGAAATGGTCGCGTTCTGTGAAGCAAATGGTGTTCGGCCAGAGGCCGATGGCGTGACGGACTCCGATGTGTTGAACTACGCGACTATCGCCAACGTGCTTCAGGTCACACAGGGCAGGCAGATCAACGAGTTCACAGGGAACTACGAGGACATCTTCTCCCCGTTCCCGGTGAATGGACAGCGGATGCGAGTGGCGTTTCCCAACGCGAGGGCTGCGTATGAATACCTGTTGCAGTCCAATGGAATCAGGGACAAGGAAACAGCCCTGAGACTGGCACAGGCTGAGAGGATGGGAGAAGGCAGAGTCATGAAGGCGGTGGAGCAGGGCGCTACAGCGTCGAAGGCCATCGGGCGGGACGGTTCTTCGTCTCCGGACGGCGGCAGAGACATGAGCGAGGAAACTGCTCTGGAGCTTCTGGGGCATTCACCTGGTCCGCGCACCATTGACATCGTGAAGATGGAGCAGGATGCGTTGGCCGGCGACCGAAAGCTCTGGACGCTCTACACACTTGCCCAGAGACGGCTTGGCTTCCCTGTCGAGCAGGCGCCAGACCATTGGCCGAGGGAACTTGTGCGGCAGTAGTTTGCCGCATGTAGCGGTACTCCGACCGCAAACTTGTCAGGACTATCTCAGACGGAGGAGTGAGTTATGGCGATTGCACAAGTAACCAGTCTCAGCACACTTACCGGCGGCGCGGCCGTAATCACGAATTACAGCCGCGAACTGCGCCGGAAAGCCGTGTTGCGCGACATCTACACCAACCTGCGTGCCCCCGAGGTGATTTACGAGGGCCAGCGGATGGCGATTCCCAACGGGATCTACGGGACCATCTCGCCGAAGGACGCGAGTGGCGCGAACAGCATCCGTGTCACGCTGAAGCTCCCGATCAACGCCAACATCCTGCGCGGTTCCACGGTGGCGCTGAACACGGAAGTTGCCCCGATCCTGCGGACGGGCTCGCTGTACCGCAACAACTATCGGTTCGTGGTGCAGGACGAACCGGGGTACGGCATCGACAAGCTCGACGCCGAGCCGTATCGGCTGTACCAGACGCACGTGGACGATCTGTCGCCCCATGCTCAGGCTGAGGAAGGTCTGGAAGTCCGCATGGCGCTGGTCGAGACGTACGGCTGGAACCTCATGGCCGGTGCCACGGCGAACCTGTGCCCCGCACAGTGGAACCGCAACGTCTTCGTGGCGGGTCGCACGGTTGCCCAGCAGCCGGCATTCCACCCCACATGGGCGACGTACACCAACCGCATCGTCAGCGCGATGGACCAGGCGAGCGGTGGCAACGGGCAGTTCGCGCAGACGGCAGCGCAGATGCTGTCGGGTCTCGTCATGGACCAGTTGGCGATCTACGGACTTCGCCGCCGGATGATGCCCCTGAGCATCAACGGACGTTCGGCGTTCGTTCTGACGATCTCCGATGTGCAGGCGGCACGGTTCAGCAACCCGAACTTCACCGACACGCTCGGCAACCGCTGGATCAACGCAGCCGGCCTCTCCGAGAAGGAGCAGAACTGGTACGGGATCCTCGGCGTCTGGCGTTCCGCGGTGGGCGTGGACATCTACGTGGTACACGACGAGCGGCTGCCGACGCTTCTGCCGACGGGTTCGGCGGAGCCGTTTGGTCTCGGTGCGTACTACGTGTGGCCGACGGACAACGACGACCGCCAGCTCGACAACGAGCTGATCCGCGATGCGTCGATTCTCCACGGTCGCGGTGCGGTGTGCAACTTCGAGCCGGAGAAGATGCACTACATCAAGGATGACTACGACTACGACATCCGTAATGGCTACGGCTACGCGGGTGTCCGTGGCATCCAGCAGTTGCAGTTCGACACGACCCCGCAGGACGCCACGGGTGTTGCCCGTGAGTACTACGGGTCGGCCCTGGTCATTCTCGGTCGGTACGACGGGTATTGATCGGTGCGGTAGCGGCAACTTGGGTGGGGGCCTCGGTGGCCCCCACCTTTACTCACAACAATGAGGGAAAGGTGGAGCAATGAACCGGATCGCATCGTCATTTTTCAGGAGTCAGGAAGAGCAGGACGCTTTGGTTCGCATCGAGAACCTGAAGCGCCTTGGCCGCAATTTCATCCACATCAGGTACATCGGCAACTCCCAGAACCCGCGATTCCATGGGCTGGAAGCAGTCGAGGCGTACCAGATGACTGACCCCGAGACCGGGAAGCTCGTTTGGCACACCAGAGATGGAAGTAGGGCACTGGAGTTCACGCTTGACACTTCCGGGGAACACATCGCGGATGTGCTGGACACCGAACACAATCGGTTCTGGCTTTCGCGGCACCTGGGGGACTATATCGAGATCGACGACAAGGATATGCGCAAGCAGGTGTTTGGTTTGCGCGACCTTCCGTACAAGGTTGAGTTGAGCAGGAAGGACGAACTGCTCAAGCGCAGGCGGCAGATTGAGGAAGAGCTTTCCCGCATGGACATAGAGGCCGAGGGCATCGTGGACGCTGCATCCCCCACAGAGAACGTGACGCCGGAGATCGAGCAGATCACGAAGGATGTGGAGAAGGGGTTTGAGGAGAAGCAGACGCCCCCCCCGGCGCCCCAGTCAACTCAGAGGTCGTACGCGGGGAAGAAGCGTGGCCGTAAGCCGAAGCGCTTGGCAGCATCCAACCAACTCAATCAGGAGACTACACCTGTGTCCACAGGAAGTACCTGATGGCAACTACCAGTCAGATCCTGACATGGATCGAGCTTGAGTGTCATGGTTGGAAGCGTAACGGCTCCCGTGGCACTCTCGCTTTGTTGAACGAAGCGCATCGCCTGCTGATGACGAAGAAGTCAGCACGGACAATCATCCTCGACAGCACTACCGGCGACTACCCCTATTTCGACACGACCGCGGGGACGTTTGTGTACTCGTGTCCCAGCACGGTCTGGATGGTCGACGGCGTCTTGATTGACGCGGAGGTAGCCCGGGACTACGGTGGCGTGTACAATGCTGGCCAGAACGTCCATATGCGATACGAGAGGGTGTTCGAGCATGGTAAGGTCTACTACCGAATCGTCAACATCTCGAGCACGCTCGGCGGGCAGAACACCATCGCACAGATCACGTTCCGCGGGATAGATCCTGGCACCACCTCGAGCTATTATCGTAGGAAGGCATTCAGGCGCCCCACAGACATATCCAGCGACTCGATTCAGCACGACATGCCGGATGGACTCGACACACAGTACCTGATGCCGGCAACAATGAAACTGATCGAGGCAATCAACGACCACGGGAAGATGATCGAAGCAAGGCAGTATATCGAGACCATACTGAAGCCTGCCTGCTGGGGTGAAATGGAGGGCGGGTATCAAGGCGTACCCCTGACGGTGACGAAAAGGAATGCGTAGTGAGTACCGCAAGGGAAGTGGAAAAGAACAAAGCGGCTCCGGTCGAGTGGTCCGGAGCACCGCGTGGTATGATCAAGAATGCCCCGCAGGCGGACTTGCCTTCAGGTGCAGTGGCGAGTGTCACGAATGCGATCTGCTATCCCACCGAATGGCGACCTCGCAATGGCACACGGATCGTGGCGTGCCCCAAGCCGCCGGCCCTGTCGGGCCGTACGGGATACACGGCGTCTAAGACCGGGAACCTGATTACCGCTTCCACGGACATCTTCACCGCGGCAGACATCAGTAGGTACTGGGTGTGGCCCGGGAGCCCTGATCAGCACGACGAAATTCAGGTCTATGTCAACACCAGACAGGTCCGTGTGGGCACGACCGGGGATAAGTCGACCACGAACGGCTGCTGGATGCACTCCAGGCTCAACCTGTGGCGGTCACACAGGACGGCCAACCGAATGGTGTTTCAGTGGGGCACCGAGGTCTATCTGGCCGAAATCGACACTACCGCGGCTGGGGTGGTATCGATTGTGCGCAGGACCAAGTGCGTATGCAGGTCGGTTGATTCTCCGTGGGACGTTGAGTCGACCTGGGACGAGCGCGACAAGTACGGCGTGATCTTCAACCCGGGCGGCACGTTCATTCTCGATTTTGACCACGCAGAGATATGGAAATCGAACACTCCTGTCCCGCAAACCCTGCTTGAGTCCAACACCAGGGACAAGGAGCGCGAGCGGCGGTACTGCTACATTTATGGCATGGCCAAGATTGCGGGTGCCGGCCTGCGCAACAGGACCACCCCCGGGGCGGCAATCCTCCAGCAGTCCGGAAGCACCAAACTGCAGGGCGATGTCGGCTTCGAGCGCGACTACTGCGACAAATGGACGGGGCTGCCAATCGGTGACGGCACCAGAACGACCGGGAAGTTGACCGGAGGGGCAATCGACGACGCGTACACGGATCCATCGTACTGGACGGGGCTTGGCGAAGACGGTGGTTCGTTCATGATCACCGTGAACGACGTCCGGTGCGAATTCTCCATCGATTTCTCGGTGTCTGGGTACAACGTCACATCCATCAACCAGGTGGCCGAGGCAATCCAGAAGGAAATTCGGTCTGTTTTCCCGTTCGCCACCTGTGAATACGTGGACGGACGCTTTGTGTTCACTGCAGGCGATGTTGATGGAAGCACGGTCAATTACGGCGAGTCCGGAACGAGCGGCACCGATATCGGTCCTGTGATGAAGATCCGGCAGAGCGACGGCGCCGTGCTGAACAACTCGTATCAGTACGAGCAGGACACTGAGGTCGGAGTATTCTCGGTGCCGTACCGGGAGAACAGTTTGGGCGAGGCCACGACCGTCAGGGAGCGGCACTGGACGCACTACGTTGTGATCCGATCTGAGGATATCGGGCAGTACGGGGTGAACCCGCGAGTGAATGAACTGACCGGGGAACTGCTCAATCCCGTGTTCTTCTCGTGGGCTGCCGATGTGCGCGTCGCCGGGGCCTTCTTTGCTCGGAAGGAAGATGGCATCATCGAAGCGGTGTATGGCGAGTTTGAGCTTGCCGACGAGGGAACGTCGTTTGAGTGGGAAGATGGCGACGTCGATACGCTCGGGACATACATCGACTCGAAGCACATGCGCGTGCGCGGGGGAGACTACTACTACGATGACGACAAGCCTCTGCAGGCCGGCGCCATTGGTGGCGGCAGGGTGATTCGGGCCTACCAGAACGGGCGGTACGTCTACCGTGTCAGCGGCGAGACGTTTGCGAGCCTGACTGAAGGCGACACGATTTTCGCCGCGGATGGGGCTGAGTTGGTCGTATCCGAACTCGTCGACGCCAATACGGTCAAGGTGACGACGTGGGGGAACAAGGACACGATGGGATTCACCTGTTGCCCGACCGAACGGGTCATCAACGATTTCACGCCAGACGAGACGCTTCGTGCTCGGCAGGGTGATCCGATTGTCGGATTCTGGGAGTATCGGTTCTACAAGGCGATGCCAGGATGCGGTATCGGCATTGTGGTGCCGGGATTCGTCATCACTGCCAAAGAGAACGACAACAAGCTCTACTACTGCCAGTTGCGCATGAGCGAGAAGTACATGCTCGGGTATCACCTGCCGAACCGTCAGATGAATGACCGGATCGTCGGTGCGATCACCGGCATGCGCAAGACACCGAACAAGTTCATCGTGTGGTGCCGGGACAGCACATGGGGCGGCCCGACGAACATGAGCGACAGCAATATCAAGCGGCTCGAGGGCCTCGGTCAGAGTTACGCCGTGATCTACGCCGATGTGCTGAATGAACGGATTGGTGTCGTTGATGTGGGGAGCATTGCTGCGGTGGCAGACGGCATCTTCATGATGCGTTGTCAGGATGGGTCGTTCAGGATGTTCGACGGCACCGCTTACAGCGACGATCTGACGATGGATGCAGAGACGCGGCAGGACAAGATCAGGAAGGACTTCGGGAATACCTGGCCGCAGAGTGCAAGCATCTACAGCTCTCGCGGGAACCTTGGTCACATACTATGGTGCAAGCAGAAAGCCTGACTGTTTTGCAGATATGGCTCGGTGACGAACCAAGCGAGTTGTGTGCGAAGCGAATGAGCTGAATGGCGAGGATGGCGACACATGGAGGAGCAACATATTATGTGCTCTGGGGCAAGCGATAAGACGACGCTGCTGCAGGTGTCTTTCGGGCCAGTCGCGACCGAACACCAGCAGATGATGCGTGCGAACGCTGACTATGCCGCGAAGCGCGGATACAAGTACGTGGTGTGCGGGGACAACGACGACTGCCGCCTGAAACTGACCGACTTGGCCGCAATGCACGAAGCCGCGCGCCGCATGCTCACAAAGCCCGAAACCACCCTGGCGTGTCTCGCGAGTGATGTGTACCGGTTTGCGGCAGCAGAGTTGCTGGCCCCAGTGCTGTACGTCGACCGCGATTGCCTGATTCACGATACGTATACACACGGACAACGCCTGGCGTTCGCCCAAACCGGCAGGATGATTGACCACTTCATGTTCTACGCGCCGGACTGCGCTGCGCCGAAGCACCTGTTGCGCATGTTGCCGATCTACTGGGGTCACCGACCGGGATATGGGGCCACGCACGCGGCGGTGATGGCCGAGTTCATGGGACAGTGTGACGTGATCGGAGAACAGCATTTCACCCACACCTGGGCAAGCGGATACTGTTGATGGCATCCTACTTCGCAAATCTTAGCATTGCTTCCCGGCCCGGTGCGGTCGGGACCACGCAGGATCCGTTCGGCCTGGCTGAGTGGGAGGCCTCTGCCGCAGGTGCAGGACCTCACACCTACTACCTCATGGGCTCCGGCACCCTGCTCGCAGACTTGACGTTCGGCGCGGCCCACACGCTCCGGGCCTGGAGTCTGTCATATGCGGGACCGTGGCGCCTGTACAGCAGTGCCAACAAGCTCATCAACCAGGTTGCAGCCGGCGTTACGATGATGGACGGCATTGTGTACGTCAAGGCAATCGACAACCTGATTGAACGCGTGATTCGGTGCCAGTTGCGGGCAGCCAGCGACTGGATCTGCGTGCGAGACGAACTCACAGACAGCCAGGTGCAGACCCAGTCGACGAAGGGCGTGTACATCGGCGGGGCCACCGCAACCGTGACCAACACGATATTCCGCATCTACGCTGCGCTTTGGTGTGAGAACGCGGTTACGATCACGAACTGCCAGTTCAATCGTGCGGACTGGGCATCTGCCATTTATGAGGTGTCGCCAACAGGAGTTGCGACCGACGGTGGTGGAAACGGATACGGAATTACCCCGACGTTGCCGAACTGGGATGAAGCAAACATCGAGTTGTTTATTCTTCACCCGACCAAAGGTGTTTCTGCCGGCGGATCCTGGGCCGAACCGGTGCCGTTCCACGTTGACCCGAGCAACACATACGACGGAACAGCCCCGCGCACAGGACTGAGTGCCTCGCCCGCAACCTGGGCCGACCTGATCGGTCACACCAGCCCAGCGACGGTGCGGTCGTACCGAATGAACGGCGACCGAACCCTGGGGCCAACCAACCAAGTGGTGTCCCTGAACACGCTGGCAGTAATTGAGCGGACTGATGCCCCCTGGCGCATATCGGTGCCGTGGGGATCAACGCTCGATTTCTATACCCATCAGCAAGCCGACCGCATGACAATCCGCCGACTGGCATGCGACTACGGATACTGGAGATTCGCGTTCGCTGCGGACAATTACCAGATCCATTTCCAGACCTGCTACCTGTACAACCCAATTGCGCTGCAGTTTTATGACTTTGGTCATAGCGGCATTCAGTTTCATTTTCAGG
>Ga0172363_10004224_pt1 | contig 11601 bp, 12 predicted proteins | sample LakKivs2_kivu2a2_FD_114541 | JGI IMG/M metagenome (GOLD analysis project Ga0172363, IMG submission 114541) | Sediment microbial communities from Lake Kivu, Rwanda - Sediment s2_kivu2a2 | ecosystem: Environmental > Aquatic > Freshwater > Lake > Sediment | place: Rwanda: Western Province, Lake... | reverse complement strand
GCGAAGAAAAATATGGAATAAGATTATATGAGGGATGCAAAGAATTTGATGAATATATAAATATAACAAAACAAGAGGATGATGCCGTAGATGCAATTTGGGAAAAAGGAGCAGAAGCAGCCTATAATAAAATAGGGCATCTATTTGATAATAAAGAAACGTACATTCTAAAATATGGTAATGAAATAGGTCCAGATCCTCAAGCCACCTTAGAATATGCGTTTGATACAATATGTAAAACAAAACATATCAGAATCAATCATCATGAAAGGAAAAATAATATGAAGATAAGATTTGGTTTTGTAAGTAATAGTTCAAGTAGTTCTTTCCTTCTCATTACAACAGAAGAAAATCACCAAAAGGCATTGAAGCAATTTCCCGTTTGCTTTGAGGATTTTTTCAATAGCATTACAGAAAGGGGAATGTTAGGAAATATTGTTACTAGAACTCTTTTTACGAGATATGGCGAGACTTTCGACGAAGACTGTCCTAATCTTAGTAATGTAACTATTCCTGAATTCGGATTGCCGGAAGATTTTCCACAAAAGCCAAAAAAATCTTCCGAAGAAGTAGAATATAAAAAAGTAAGAGGGTGCAATCATGATATAAAAGATGGTGATGTTTACTGCCCCAAATGCGGAAAAAAGTCTTGGACAAAGCAATTGGTCAATCCAAGAACAAATGAAGAATATAAAGAAGAAGTGCGAGATTACTTTGAATCTTTAATTTACCAATATAAAGAAATGGTGCAGAAACAGGAAAAATGTATAGTCCGTAAAGAAAATTTCTAAGGGAGAACTTTTATGCCTAAAGATTATGATGGTTACAAATCTCGGCAGCAAGAAACTCCAATCCTTTCTAGTGGAGTTCTTTCACCATAGAATAATAGAACAAATACTTGAAAAAGAAGATATAAAAGCTTTTGAAAAGATAAAAGAAATCCTAGATAATGACAAAAAATAAAAGCCTTGATAAAAGAAGAGATAATAGAACAGTAGAAGAGTTTGCTAAACAGATAAAAGAATGGACTCATAAGGAAAATATTTGGGCCAAGATTATTCAGTTTGAACTCAAAAACCAAGGAAATAACGTCTCTTTATTTGACAATGGAGTTGATGGTGATGGGAAACTAATAGAAAAAGGAAATAAAAACTTCAAGAAGCTAGACAAGGTTCTATATATAAATGGAACAAAGGTATTCGTTGAATTAAAGACTTGTGATATGGGAAAAGACTTTGATTATATCCCATGTCTTACATTCAAAACAAACTGTATTAGAGAGACAATCGCGCAAGATGGTCGCATGATAGTAGTAGATAGAGACTGGTGGCTTATTTTTCGCAAAGATGTATTAGAAATAATACTGAAAGAAATAGAACCTTCTATATATTACAACTTTTCTCCAAACGATTTGGCTATAAGAATAAATAAAAAAGATTTTCAAAAATATATTTCTAAATCTAAGGAAGAAAATAAAGCAGAGTTAAGAAGGTGGTCAAATAAAACTAAAGAAGTAATACAAAGGTATGAAAAAGATTTATTTAGAAAGCACAAATAATGAGTATTTCTCCATTTAGGTATCCAGGAGCAAAATCAAAAAAGAATGTAATGGAAAAAATCAAGAAGTATTTTCCTTCATCTTTTGATCATTTTTATGAGCCTATGTGCGGTGGAGCAAGTATGTCGTTGTCAATCAATCCAAAAAGCGTAAAAACTATATGGATGAACGATATAGACGATAACCTTATTTCCGTATTTTTGGAATTGAAAAATAATCCTAATGAATTTATAAAGAAATGCAAACAAATAGAGCCTCATAAAGATGGCGAGGAACTTACTTCTGCTCGTCTGAATGGAAAGCCCATTTATAATAAGAGGCTGAAAAATAAGTTTTACGAATTGCTAAATAATCCAACTTCTGATAAAGCATTGAAGTTTCTATTCATAAATAGAACCGTTTGGATGGGAAGAGTGAACTTCCGCGAGCCATCTCAAATGTATTTCTCTGTTCCTGAAGGCTGGAACATAGTAAAAACAGATAGATTAGAAAAGGTGGCAGAAATAGTAAAAAATATAAAGATTACATTCGGAGATTATAGGCCATTATTACAAGATAACGCGGACAATGTTTTATGTTTTATTGACCCTCCGTATTTTGTCAATACTTTTATGCCGAAAAAGAGACAACTTTATGCTTATGGATTTTCTGTAAGAAATCATATAGAGCTAAGGAACGAAATAAGAAAAAGTAAGCATAAAATACTTATCACTTACGATGATTGCCCGCAAGTAAGAAAACTCTATAAAGAAGAAGACGGTTTTTATTTGCATTCCGAAAAATGGACATATTCTGGTTGTCCTATTCCGAAAGACGGAAAAATAAGTCTAAAAACTGGAAAAGAACTCATTATTACAAACTATGAAGTAAGTGAAAAAGAAGGAAAAATATTCTAATGAAAACAAGACATGGATTTGTTAGCAATAGCAGTAGTTCAAGTTTTTTAGTGTTACTAAAAGATATATTCTTTATATTCAATGACGAAGAGTCTGATAAACTCTTATGGACTGATGAACAAATAAAAGCAATGCTTGATTATGGTTTCTTTTATACTTATGCTCGTTCTGCTGTAGAAATAGAGTTTTCAGAAAATCCAAAGGCAAAAAAGAAAGATAGATATTGTAATCTTGGTTATAGTATCATGTGTAATCAAGAGGATGTGATAAATTTTCTTACTAATAACAATATATCTTTTGAAGCAGTTTGCCATTATAGGCATGAGAGTGTTTTTTATGAATCTGGAAAAGATTATTATGTAGAAATAGACAATGTTGGATTGAGACAAAATAGTATCGAACAAGCCTATGAAAAAGCTGACAAAGATAATACTCAAATAATCAGAAAGATACCCTTGAAGAAGGAATAGATATGAAAACAAGATTTGGCTTTGTAAGTAATAGTAGCAGTTCAAATTTCATTCTAGCTTTTGACAAAAAACCACAAAGTATAGAAGAAGTAAGAAAGTTATTTTTCCAGGACAGGAATAAATTTACATCTTATGGATATAAATCAACTACTGTTTTTGAAGTAAATGATTTTTCAAAAACTATTCTTGATGATCTAAAAGAAGCAGAACCAATGTCTTTGAGGCAAATCATAGAAAATCTTTGTGGATACTGCGTGGCTACTAAAAAACTATATAATGAACATAAACCATATAGAGATCGCGTGTCCGAAAAATTTCGTACAGAATATGAAGAAAAGTATGGACAAAACATTTATAAAAATACAGAAGCATTAGAAGAATATAGAAATCTATTTCGGAAAGAAATTAGAGAGGAAAAGAAAGAGAAGAGAAAAGCTGTTATTGCCTATTATAGGAATGTTTTTCAAAATCAAATCAAGGGCAAAAAATGCTATTGTATTACATATTCTGATGAAAATGGAGAATATTATTCCACTTTAGAACATGGTTCTATTTTAGATAGTAATCCAAAAGTTCCGTGTGTAGTAATAAACAATCACTAGACAGAAAATAACAGAAAGGAAGAGAAAAATGAATAGTCAATATGAAAATCCATATCTTGTGACAGGGAAAGACCTTCGGGCTGGAGCCAAAACAAGTCGGGTAAATCAATATTTTGATTGTCACTTTACTTGCCCTGTCTGTAATAGGGTTCAAAAAAATGCTCCTGACTGGTTTGATTCGAAAAATATCGAACGTAATGATTTCGCTTGTAATGATTGCAAGAGCAGATTTATATTAGACGAATCTACAAAAAGTAATTGTATAGAAGAAAAGGTTTGGGTATGCTGTCCCACTAAGAGGAAATAGCATGAAGATTAGACAAGGTTTCGTATCAAATAGCAGTAGTTCAAGTTTCATAGTGGCCCTAAAAGACAACTGTGAATCAGCAGAAGCAATCTTTTTTTCTCAATTTTCATTATATCTAAAAAAGAGTCAAGTTTATGACTGTATATTTACAAATCTTCCATCTATGAATAAAGTGGCATTACAGGACTTTAGAAAAATAATAAATGAAAGGCTTATCAATACTAAAAGTAGAGTAAACATATTACAAAAACTTATCTCTACTGTTGAGAGTAAAATAAGAAACGCAAGCCAAGACTTCAAATATGCTTTATGTTTTATGGATGTGCTGAATAATATAAGAATGGCAGATGATTTTTATATAGTAGGTCAAATGGAAAAAGGAGAGGTTACTTTTGAAGATTTGGTGGAAAAAAGGGTAAATCTTTTTCGCTCACATTTAGAGGATGATATATCATATCTTAAAAATAAACTCTCTGAACAAGAAAATCTTGTAAGGAAACTACAAGAAATATATAATAATATCCCTCAAGAAAAAGATTATAGCATATATATGCTATATAATATGGACCCTTATGAAGGAAGTAATATAAAAGATTGGATGAAGAAGTTAGAGGAAAGAAAACACCTTATAACTTTGTACAAATATTATTCATAATAGAAAGGAGATAACAAATAAAGACACTGTGTCTCAAGATGTTTGTATTTTATTTTATTGATCGGAGGAATAACTTTAGCTTCTGACTATTGCTTTTTTTGTCTGCTAAATGTTCCTGATTTGCCTTCAAAATAATAAAAATAATATTGAAATATTTTGAAAAATGTATATAATATATTCTATATTATATTCTATAATATAGAAAGTAAACAAAGACAATAAGTAGGAGAATTGTATTATATGTTAGTGAGCGATATAGCCTCAGAAAGAAAAAATAATGAAAAGTTAGAACAAATAGATAAAATGAACTTCGATTATGTAGATAATGAAGATTTCGGTAAGGAGAATATAGAAGCTGTTTTATTTAGTGAAGAAAACGATATTCCTTTTTACAATTTTTCATTAGATAAAAAGGAAAAAGGTCTAAATAAAAAAGGAGTAAATAAGCTATCTAGTGATTCAGTTTTGAGCGCGGAACAAGAATCTATATTATTCAAACAATATAACTATTGTAAGAAAAAGATATTAGAAATAAAAAATAATAATCCTACAAAAGAGTTATTTTTATGGTATGATAGGTTCCTGAATGTAAAATCTAAAATAGTAAACTATAATATGAAACTAGTCTCTATTTTAGTTGGAAAATACTATTCGAGAGTTGATAAGGATGATCTGAAATCTGATGCTCAATATGCTCTTTTGATGGCTATAGAAAAATTTGATACTTCCTGTGGAAAGTTTTCTACTTATGCTTATTGGAGCATCATAAATGCTTTTGGAAAACTTCATAAAGAGAACTCTAGAAGAAAAGAAGTGATGCCTATTTCTATAAGTCATGAATCAGAGGAATTTCAATATTGTTCAGGATCTTATAAAGAGGATCAAAATAATATCATGAATATAGAGGCTCTAAATGTCGTTCTAGATAAAAATCTAGCTAATCTAACAGAAAAAGAACTAAAGATTATTCACGATAGATATTTAGAACCAAAGAAGGTTACAATAGCAGAAATAAAAAATCAATCTGGCGATAGTTATTATCTAATAAATAAATGGGAGAAGTCTGCCCTAAAGAAAATAAAAAAAGCATTAGAGAGCAGTAGAAAAAGTTTCTGATTTCGCGCAAACGCGAACAGAGCAGTAGAAGGTATTGAAGACATTTATTTGTTGCCAAATAAGGCAAGAAAGGTAGAAAGAAAATGACAGAAGAAATGAAGAATGAAAATGTAACAGAAGCAACAGAGACTGAAGAAATCGCAGCAGTAGAAACACCTATCTCTACGGTATTACCGACTCCAGTTGTAAAGGCTGCAAAGAAGGCTCTGTTCAAGATTTATCTTGACGAGAACGGGAATGAGGAAAAGCGTGTTCCTATGACCAAGGGAAAGCATCCCTTCGGATCATATAAGGACGCCGAAGGCAATCTAGTCATTCCTAAGGTTGAAAAACCAAAGCCCGTTGTTGCTCCACGTCCCGATATTTTCGTCATTACTCTAGACGAAAATGGCAATGAGATTAGTCGAGAAAGAAAGACTCGTGGTCGTGGTCCTGCCGGATATACAAAGCAGGAAAGTGGTCCTTATGCTGGGCATTGGACCGGAACAAAGACACCGGCGGTTTCGACTCAACCCGCACCACAGGTAGTAGTCAACGAAGTTACTGAAACAACTGAATCGGTTACTTCGGACCCTACTTAGGCGGTGATGTTCATAATGTCAAAGCTGGGGCCGTATTCTTTTCGGCCCCAGCGATGGCAAAGAACAAAACCGCAAAAAAGGCCAAAGAAATAGAATATTTTGTTGATAAAAATGTAAAGAGGAAAAGCACTCGCGGGTCTGCAAAAGATAATGCAGATATGCAGATGCCTCTATCTGACTTTTTGGACCGTATCAGAGGAAAGCAAAAAGATGATGGTGATATAATAATCATTCGTAAGGCCATAGTTTGTAAAGAGCTTTATATTCCATCTCTAAAAGAAAATCTATTTAACTGGTATATAGGAAAAATAGAAATCAATAAGAAACACAACACTATAAGTTTATGGGTTTTTGATCCTGATGAGATATCTGTAAAGCAGCTACGGGTCAAACAAGCTATATCCGAATACGCGATATCAACCGGAAAACATGTATCAGAGGTGTCTCTAAAAGATATAAAAATATTAGAGCCTGATCCCTTTAGAGTAATTGAAGGATTTTTGTCTTTATAAAACAGCGGTGAGAAAAACTCTGCTCCCTTTTAGGGAACGTACTCCGAAGGACTCTATCTAAGGATGTCTTTTTTCGCGCAAATATAGGAATGGACCTATCTCGAAGAGCGAGAAACAACAAAACAATATTTTTCAGAAAGGGAACTGATGAAACTTAGCGATATTGCAACTATTGTTGAAAGGTCTGAAGATTTTGATAGAAAGTGTTTTGGTATTGGAGATGAATCTGTAGTAATCTCTATTTTGAGATCAAAACTCTACAGCAATGCGATCAAATCTTCTACTCAAGAAGTAATGTCAAATGCAAGAGACGCAAATAGAGAAATAGGAAATGAGAATAAGCCCATATTGGTTACTATTCCAAATCTTTTAGAACCTACTTTCAAAGTAAGGGATTTTGGTCCTGGTATTACTCCTGAAAGAATGGAAAAAGTATTTTTGCTTTATGGAAACTCTACCAAGCGAGAAGATAACTATCAAACCGGGGGGTTTGGCATTGGAGCAAAATCTCCTTGGGCTTATACCTCAGCTTTTTCTATTCGCACCTGGACTCCCGAAGGCAGCAAAATGATTGAAAGAGATTATGTTGCCATTATTGACGAAACACAAAAGGGAGAACTAAATCTTGTAAATAAGCAAATAAGTGATGGACCACAAGGAACTGAAATCTCCTTTGCGGCAGACCCAAGTGATATTCAAGAATTTCGCAAATGGATTATCTATACTACACTAAACTGGAAAGTAAGACCTATTATAAAGGGTTATGCAGACTTTTCTTGGCCTAAAGAAGAACCGTTTATTGAGGGCTCTAACTGGTGTATTATGTCAAGAGATTATAGTGGAAGTTATTACTCCATAAAGGAAATACAGGCTATTATTGATGGTATTCCTTATCCCATTAACTACAATAACTTGAAGATTGATTACAATCAAAAGATTTTGCACGAAATGAAGTATTATCCTATCAAGATATATTTTGATACTGGGGAACTTTCTATTACGGCGAACAGAGAAGAAATAGATTATAATGAAAAAACTATTTCTCTTATTGTAAAAAGGCTAGAAGACATTATAGCTGAAATAAAAGATAAACTTTCGCAAAAGATTTCTTCTGCAAATAATCTTTGGGAAGCAAATGTTCTATTTTCAGAAGCAAAAAATAATATGTCTTCCTTGGCAAAGGAAGCAGAATGGTGCGGACACAAAGTTTATGGTTATTTAGAGGGAATTACAAACATAAAAGGGTGTGAGATTCATCATTATACAAGGACTAATAATTCTCCAAATGGAAGATTATTCAGAAAGAATAAACATTATGGAACAGTCTTTACAACAAAAGATAGCAAACTTGCTATTCATGATGACGACACAATTAATCCTAGCTCACTGAAGATTCAAACACTTTTTGCTGAAAATAAGAATATAGTATCTTTCTTTATTCTTTGTCTTCCTAGAGAAAAACAGAATAGGGACGAGGCGCAAAAGAAGCTAAAAGAACAAGAAATAGATCTTTATGACGTTATTTATTTGAGCAAAACAACGAAGTCAAAGATACAAAGAAAAAATCCCACTGCAAGAAATTCCGCTGTTACTTTGTCAAAAGTTTATAAGTTCTATAATAATAAAGGCAATGACATGGTATGGACTTCTGAGGACAAGGATTTGACTAATGATGATGGAGTGTATGTTATTGTAAAGGACAAAGAAGCCTATCTTGACTATGATACTCCGAATCAAAAGAAAATAGAAAACTCTACTCTTTCTTTTATGAAAAAGAAACTGAATGTTCCTATTTATGGAATTAGTTGCAGATATAAGAATAAAATAGGGCCAAAATGGATAAATCTAAAAATCAAGACTGTTGAAGTATTTGAAGATATGATAAAACGTATTCAGGACAATAATATAGTTATTGATATTAATAAAAATCATAATAATCTAAACTATGAGATTACGAAAAATCTGATGCAGAATTCTTTCAATATATCTATACATAATATTATAGAAAGAGCCATAGAATCGAATGATTTAAGAATAACAAAAAACAGTGTAGCATATAAGTATTATATTTATTCAAAGAATATAAATGACACAATAGATTTTTCTAATCAAGTGGAAGAGATTCTAAAGATTATTCCTAGTTCTTATAAAAAGAAGTGGGAAGATTTTGTAAATAACTACAATTCTAAAAGTGACCTGAGTAAAGAAATATCAAATCTACGAGAACTATTTTTGAAAAAATATTCAATACTTTCTTTTTCTCCATATTATTTTTACGGGACAGAAAAAGATAAAGAATATGAAAATAGTGTTATTGATTATATTTACACTGTTGATTCTTCTATCAAAAATGACTCGGAAGAAGAGTATTATTCTATTCAAGGTAGACTTTAATAAAGATTAAAAATTTTGGCAAAGACATTCGCGCAATCAAATTCAAGAAAGTAAGATACAAGATAGACAAGAATAGGAGAAATAAAATGCAATATAAGAATCATATTACAACTGACGGTGCTGTTGTTATTATTTTTGACGATGGAAGTATGAAGTCGGTGGACAGAGGAAATCCCTTGTATTCAAAGATCGTTACTCTTCTAAACGATCATAATTTTGAGGGAATTGCTCCAACTGTTGATTTGGCAACAAAGATTAGAATGTACACGAATGGAAGATTTTTTGTTGGCGATGGAGTTGTTTTTATCGGTAAAGACGCTTTGCCTAATTCTTTGGGCAGTAGGCTAATCGCATTTGCCGATGCATGTTTGCCATGCGAACCGCTATTAAAGTTTTGGGAAAATCTAAACAAGAATCCCTCCGAAAGATCAAAGGAACATCTCCATGCTTTCTTGGAGCATAATGGTATTCCTATTACCAAAGATGGATGCTTTGTAGCCTATAAGCGTGTTACGGAAGACTATTTGGACTGTCATACTAAAACTTTGGATAATCATATAGGTAATGTAGTTACGATGGATAGAAGTAAGGTAAACGAAGATCCAAATATGACTTGTTCTGCTGGTTTGCATGTTGCAGCTTTTAGATATGCTAAGGATATGTATTCTAACGGTATTCTGTTAGAAGTAAAGGTAAATCCGCGAGATGTTGTCGCTGTTCCTGTGGATTATAACGGAGAAAAGATGCGAGTTTGCGAATATACCGTTCTCCGAGAATGCGAAGGTCCAAGAGATGAGCCTTTGTATTCTGATGAAGATTATTCAGAAGACAATTATCAGTCCGATTTAGATTATGACGATGGATATGATAATGGATATGATGACGCTTACTACAAAAATAGGGCAATAGATCCTTCACTATATTCAGAAGATTATATAAATGGATATGATGATGGATATGTAGCCGGAACAGGTGAGCGTGAAAAAGAATCCGAATCTTTAGAAGAAGATCAAGAAGAAAACGCAGAAGTAAAAAATGAAAAGCACGAAAAAAATATAGAAAGCTCCTTTACAGACAATACCGGAAGGCTCCGAATAAAGACTAGATTTATCAAGAGACTTGGGGCTTCCGCTGGAGATTTTATTTTGGTGTCTGTCGCTTCGGATATGAAGAAGCTTACTCTGACTGCTGAAAAGAAAGCAAAGAGTGATGACAAGAATAGAGTATATACCGTAAATACGGATGGATCAATTCGTATTTCAGAAAGTCTTCTACAGACAATTGGTAATGATAGTTTTTATACTCCATACTTTATTGAATTTTGCACCGACGTTAATGGTAATAAGTTTATCGAAATAACGTCTGCCTAGTAAAGGAACGACATCAGATAGACCGATGGTTGTCGTTTCATGCGAAACTGTTTGGAGATGGAAAATGCGTATATGTCTTTGTTCTGACATTCATGGTCAAACTAGTAAAGTAAATATTCCAGAGTGCGACCTTCTACTTATCGCAGGAGATAATGCTCCTTGGAGTTATTCAGATACAATTTACACTCAATCAAACTGGTATAATGATATTTTTGAGAAATGGGCAAAGAATCAGCCCACAAATGAGTGGTATGCTACCTTTGGTAATCATTGTTTCGCAGGACAAAGAGTTTTTGGATTATTTTCAGGTTATCTTAAACAGCACTTTCTTGTTGATAGACAGGTAATTTATCAGAATAAGATTATTTATGGAACTCCTTGGTCTATTGATTTTGGAAGATGGGCTTTCAATCTGCCTGAATGCAGATTAGAAGAAAGGTGGAAGAATATTCCTGATAATGTAAATATTCTAATCACTCATGCTCCACCTTATGAGATATTAGACGATGTAGATAGATATGAATACGGAATGTATAATCATGAGACTATTTATATAGGCTCTCCTACATTGAGGAATAGAGTAAAAGAGTTGAATAATTTACAGCTTCATGTTTTTGGACACGCTCACCAGTTGGGCGGAAATACAAAGAAAATAGAAAATACCATTTTTTGTAATGCCGCTATTTGTAATGAAGAATATAAGATTGTAAAATCTCGTATTCTTGAAATAGAAATAGATTGAAGAAGGTCTAATGAGTCGCGCAAATAAGGGATGAAATACCTACTATAAGCTAATAAGAAATAACAAGAAAACAGAAGGAGAAGAAAAATGTCAAAGCATTTCGACAAGTGGATGGCAAGACTACGGTTTATCAATGACGAATATCCATTTGGTCCTCTTCAAATGAAGAAAACCGTCGAAGGAAAGTTACATTGTTCTGATGGTCCAGCTTTTATTAGTCCAACTCGCTGTATTTGGTATAATGACGGAAAGAAGCATGGATTATCAGTAGACCGCTGGGGAACAGTAAACTATTACTTTGAAGGCATCAGAGTCCCCGATAGATTCTTTACTCATCCTGACGAATTGACTATTGAAGAGATTCTAAAGCAGGATAATACCGAAGTCCGATATGCTGG
>Ga0172363_10004220_pt1 | contig 11604 bp, 8 predicted proteins | sample LakKivs2_kivu2a2_FD_114541 | JGI IMG/M metagenome (GOLD analysis project Ga0172363, IMG submission 114541) | Sediment microbial communities from Lake Kivu, Rwanda - Sediment s2_kivu2a2 | ecosystem: Environmental > Aquatic > Freshwater > Lake > Sediment | place: Rwanda: Western Province, Lake... | reverse complement strand
TCAGATAGGCGAACGTGAAACGCAAGCTTGGTCATCCCTCAACACAGATTTGGACAGACATTGCAAACAACCTTCATGCAAACTTGAAGTATCACATTGAAACGTAGATTCGGTGATGAGTACAGACATTGAGTCCGTGGTGTAGCTCACGCATGTACCCATCGGGTTTATATCAGAAAAGCTAAGGGAGGCACAAGTCTAGCTACTTTTATCGACTCGCCGTGTATTCCAGAGTCAAAGGAGTACTTTGTCATTACGGAAAAGGGAATAGAGGACGCGCCAAGCGGGGACTAAACGTTCCCATAAGCATTACTTAATTCTCCATAGCAACACTGTCACGCGGGCATTATTTTACTCATTAACTCTGCGTCCTTTAAGATTCTTGATGCTTGTTCCTTGGTGATTTCACATGCCTCGAGGTCTTCGCCTGTGACCCCGCATCTGATAAAATCTGTAATTATCCATTCTCTTTTCTGATATTTTTCCTTCAAGATTCGCGAAATCTTCTCGGCGGTGATGGTGTCAGGTACACCATCTAAGTACTCAATATTTTTGTTGATAAAGTCGAAAATTGAGACGTCCTCCACTTTCCGTAGAATCTCAGCTATGGTTAACAAGGTCGAGAACGTTAAATCATCAGACTTTATGCTCTCCAACATATTCTCGGGAATCTCGACTTTTCTTTCTGATTCTGAAAGTTCATCTCCGAAAGATTTTATTTCATATATCGAGGTCTTTGCAGCAACGAAATTGAATTTTCTGCCATGTGCTCCTTCGCTTTTTCGCAGCTTGTTTGCTTTCTCTGTAATACTTCGACCCCAACTCTCAATATCAAAGTATTTAGGATCCTGGTTAGGGGGAATGATATCTCGCAAGAAAACGAAATACACAGCATCATTAATTTTGCCCAGTCTCAGTTTCTCTGTGTCGAACACTTGTCGCAGATATCTGCTTCCTGAAGGAGCCCGCGCTTGCAAGATCGCCCTCTCTTCGGGATCCGTTGTCCCTTGCAAAGAGATTATAACAACGTTGGACCTTAGGCTGGAAATTAGTCTGAGAAAATCACCCATTGGAATACGACTCATTATGATCTTCAAAAGTTTTTGCAACTTTTCTTCCTTTTGTTGCAAATGCTCTTGCAGGACGCTTGCTTCATGAATGGCTGCATCACGGTTTTTCGCAATCTTCTCGGGATCCACGCCCTTTGTAGTTTGAAATAGCTCTTCAAAAGGACGTATAGAAATATCTTCATAACTTGAAAATTTTGTGTACCAATCGACTTCCTCATCAGTCAATTCCCATGTCTGTTGATAACATTTTATGACTTTTCTCTTTCGAACTGAACTATCAATATTCCTTGCCACGTGCCCATTTTGCAAATCTTTACTAAGGCTTATCCTGTAGGCCAAAGCTAGTGCATAAGGGCGATGATATTTGACGCCGTTTTCTTTCCCCTCTAGTTTCATCATTTTCACAAGATCGTTCACTATTCCAACAATTGATGATGTAAGATCTTTCTCGTCTCGAATCTTCTCGGCAGCCTCCTTTGAGAGTTCGTCAATCTGGTCCCAAGAGACTTTACTAGGCTCTGCAACTTTCTGAACTAGGTCGATAATGGAAGCAATAGAAGGTTTAATCTGCGTTTCTCTAATCTGTTCCTTCAACTCTTTTGAAGTTTCGTATTTCTGACTTAGATTAATTATAGCCAAGATAAAGCTGACGGCACCAATTATTGCAGTCCACGATAAATAGAATGCGGCTATGACTAGAAACAGACCAAGAGCTGTTAAGAATATGGTCGTTCTGTCTAACTCCATTCATCCAATCTCCGACTTACGTTTTCCAGAGAGGTTAATACAGGCTTGGCGTATTCTTTACTGAGCAAATACTCTTTAAACTCTCCATGTGCTATGTGTTCTCTAGCCTTGCCAAATTCAAGAGAACTTGCTACGACATCATGAACCTTTGTTTTCAGGATGACTTGTCTGGCTGCGCCATGATAGAAGCTTTCAAGGTCGTGATCCATACAAACTGGACATGTGCAGTTGAGGCTTTGCCCATATTTCTCCTTATGGGTTTGGTATTTCAGGATACCCAAAGTTAGGGCGTCAAATCTCGTGACGTTCTTTTCCGTCATAGGATTCATAGGAGGCAAAAATATTGTCCTAGCGAAAGTGTCGATTCCGAAGTAAGGCAGCAAATGAACATGTGACAGATTTGAACGTGGATATCTCGGACTCACATTTGAGCCGTGAATCCAGACATCCTTGTCATTCAGCTGCCGCTGAATGAAAGTTAACTGAGGGTAAATGCCAAGACCTCCTCTTATCTCTAGTCCGATGCTCATATATTCTCGGTCAAGGATGCCCTTGACCTTAGCTTCGAATACGTTAATGTTATGGAGTGTGTTAACATAAGGCATAATTTGAAAGCTAAAACCTTTGGATTGCGTGTACTCTGCGATCTTGTCCAGATTTCTTAGATAAGTTTGAGCCCGGACTTTGTAATCAGGATAAGCGATTACATTTATATGGGAAAAAATCTGGAAATCGGTTAATGTTATAAGGTCATCATAGCTTAGCTCGAGTTCAAGAGGAATTTTTGGAAAGAATTTCACTATTCCTATTTGATGAAGATATCGAGTTTCCTTTAATGCAAGAGAGACGTTCTGGCTCATCACACCATTTACTTTTTGCAATTTCTTCATTTTGCCCTTATCTAAGAACTTGATATATTCGAAGATATGAGTAGGCAACTTGTCGGTTAAACCGAGAACGTTGAAGGTTCTGATCTCACTTATATTGATGACTCTTGTGGGGCAAGCTATGTTCATTTGGTCAATAACTAGTTCTACGTTTCTAGCTCTAGTTTTTTCATCCATCATCTGCAGCTGGATACGCATTGCCTTCATCCATCTCCGGTGAGAAAGAGATTAATCTTTGTCATTTTGATTTTGGAATGGTATGGCTTAGGCTTCCTTTGCGATAGTAGGCTTTGAATGATTTTTCACATCTGGAGCATTCAAACATTTTGACGTGAAAGGCTGCATAGTCCCACTCTTTAGAATAGTTCGAAACTTCCTTTCCACATCTAGGGCATTTAGCCATTTGAATCACCATAAGAAATATGATTATTAATATAAAAAGCATATTTTAAGCAATTTTTGAGGCGATTGTTTTCGATTGGTAATCCCACTTGAAGCTTAATCATTTTCTCAGTGCGAGACGTAAACAGTTTCAGCATGGTTCATGATTTCTGTCGAGAGTTTCTCTATTTCATTATAGCTCGCTCTCCCGTTGATGACTTTGATCAATAGATTCTTCACGGCTGCTCTTATTTTCGCCTTCAAATACTCTTTTCTGTTCCAGTCAGCAACCTTTGTATAATAGCCGAGTTCTTTGACTATTTCCTTTGCTATTGTCTGAATTTCCTTGTAGTTTGCAAAGAATTTTTCTTTCGAGGATAGTAGGTCGTAGAAGGCCAGTTCTTGGTCAGTAAGTTCAATTTTTTCCCCTTCGTCCATTTGTTTCTTTAGTTCTTTGGCGATTTTTACCAGTTCTTCCATGATTTCTGCTGCAGTTATAATTTTGACGTTGTATCTTTCTGTTAGGCTGGTTAGTGCCTCATATAAGGTGCGATATCTAAAAGGGTTGACGTTCATTCTCACGACAAGCTGATCTTTTATTATCTTGGCTAATAGCTCAGCAGCGTAGTTTTTTTGCGTCATTTTTCCGAGGTCGGCGAGAAACTGTTCATCAAATATGGAGATTTCGGCTTTTTCTTTTCCCATTAGTGTGAATATATCGACGGGTTCTTTGGCGGAGATGCTCTTTGAGATTAGGTCACTGATCTCGTATTCGAGTTCTCTGTTTATTTCTCTGATTCTTGCTGTGGAGTATTTGACAATCATTTTCTTGAGCATCTCAAAGAATATTATGTCGGATTTTATTTTGTAGGTTTCTGGATGTGGGCTGGCGAGGGCGTAGAGTTTTTTCAAGGCAACAAAGTTGCGGACAAATTTCCTTTTGGTCTCTTCGTCTTTGCTTACTTTTTCATATGCTATAATTGTGATTTTGTAGAGGTCTTCAGGTGCTAGCTTTTGCCATGTTTCATAGTCGATTCCCTGAAGAAATGTGGTTACTGTTTGGTATTTTTCTTTTAGCAGTTTGATAACTTCGTTTATGTCTAGGAGTGTTTCCTTTATGGTGTTGAGTGTATATGTTGCAAGGGATTTTCTTAGGTCGTCGGCTATTCCTATGTAGTCTATGATTAGACCGCCTGGTTTGTCTTTGTATACTCGGTTTACTCTTGCTATTGCTTGGACTAAGGAGTGTCCTTTCATGGGCTTGTCAAAGTACATTGTGTGGAGGCATGGGGCGTCGAAGCCTGTGAGCCACATGTCAACTACTATTGCCATTTGTGGGTCTGTCTCGGGGTTCTTGAAATCGTCTGCTAGTTTCTCCGTTTCCTTTTTGTTTCGTATGTGTGGACGAAATTCTGGAGGGTCGTTCTGTTTGTTTCCCGACATTACAACAACGACTGGTGGAGCGTTTGGCTGTTTTATGATGTTTGCGTAGAGTTTAACTGCAACTTTTCTGCTGATTGTGACAACCATCGCTTTTCCTTTTAATTCTTGGACCCTTTTGTTGAAGTGTTGGACTATGTCTTTTGCGATTTTCTGTATTCTTTCTTCTGACAGCATGATTTTTTCGAGCTTTTCGTATTTTTGTCTGAGTGCTTCTTTGGTTTCTGGGTCCATTGCTACTGTTTCTGAGATTTCGTCAAATTTTTCGTCTATAAATTCGTTTGTTAGGTGGAGTTCGGCGAGTCTGGCTTCATAGTATATGAGGACTACGACGTCGTGTCTTCTTGCCTTGCTCATTGAGTATATGCTTAGTTTGTCGCCGAAGACTAGGGTGGTTGAGCGGTCTGCTAATTCTATTGGTGTGGCTGTAAATCCTAGGAATGAAGCGTTTGGTATTGCTCTCCTAAGGTTTTGGGCTAGTTCTTTGTATTGGCTTCTGTGGGCTTCATCCGCTATTATGATTATGTTTCTTCTGTCTGTTAGAAACGGGTATTCTTCAGCTTTCTTTTTACCAAATTTTTGGATTGTGGCGAAGATTATTCCGCCGGCAGTGGTTTTGATTGTTTGCTGTAGGTCTTTGATGCTTGTTACTTGTTTTACGATAGGTAACGATGCGAAAACTCCGTAGAGTTGCTCATCTAGGTTGTTTCTGTCTGTTATGAATAGCAGAAGCGGGTTTTCTAGTTCTTTGATTTTTAGGGTTTTTCTGGCGTAGAACATCATTGTTAGGGATTTTCCTGTTCCTTGTGTGTGCCAGATGACGCCTATTCTTCTGTCTTCAGGAGTTTTTCCTTCCAATACTGCTTTTTTGGTTGCTTGAACGGCTTTTCTTGCTGCGTAGAATTGATTGAACATGGCGATTTTGTTTGTGATGCTTTCGCCCGCGCTTTCGTAGAGTATGAAGTCTTGTAGATATTCTAGCAAATGCTCTTTTCTGAAAAGTCCTTTTAGCAAAACTTCTAAAGAGGTCATGTGTTCACCAGTCGGTTTGAAGATGTAGTGATAATGTTTTTCTTGGGTTTGTCTTGCTTCTAAGTCATCGTCATCGAAAATTCCTTCCCAGATGAAGAATTTGTCCCAGTCGCTTGTTTTGGCTCCATGTTTTGTTTCGAGCCCGTCGCTTGCTACTAGAATTTGTGGGTAAACGTAAAACTGTCGGATGTCATTCATTTTGGTTTTATGGTCGTAGTAGGCGTCTTTTGCGATTTCGTCTGCGTTGAAATTCTTGAATTCGAAGGCAGCTATTGGCAGGCCGTTTATGAAGATTACTAAGTCGGGTCTTCTATGCATTTCATTTTGGTATTGATATTCTACGGTAAATTGGTTGGAGGCTAGAAATTCGTTGTTTGCTAGGTTTTCAAAGTCTATAAGTTTGGCAATTTTTGTTCTTTCTTCCTGTTTCTCTTTTGTTTTTATTTTCACTCCAGTTGTAAGCATATCATAGAAGATTTTGCTCTTCATCAAAGAGTCTGGGTGCTCGATGTCTGTGACTTTTTTGTAAACCTCTTGCATCTGCGGCTGTGTGAGCCATGGGTTGAGTTTTTTGATTGCTTCAATGAACCTTTTTTTTAGTATAGCGTTTCTGTATGAGTCTCTCTGTTCATTCTCTGGAGAAAGTTCGTAACCGCTAACATATGAGTAACCAAGCTCTTTTAGCCAGTTTATGGCTGCTTGTTCTACCATGTAATCTTCTGTAAGCTGAGCCATGTTAGATTTCCTCCACTCTTAACCTACCAAAAACAAGTGAAGGCAACAAAGCATTTCTGATCTTTTTTAGAACGAGAATTTGCTTCTGGTTAACGATCAATTTGTAAGATAAAGGCGCTATTAAGGAGTCAAATCTCTCAACAACAGTTTGAGACGGCATCACCACCAGCTTGTTTTGCATGAATAACTTGGTGTTAAGGTGAAGCACATTGACACCGTTAGCATAGGTTGAATTCTCTTCTTGTGAATGCCTTAAATACAAATAGAGATAAAGCCTTGAGCATTCCTTAACAGGCTCTAACCGACCACAATCCAAAGAGATTATTCCATAACCATATCCAGAAGGCAAGACCACAATCGCTGGTGCTCCTACGACTCTTGCTTCAGGAGTCATATCTGTAAGAGCTATTATTAAGTCTCCTTCCTTTACCTTGTGTTCTTCTTTTGCTTTTGATCCAATGTAGTGGACGTATTCTGTTTTGAAACCGCCGTCTCTGTTGAAGTTGTTTAATGTAACAAATAGATCACCTTGGGGTTCTGAGCTAATCTCAGACGAGCTGTATGATAAGCCCTTAGACAAAATGACTATTTCTTCAAGCGGTTTTACTTCCCACTCTTTCGGTATTTTCCCTAATAAGCTGTCCACAAAGTCACTACCCCTGAAAGGCTTGAAATCGATGAACCAGCTTTTGAAAATGGCCATCATCATAGTGTCAAGAACCTCGTTTTGCCTTTTCTTGTTTTCAATCAGTTCATCGAACCATGAAAGTACGGTAGCACATCGAGATTGCTCCGGATAAAGAGGGTAACATATTTGCAGATTCTTCACGGCTGACGATTGGACTCTTTGTCTCCCGCTTGTGCCACTCATCGAATTTTCAAGAATATTCCTCAGATTCGGGTGTTTCAATAGATAATAGATGAACCTCACGTCATTGTTGCCTTTGGGTTTCAACGAGAAAACTTCAGTAGTTGCAAACCATTTCTGATCGACGGTGTCTGGTACTATGCACATTTTACCATGCTCAAAAGAAGGAGTTATCTTTGCTACCAAGATTGATCCTGACAAGACTTCCTTCCCACTTTTGATGTCTTTTACATCTACCGCTCTGGAAGAAGGAGAATAACAATCAGCAGATATGTCTTCCATGCTGATAAATCTCACGTTACCAAGATTTGAGGATCTGCTGGGTGACTGATCTATATTAACTACGTCTGCCAAAATGGATTCATTCCAATCTTGGGGTATCTCTCCAATTTCCGTTGATTTGAATCGAGTTTCCCACTTGAACCTAAGCATAAACTACACCTGAAAACCCAAAGAATTGAACACTTCCTTGGCCTTCGCCGTTAAGTCCTTCTCTTTGTTCAGCAGTTCGGATAACTCCTCAGCGTAAATCCTCATTTTTTCCTCAAAAGGTGCTTCGTCCTCATCAGCTCTAATTCCAACATGCAACCCTGGAGTTAGAGCATAGCCCTTCTTAGCTACATCATCAACTGGAACGACTTTGGCAAATCCGACTTCGTTTATCTTCTCCTCCGCTCCTCCTGTTTCGAACATTCTGAATTTCTCGACTATCTTCTTTATGTGTGTACTTGTAAGAATTACCTGTTTTCTCGAAATCGGTTCAAACATTTTCTTAGCGTAAACGAACAAAACCTTGCCTTTCATATGAGTTGGTTTCGATTTTCTAACAAACCATAAAGAAACCGGTTGAGGAACATTGTAGAATAGTTTGGGGGGACAAGCCACAATTCCCCAAATCAAATCGCTTTGGTCATCAATGATTTTCTTTCTTATTTCTCCTTCAACTCCACCGCCAGATAAAGCACCATTTGACATGACAAAACCTGCTTTTCCATCTGGCGCCAAGTGATAGATGTAGTGTTGAATCCAAGTAAAGTTTCCATTGTTATCTGGTGGAACACCATATTTGAATCTCGGATCCTCATAAGTAACTCTGTCAGCTCCCCAGCCACTATCATTGAATGGCGGATTAGAAACCACATACTCAGCCTTCAAATCAAAGAACTTATCGTCATGGTAAGAATCTCCAAGCCTCAAATCTCCCTCAGCGCCCCTCAAAGCCAGATTCATCTTACAAATCTTCCAAGGCATAGGCTTAGAATCTTGCCCATAAATAGTAAGCGTATTCTTGTCTAAACCTTCTCTTTCCATGTTCTCTAGGGCAGAAACAAAGAAGCCACCACTTCCACAAGCAGGGTCAAATATCCTTCCACCCTTCACATCCAAAACTTCAGTTATCAATCTCGTCAAAGACCTAGGAGTGTAAAACTCGCCACCCTTTTTTCCCTCTGCTTCTGCAAATTTACCTAAGAAATACTCGTAGATTCGCCCGAAAATATCTTTGACCTTATGACCCAATCCAAACTGAATTGACGAGAATTCATTGATGAGATATGCAAGGTCTAGTGCATCGAGATTTATGCCCATGTAATTTTTAGGTATGGCGTCCTTCAGCTGCTTCGGATACTCTTCTTCTAAGATTTCAACCGCTTTATCAAGAATCTCTCCAATATTGGGTTGGGTCGCATTCTTTACCAGATAATCCCATCTTGCTTTCTCCGGCACATACAAAATGCCTTGCTTAAGATAGCGGTCTTTATCCTCCAACGCCTGCTTTCTAAACTCCTCATAAGATATGTACTCCTCACTGTTAGGATCTGAAAACGCTCTTTCAAGCTCCTTCCTACGTTCATCAAAAGCAAACGACAAATACCTCAAAAAGATCAACCCAAGAACAACATACTTGTACTCATGAACCTCAACCTTCTTCCGCAGCTTGTCCGCTGCCTTCCAAAGCTTATCCTCAAAATCGATGTCCTTCTCACTCATCATAAACACCTAGTCACTAATAATTGACTACCAAAAATTATACTCTTCGGATTATAAATCTTCGACTTTCACCCAGCATCCACCTTTGCAAGGAACAGGAAGGTAAAGGTCATTTTCAGATGCTAGCTTCAGCCTTTTTCAAGCAAGCACAATAAAGCTTCGTTCTCTTTTGACGATAGATGCCCTCGTACTCATCTTCGTTAACTTTCCTTAATCCAAGGTCTTTCACTGCCCTTTCGCAAAGTTGTCTGGCATGAGGAATCATTCCACTGGCTGCAGTTATGTAGAATTTAGGTATTCCTTCCCTCATCATTCGCTCAACGAAACTCACGTAGGGCTCCAGACCAAAAGTGAATAACTTTGAAGATTTGGCCACTGCAACAATAGCTACTTGTAGATGCGCACGATTAAAATCGAGGTCTACATCTTCTTCTGGCTTCTTCATAACAAAATTGAAAACGAGTTTTTCAAAATCAGCTGTTTCTCTGTGAATCTCCTCACTAGGATTACTTGGATGTAATTTGGACAAAGCATTGTATTCAGAGAGTAGCATACGAGTCAACTTTCCCTGACCATGAACAGTGTCAAGCTCCTCAACAATCTTTTTCAAGTCAGGCTTAGAAGTGAACTCTCCCTCTGACATGTCAGCAAAATAAGAAAGCGCCCTTGTGTCATCACACAAAATGCTTTTCGAAACAACGTGGTCAATTCCATCGACGATAAGCGGCTGAACATAGCGTCTTGCCTTGGGTATTAACGTGTTAGGAACATATTCTCTAACAGCGAGGGCAAAATTCTTAGACTGGTTCCTATGGTTCTTCATTTTAACTATTAGTTTTCCTTCATTAAGCTCACTTTCAACAGCATCCACATTTGCCCATTTTAGCTTAAACTCATATGGAAGAACACCATCACATTCCTTACATGCTCTCTTCCTCCAACTATTGATTCCGTTTTCAATGTGCTTTTCTATGTACCTACGCTCATGCTTCTCAGAGACATATGCTAACAACTTATGCAACAAAATAGCCCATTTCTCTATTCTCTCAGGAAAGAAAATCCATGTCAGAAACAGAACTAAAGCTACACCACCAAGTCCTGCAAACAAACTGAGAAGCAAGGAAGTGATTTGGTCAGGTATCATTCTATGGCTCATCTACCTGCGAACGAGCATTTCCAATACATTTCAGATCATCACAAACCACGAAAATCTCATTTTCTTTCTTGAATACTCCTCCAAAATTCTCTTTCGTAATTGTCTTATTGCAAATGACGCACCTGACCTGACCAGCATTCACTTCCTCCAGAAGATTCAACTTTCTCAACATAGCCTCAATTTCAGTTTCGTGAAAAACCACCAAGTCAAAATAGTCACTACTCATGTTAAACCTCACCGCTAGTTATCTTCGCAATATTGCCTTATTATCCTTTACACTAATGAAGCAAAAACGCATAAAATTTCCATGAGCCCTGTTCTATCACTTCTTACCAAACCGTTTCTGTTTCGCATATTCACTCAATGCTTCAGTTGCTTTGCATAGATAAAGTCTCGCGCATTACGGTAAGGCGTGCCGATTGCCTTCAATGCCTGGTCTAGTTGACGCACTATTCTTCAGGAATATCGTCGCTACTCAACCAACTTGCTCAAGTTCTCAGTCGTCAAAAACGAATTCTTCCCAAACAAACCAAAAAAAGGACTGCTGAATGCTAGCGCTACTTCGAAAGAGACCAACAAAAAATCCTAGTGCCAGCAACAACTCTGCTTCTTTCGTCTCAAACAAGGATAAGAATCGACAGATGCCTTTTAGTCAACGCTCCAATTTCTCTTCGGATAACTGTTTCCTGTTGATAACATACAGTTTAGCACGTCCAACAATCCTTGAAATAGTCACTTTTCCAGCTTTTTCTAGACCCCAAATGTACTTGCTAACTGTATTCCGATGAATTCCGGTTTTTTTAGCGATTTCCTCTATCGATAGGTCACGAGGATAGTCTGATTCCAAACATTTGAGAATTCTTTCTTCGAGACTCTGACTCATTGCTGTTCACTAGGCTTGTGTATTAATCAACAAGGTTTATATAACGGTTTGCACATAATTATTGTGGACCAACGCACACTATTAACGAAGAACACAGAAACACACCATTAATCATTAGAAGGAGGGTTGTAAATGGGATGTTTGCACAAACTAGTGTCGCTCATAAGAAAACGAGGGAGAGAAGAACGTCATCCTGTATTCTACTTGAAGCCGCCGACTCCTCCCGATTTTATCATAGTTCCCCCGCCTGAACAGAACGAGCAAGTCGAACCGAGCGCATATGAAGAAACCATGAAGCAAACGAACGATGAGTGTGAGGAGCCTGTGCCGTTAAAGGAATTTCACGCCATAAGCGTTGAAGTAGCGAGTGAAAGAGCAGCAAAAAAGGGTCTGCTAATCCTTTTCAAAGAAATTGA
>Ga0172363_10004216_pt1 | contig 11608 bp, 8 predicted proteins | sample LakKivs2_kivu2a2_FD_114541 | JGI IMG/M metagenome (GOLD analysis project Ga0172363, IMG submission 114541) | Sediment microbial communities from Lake Kivu, Rwanda - Sediment s2_kivu2a2 | ecosystem: Environmental > Aquatic > Freshwater > Lake > Sediment | place: Rwanda: Western Province, Lake... | reverse complement strand
GGTTCCTTAGACTTTTTTTTGTCACAAATCTTGGATACTTTGGCGTCCAATAGATGCAGTTGACCAAGACCGTCAGATAAGGAAGGTAGGAATCGAAGATTGAGCTGTATTTTTCGGGATGATGGTAGTAGTCCTGGAGCTCAAATTCTTGGTCTGGACTCAAAGGTTTGACCATGTCTTTCTCTTTGAAGACAACTTTGTAGACTCTGGAGCCAGAATAATTCTTTTTCTTGAAGAAAGAGACGATTTTTTCAGGCTCGACCTCTTCAAAAGGCAAGAGGCTGAATATTTCCTGCGCCCCAAGAGAGACATGTCCATATCCTGCAAATCCAAAGACCAGGGGAACAAGCGAGCGGTCAAGGCCATTTTTGTGGATTTTCCACCCAACTTTTTTAATCTCTTCCTTGGCTTCAACCAAGGACTTGTATTGATACGCTTGTTGAATTGCAGAAAAAGGATTTTTCTTTTTCTCATAATTGAGCCTCTGCCCCAAGGCCCAAAGGGTGTCAATCATTCCGGCTAAGCCGGCCTGTTTTCCAAAGAACAGAAGCCTCTGACCTTTTTCGTTAACAATTTTCTCGTAATCGATCAGAGTGCAGCCCAGCTCGACCATTTTGCGCAGCATGGGCATGTGATGGGGCTGCCCTTTTGTTGTATGGGAAAAAAAGACATAAGCCTGTCCCTTTCTGAAAAAATGAATGGGAATTTCTTTTATGGCAAGAATAACCGAACAGGGAGAAAGGTCCTCTTCGACTCTTGCTCCTTCCCGGGCAAAATCCTCATCAGGGAAGATGCGGATCTTTGAGGGTTGAACCAAAACTTCCAAGGCATAATTCTGGATGAGTTCCCTGACATGGGAGGGGATGATAGGAACTCTCCTTTCCCACGGATTCTTGTCTTCTCTTCTGATTCCGACCAATGTTTTCATGATTTGATCTGCTTTTTTGGATTAAGAAATTATTGCACAAATAGGTTATGCGGTCAATTAGCCTGGAGCATTCATGAATCCGAAAGAAACGATGTGAGGTGCTCTGAAAATCGGGAGGACGACAGGACGCTTTGCTACAATTTTGTGATCATCTTGGGATTGGGGAGGCGATCAATCATGTCCAGCCGATTATGGATAAGACAGGGATTTAAAAAGCTAACTTCATTCAATTTTATAGAGTAGAGTTGACTCTGTTTAACGTTATTTTTAATAATATGCTCTCATGATTCAGTTTTTTAACACATTGAGCGGAAAAATTGAGCCTTTCAAGGCCATCGTTCCCGGAGAAGTCAGGCTCTACACCTGCGGTCCAACAGTCTACGATTATTCCCATATCGGCAATTTCCGAGCCTATATTTTTGAAGATTTGCTCAAGAGGTTCCTCATTTTTATGGGATATAAAGTTATCCATGTGATGAATATCACGGATGTTGACGACAAAACGATAAAAGGGGCTAGCGAGCAGGGAGTCAAACTTCAGGAATACACAAAAAAATACACAGATGCTTTCTTTGAAGACATTCAAACATTGCATGTGGCAAGAGCCGACTATTACCCTCGGGCCACAGACCATATTCCAGAGATGGTGGCAATGGTCAAAGGTCTGCTCAAAAAAGGTTATGCCTATGAAAAGGATGGATCCATCTATTTCAGCATTGCTAAATTTCCTGATTATGGGCGCCTCTCAAAGATAAAATTGAGCGAGCTCAAGCCCGGACAGAGAATTGAATCAGATGAATATGAGAAGGAAAGTGCCAATGATTTTGCCCTTTGGAAGAAGAGAAAAGAAGGAGAGCCTTTTTGGGAGACGGAGATAGGCCATGGCCGGCCGGGTTGGCATATTGAATGCTCGGTGATGAGCTCCAAATACCTGGGAGAGACATTCGACATCCATTGCGGAGGAGTGGATAACATATTTCCCCACCATGAGAATGAGATCGCGCAATCTGAAGCCTATTCAGGCAAGAAATTCGTCAATTATTGGCTGCACTGTCATCATCTCATCGTTGCCGGCGAAAAAATGTCAAAATCCAAAGGAAATTTCTATACGTTGCGCGACCTTCTTGCCAAAAATATAGATCCTGCTTCGCTTCGCTTTCTCCTTCTCTCCACCCACTACCGAAAAATGCTCAATTTCACCTTCGAAGCTTTGGACCAAACCAAGGCCTCGCTGCAGAGGATTAAGGACTTTATCTATGAACTCAAAAAAGGAACATTTGCCGAAGGCGAGAACAGGAAGATTTTCGAGCTTCTGGAAAGGACGAAGCAAAAATTCATAAATGGCTTGAGCGATGATTTGAACATCTCTACAGCCTTGACTGCCCTCTTCGAGATGATCAGAAAAGTCAATATCCTTCTTTCCCGAAGAAAAGTCTTCAGCAGAGATGCCGAAAATATCCTGTATTTGGTCCGCTCTTTTAATACTGTTTTGGCCGTCCTCCCAGAGGAGAAGGAAGAGGTTCTATCGCCTGGAATAATGACAAAAATTGAGGAAAGAGAAAGAGCTCGTAAGGAGAGAAATTTTAAGCTTGCCGACCAAATCCGCAAGGAGCTTCTCCAGCAAGGAATTGTTCTCGAGGACACAAAAAAAGGAGTGAGATGGAAGATAAAGAAGTGACCAGATAAATGTCTATTGTCCTCTGAAATCAGTAAGCCCTTGTTAGGCTAAGATAAAGGCAAATTTGGAAAGAAATAAGACATCTCATTACGACTTCGGTCGATCAGGCGAAGAAATTGCATTTCAGTATCTAAAAAACAGAAAATACCGGATTATCAAAAGAAGCTTCCGCATGTTTAGGGGAGAGATCGATATTATTGCCTTTGAGAGAGGAACCTTGGTTTTCTTCGAAGTCAAGACAAGAAGGAGCAAGGATTTCGGACTTCCTGAGGAATCTGTAACCAAAGCCAAGCAGAATCAGATCAAAAAGATTGCCCAAGGATTTCTGGTAAAGAATGACCTTGAAGATGTTGAATGCCGGTTTGATGTCATCTCCATTTCTCTTGACGAAAATCAGGAATATTCAATCCGCCATATAAAGGATGCATTTTAAATAAGGAGGAATAAATGAGACTTTTTAAGAAAATAGGCTCCTTCTCCTTGATTTTCTTGGCTTTCTCGCTTTCGTCCTTTATCTTCAGCCAGGTTATCCCCAAGCCTGAAGACGTTCTTGGCTTCCAAATCGGAGCCGACTATCACTTAGCCACCTACACCCAAGCCATGGAATATTTCAAAAAGCTCCAAGAAAACTCGAAGAGGATCAAGCTCTTTGACATGGGAAAGACTTCAATGGGCCAGACGATGACCTATGCTGTCATTTCCTCTGAAGAAAATATAGACAATCTCGAGAAATACAAACAAATCATCCAAAGATTGTCATTGGTCAAAGGGCTTTCTGACGACGAGGCTGAGAGACTCGCTCAGGAAGGAAAGGCGGTGGTTTATATCGATGGCGGGCTTCATGCTGATGAATGTGCTCCGGCCCAGCATAACGTTCAACTGGCCTACAACTTGGTCACGACCAAAGATCCAAAAGAGCTCAAAATCCTTAATGATGTCATTCTGATTCTTGTTTTTGCCAATCCGGATGGAATGAACCTTTTGGCCGAATGGTACCAGCCAAATGTCGGCACGCCTTATGAAGTTTCGCCTATGCCCTGGCTCTTTCAAAAGTATGCCGGACACGACAACAACCGCGATTCACACCTTGCCAATTTAGTCGAGACCCAGAATCTATCCAGGCTTGTCGACAAGGAATGGAATCCGGTCATCCTCTATAATCACCATCAGACCGCTCCTTTTCCAGCCCGAATCTGGACGCCCCCCAATTCTGAGCCGACAAACCCTAATGTTCACCCTCTGATTGTCCGCTGGCAAAACTTGATCGGCTCAGCAATGGGGGCTGCTTTTGACGAAGAGGGAAAAGAGGGGGCCATCTCCAGGATTATCTTCGATACTTGGTACCCAGGCTATGTCACCCAGGTTGTCGACTCCCACAACATCATCTCTATCCTGACTGAAACCGCTCTCTATCGCTACGCAACGCCCCACTTTTATACTGTCCATGAATTTCCCAAAGAATATCAGGATTTGACCATGTCCGCCTTTTACCCCAGCCCCTGGAGAGGAGGCTGGTGGCGCCTCAAGGATGCTGTGGATTATTGCCTGACAGCCTCCATCTCTGTCCTGGATGTTGCTTCCAAATACAGGAAGGAGCTCCTTTTGAACAAGTACAAGATGGGAAAAGACACTATCAATAGGTTCAAAGAAGAGCCTCCCTATGCTTGGATCATCCCTTCGAAGCAGCATGACCCTCAGACAGCTGCCCTTCTTCTCAACCGGATGATTCTTTTAGGGATTGATGTCTACAAGAGTGAGGAATCTTTTTCCTGCGATGGGATAAATTATCCAGTCGGAACCTATCTTATCCCCATGAGCCAGCCATTCGCTCTCTTTGTCAAGAATGTCTTCGAGGAGCAGAGCTATCCTGACCTAAGGAAATATCCTGATCTTTGGCAGGGGCTTGTTGAGCCCAAACAGTTTGAGGGCGCTCCGTTTGAATCGTATGACATGATGGGCTGGACTCTCCCCTACCAATTCGGAGTTAAGGTTTATCCGGCCAATTCTCCTCCAAGCCCAAGAATGAGTCGACTGGAAGAAGTCAAGCCTAACTCTGGAAAAGTTAAGGGCAAGCCGAGTTTTGCTTATCTTATCAGCCCCGAGATGAATGTCAGTTTCAAGGCAATAAATAGAATTATTTCCCAAGGTGGAAAAATCATGCGGGCAAAGGAGTCTTTTTCTGTAGAAGAAGATGCCTTTCCTCCAGGGACATTCATTATTCCTTCTTCAAACATAAAGAATTCCTTCATGGAGAAGTTGGCTGAAGATTTAAGCTTGGAAATAACAGGAACTCCTGACAAGCCCAAAACAGAGACATATAGTTTGAAAAAGGTCAGGCTGGGAGTCTATAAATCCTGGATTCCGAGCGAGGATGAAGGCTGGACTCGGCTAATTCTGGAGGGACATGAATTTCCTTATACAAGCGTCTTTGATGCTGATGTTCGGGCCGGAAATCTCAAAAACAATTACGAGGCGATCATTATTCCTGACACTTATAGCCCAGAGTCTATAATTAATGGCTACCCCAAAGGGACCATGCCTCCCAAATATGTCGGAGGAATCACCCTCAATGGCCTTCGCAACCTGAAGACATTTGTCGAAGAGGGTGGAACATTGATTTTGCTTAATTCATCTTGCAACCTGGCCATAGACAATTTTAGTCTTCCTGTCAGGAATATCTTGAAGAATGTCAAAAGAGAGGAATTTATCTGTGACGGCTCAATCCTTCGCCTGGAGTTCGATAACAAGCATCCTCTGGCTTACGGCATGCCCAAAGAAGCTGGGTCTGTATTTTCAGGCAGTTGCGCTTTTGAGGTCATGCCCACCTTTGCCGATAAGAAAGAGCCAAAAAGTGTGTCCAAATATCCAGAAGAGAACCCGCTGATGAGCGGCTGGATTTTTGGCGACAGGATTGTTCGCCAGAAATCCTCAATCCTTGAGGTTCCCTTACAAAAAGGGAAAATTATTCTTTTGGGCTTCCCGGTCCAATTCAGAGCCCAGAGTTACGGCACATTCAAGCTCCTCTTTAATTCTATTCTCTATTCTGGCCTGGAGTAAAAAATGTTATTATTTTCCAATATCTCAAATGCGGCAACAGTTCATTATGAATTTTGATATATAAAAATAAAGCGAGGAGGCTCTCGGATGTCAAAAAGCGCTGTATTGTCGACACCTGCCTTTAAGCTCTCTGGTCTCATCATCGGGATTTTAATAATCATTGGATGCGGCGGACATCGCACTCAGATCCAGCCAGAAAAGATTTTCATCGACGGCCGAATTATAACCATGGATGATAGAATTCCCAAGGTTGAAGCCCTGACCGTTGCCAGCGGAAAAATTATTTCTATTGGAACTACAGCAGAAATCAGGAATTCTCATCCAAAAGCTGAAGTCGTAGACCTTAAGGGCCAGACAGTCATGCCAGGAATCATAGAGTCTCATGGCCATCTCTTGAGCCTTGGGCAGAGCTTTCTGGAATTGAATCTTATCGGAGTCCAAACCCCCAAAGAAGTCATCCAAAGAGTCCAGGAACGAGTCCGGACAACTCCCGAAGGAGAATGGATCATTGGCTGGGGCTGGGATGAGGGAGCCTGGGCAAAAAACTATCCGACAAATGATGAACTCAACAAGGTCTCTCCCCAAAACCCAGTTTGCCTTAGAGGGCTTCATGGGTTTTCAAGCTGGGTTAATAAAAAAGCCCTGGAGATTTCAGGAATAACAAGCGATACGCCGAATCCCGAGAGCGGAGAAATCATAAAAGATGCCGGAACCGGGCATCCCACTGGCATACTGACAAACAGAGCTCAGGAGCTGGTGGAGAGATTCGTGCCTCCGCTAACCCAGGCACAGGTTGAAAAAGCTTTAAAACTTGCCGTTGACGAATGCCTGAGATATGGCTTGACAACTGTGCATGAGGCAAACACCACAGCAGCGATGCTCGAAGCTCTCCGTTCCTTGAGAAAGAGGAGCGAGCTCAAATGCCGTGTCTATGTTATGCTCGATGGCACAGATAAAAAGCTTTTAGAGCCTTTTATCCTCAAAGGTTCTGAGATTGATCCAGCCCAAATTCTGACCGTTCGCTGCATCAAGATTTTTGTCGACGGCGCTCTTGGCTCGCGTGGTGCAGCCCTTCTCGAGCCTTACAGCGATGCTCCTGATACCAGCGGCGTTATTGTGACCAGCGAAGATAGTCTTTATCAACTGACTGTGCAAGCCCTAAAGAGCGGTCTCGAGGTTGCTGTTCATGCCATTGGTGATAGGGCAAATCGCATAACTCTAAATGCCTTTGGTCGTGCTCTGGCAGAGGTTCCTGGCGTCAAAGACCATCGGCTGAGGGTTGAACACGCCCAGGTCGTTTGCCTTGAAGATATCCCTAGATTTTCTGCCTTAGGTCTTGTCTTGAGTATGCAGCCTGCTCATTGCACCTCTGACATGTCGTGGGCAGAGGCTCGCCTTGGACCTCAACGAATAAAGGGTGCCTATGCCTGGCGGTCTTTTCTCAAGACTGGTGTTCACCTTGCATTCAATTCCGACTTTCCTGGAGAGACACTCAATCCTTTCTATGGAATGTATGCCGCAGAGACTCGCCAGACTTCGGATAACAAGCCAGAGGGAGGATGGTATCCCCTGCAGTGCCTTTCACGTCAAGAAGTTTTAAAGGCTTATACTGTAGAATCAGCCTATTCCGGCTTTGAAGAAGGAACAAAAGGGAAAATTCTCCCAGGTATGCTCGCTGATTTTATCGTCCTTTCTGATGATATCCTCGGCATTCCAAGCCAGAAACTCCTTTCTCTTCGCGTGGAGAAGAGCTATGTTGGCGGAAAGCTGGTCTATGATAGAACTCTTGATGTCCACACGCCGTGACAAGGCCTTCTTGCTATAATTTACAGGTTATTATGGAATTTGTTTGTTTTAGCCTTTTATCATAAAAAATGATCTTTTTAATCAGTCATAGCCGAATGACAGCCGAGCGGTCCTTTGATTTTTTGTATAAGTCTCTTATGCTCTCTCCAAGCGTCGGATGGACTTGATCAGGGGAAATCTCCAGGAGAGGAATCATAACAAAATTTCTCTCCTCCATCCTGGGATGGGGAATTTCCAGCTCTTTGGTCCGGATGACTTTTTCTTCGGCTAATAGAATATCTATATCGATAATTCGGTTGGATTTTGAGGTCTTAGGCTTTCTTCCCATTTTTTTCTCTATTCCTTTGATCAAGGTCAAGAAATCCTTCGGCTCGGCCTCGGCCAGAACTTCGACAACCATATTGTAGAACCAGGATTCAGAGGGAATGCCAACGGGCTGAGTTTCATAAAGAGAGGAAGCTTTAATGATTCCGACTTCCTCCTCCTCAAGGAGTGAGAGTGCAAGGGCAAGATTTTTTTTCCTGTCTCCAAGGTTGCTGCCTAAACTCAAAAAGTACCGCATCGAATTTGTCCTTGCTCTTGCTTTCGTCGCTTAAAGAATGGTCAGCTTGAAGCAAATTGAGTTCTCATTATATCACTATTTTTCTGGGTTAATATTTTTCATCTATTTCTTTATTTTTCAAACATAGCTTAGCGATTGAAATTGAAAAAGGAGAATCTCCAAATTATCTTTGTTCCCAAAATCCATATTATAAATTTATCTCGATTTTTTATGCTAAATTTGTCATCATTTAAGCTCTATGCAGAAAATAGAAAGATGGAGAATTGAAGAGCTCTCTCTATTGCTGAGCGAAATAAGCTCCTTGCTTATGAAGGGTGACAATTCCGAATGGGCGAATGTTTTTAGCCATTTTCATGATGAGACAAAAAACATTATCTCTAAAAAAGAAGTCGACCTGGATTCTCTTGAAAGACTGGTAAGAAATATCAAGAACTATTTCTCAATGAGCCATTCTATCAAAGATATATTCCTCTGGCACGAAGATTCAAAGGAGATGGAAAAGGCAAATCAAGATTTCTATCTCGTTCAATCCCGACTCTTAAATGTTCTCCTTGAGCTGGAAGAGCTCGCTATCGAGCGCATCCATTGAAAGCAAATCTTCAAGAAAGATTAGATTTCTATCAATCCGAATTTTTTTAAGACTCTCAAGACAGCAAACGTCACCCAGAGATGGTCTTCCAAAGAGGACTTTTTATTCCCGGCTTCCCAGTAGCCCTGCTCGGTCTGTTTTTTCATCAGCCATTCCAGCCCTCTTTGGATTCTTTCATCTTCCAGGCAAAAACCGATCTTGGAAAGAGAATCAAGGGTGCTCAAAATATCTGTTGCCCAGAAAGGATAGATGATTTCCTCCCAGAATGAAGGGAGACGCCGGTCGTTGTATTTATCTTCCTTGAAAAAGCGGCTCAGCATCAGTTCACCCGCTTTTCTTGCTTCCCTGCTTTTTCTCCACGTGGGAGATGCGGCAAGAGCCCTAAGGACCATGCCGGTAACGAGGTGGGAGAAAGGACGGGATTTATCAGGTTTGACCGGATTGAGCCTTAGCTGAGCTTTAAAATTATAACGATTTTTTAGCTGTTCCTGGTCGATGGTTCGATAAGGAATAACCCAACCGCCGTCGTCCTGTCTATTTTTAATAATCCAGCGGAATCCTTTTTGTGTCTTCTTATCGCCGTGCATCCCATAAAAACAGAGAATCTCGAGGGTCAAGGCATGATAGGTCGGAGAGTATTCATTGAGATAAGCACCCCGGAAATCCCCTTCCTTAGACTGCGTTGAAAAAAGGAAGTTAATTGCCTTTTGAATTCCGGGCTCTTCGAGCGAGCAGCCATAATCGTAGAGTCTGAATAGATTTTTTAACGTCTCGACAATATAATATGTCTTCTCCCAGCGTGGGTGGCCTTCATACCTTCTTTTGCACCAGCCGCCGTTTGATTTTTGTGATTTTAGAATTCTTATTCGAGATGCGAATTTCTGCAAATTCTTATATTCTCTTTCTGTTGGAACTTCGAGAATCTCTTTTTTCAGCCAGTAAAGGATGGGCAGATTCCCTCTGGCCAAGAGGAACTCAATGGCATTGTTTGGATTAAACTTCGTCACCGCTCTTACTCAGACAATCTTGTTTTGAGCTGTTTAGTCCTTATCTTTGCCCTTGCCATAGATAATCACTCCGGGACGCCGCGAATTATATTTTCCGTTTTCAACAACAAGCTCTCCGTTGACAATGACATATTTGAGCCCTTGACTGAATTGATGAGGCTCAGCGAAAGTGGCTTTATCTTCGAAAGCATTTTCGTCAAAAATCGTTATGTCGGCATACATCCCCTCTTTGACCAATCCCCTCTCTCTCAGTCTCAGCGTCTGAGCCGGCAAGGAGGTCATCTTCCTCACTGCTTCTTCCAAGGGAAGGATTTTCTTCTCTCTGACATAGCGGGCAAAGACTCTGGGAAAAGTTCCATAATTCCTTGGATGAGGAGCTCCGCGTCCGAAGACTTCGATCTCGCCGTCAGAAGCATGCATGGTATAAGGAAGCCGCATCAGGTTCTCGACATCTTTTTCGTCCATCTGGAAGAAAACAGCCGAGGCTCCGCCGTTTTTCTCGATATCAATAATTAAATCGGCTGCATTATTCACTGTGGGCGTTTGACCCTTGGAAATAAGAATCTCCTGAAGGTTCTTGCCTTCGAACTCAGGAAATTTCCGTGAGCTGGCGATGTAAATCGTTTCCAATTTGTTGATTCTTCTTATGGAGCTTAGCCTTCTTTCGATTATAAAAGATTTTATTTGTTCATAAGCCTTTTCGTCTTTAAGCCTTTCCTGGAATTTTCCCCTTCCTCCCTCAAAGGCCCAGGAAGGAAAACTGCTCTCAAAGCCTGAGCTGGTGGCCGTATAAGGATACTGGTCAAGGGTGACCTCGACTCCTCTCTTTCTGGCCTCTTCGACCGGGCGGGTTATTCTTTCCAGTTGATTCCAGACGGCCTCATCAGCCAGCTTGATGTGAGAAATTTGGACAGGAATGCCATTTTTTTCACCGATGGAAATGGCTTCCTCAATGGCTTCTGTGATGTGTAACCCCTGGTCCCTGATGTGCGAAGCATAGATTCCACCATAACCAGAGACGACCGAGGCAAGTTGAACGATTTCATCTGTTTTAGAATAAATTCCTGGAAGATAGGCAAGACCTGTTGAAAATCCTATGGCACCGGCCTTCATCTCTTGGTCAACCAAGTCCTTCATCTTTTCCATCTCTTCTTCTGTCGGAGGGCTCATCTTGAAGCCCATGACCTGCTGCTTAATAGTGTTGTGCCCGACAAGGCATCCAAAATTAATTGAAATTCCTTTTTCCCTGATCTTTTCAAAATGTTCATGCAGAGGAAAAGGATGACCTCCGCAGTTCCCTCCAATGACTGTTGTCACTCCCTGGTGGATATAGTTATCAGCAGAAGGGACGTTGACGATATCCTGGTCACAATGGGTGTGAATATCGATAAAACCGGGGCAGACAATCAGTCCCTGAGCATTGATTAGTTCCTTAGCTTGATTTTCATCTATATCGCCAATCTTAGAAATCTTTTTATTCTTAATTCCAATCTCAGCCCTAAACCACGGATTGCCTGTCCCATCGACGATGAGGCCGTTGTTTATGACAAGGTCATAAGATTTCTTTGGGGAAGTGCAGGAGAATAAGAAAAAAAAGATAGCCAGTCCTGTAAGAGAGAGAACTATGCCTCTTCTAAGTTCTTTTTGAAGCATGAGCTGAGAGTTATAAATTTTATTCCAATTTGAAAAGTTCTGTCAATTTCCTGCAGGCATTTTTTCAGGTCGATGCATTTTTATCTAATTGATAACTAAGGACTTACCTTATATTTTTAGAATAAAATTTTTTTTAAAGTTGGATTAAAGCTTGAGGGGAAGTTTGAATGAAATGTCCATTCAGGCCCGATATCTTCAGCCAAAATCGCTTATGGATGAGAATGACCTGTTAAAACAGAAGCATTATTCTTTTCGGCACCTCGTCTTTTATTTGACAAAAAGGCTCAAGTTCCCTAAATCTATTTACTTATCAGAAGTAAATAAAAAT
>Ga0172363_10004213_pt1 | contig 11610 bp, 15 predicted proteins | sample LakKivs2_kivu2a2_FD_114541 | JGI IMG/M metagenome (GOLD analysis project Ga0172363, IMG submission 114541) | Sediment microbial communities from Lake Kivu, Rwanda - Sediment s2_kivu2a2 | ecosystem: Environmental > Aquatic > Freshwater > Lake > Sediment | place: Rwanda: Western Province, Lake... | reverse complement strand
GATTCAATCCAAACGTAACTTATTTTAAACCTCAAGGCGTGCCGATGAGGTATTTAGAAGTGATTGAATTGACCACTGAAGAAGCAGAGGCGTTAAGGTTGAGAAATATCAAAGATTTGGAGCAAGAAGAAGCAGCGAAAAGGATGAATACTTCCCAAAGCACTTATCAGAGAATTTTATCTTCGGCCTATAAAAAAATAACGGAGGCTTTAATAGAAGGCAAGGCGATAAAAATCATAAAGTAGGATAGTTGAAATGGTTCGATTTTTATATTAAATTTCCATCAAAGAGGTTCTAAGAGGCGCCAGTCCGCGGAGCCAACAAAAATCACCAATGAAACATTGGTGATTTTTGTATACCCGTCGTGGACATTAGAACTCCCAGTATTATAATTAAATTATGACAAGGCCGATATTGCTCACAATCTACGCCGTGGTCATGATAGCCGTTGTCGTCGGCATCGATCTATTGTTCTTCAGGCATCGATTCTGGGAACGACTCATCGTAAACATCGGCCTCGTGCTGGTGTTTGCTGCTTTTTACTTGAGATTTCTGAAATAAAACCAATTGATGTTTTTAAAAACTATAGTAAATTGCGAGGTAGAATAAGTTAATTTTCTTAAAAGCACACTATACTTTAGAATATGGAAACACTTAAAACAACTTTACGGAAAGCATTGGTAGCAAGAATACTTGCTTTTATAGCAGGAATAATTGTGGGGCTTGCGATAAGCCGATTGATTTAAGAAATAGTGAATAGTGCGGTGGGGCAAATGTTATGCGTTAGCGTATTCCCTTAAATCTGGTATGTAAATATACTCATTTTGTCGTTGGATAATGGTTCTAACGCTGTCTACAATTCGGAGCGAATATCCCGGGCGTTTTTGCCTTTTTAGGCAAATTCTCCCCCTTGTTTTAAACCTAAGTGGGGATATAATTAATTCAGATAAATGTGACGAGAGCGATGAGGCTCGCTTAAACGCTGTAAGACAGCTAATGGCTTCTACTAACCGTAGAAGCTGTACTTTTTATGAAAATACCCGAAAAGATAAAAACCAAGTTTTCCTGGCTAAACAAAAATATTTTCGGAATGGGGTTGACAAGCTTCTTTAGCGATACCAGCCACGAAATGACAACGGCGGTCCTGCCAACCTTCCTGGTTAACCTCGTCGGCAATGTATTGGCCCCGCAACTTTTGGGAATCATTACCGGTTTGTCCGACGCTGCCTCAAGTTTTGTAAAAATTTTTTCTGGCTGGATAAGTGACAAACTCAAGAAGAGAAAGGGGTTGATGACCATTGGCTACGCCGCCACAGGTTTTTTTGCGGGCTTAACAGGATTTGCCACTAATTGGATCGGAGCTTTGCTTTATCGGACAATCGCTTGGATCGGCCGTGGCTTGCGAGAGCCTCCCAGAGACGCCCTTATTGCCGATTCAGTTTCTCCCGCCTGCTACGGCAGGGCGTTCGGATTCCATCGGGCAATGGACACGCTCGGTGCAATCGCGGGTCCGCTGTTTGTATTTTTCGCTTTATCCCATGTCGGAGTAAAAAATATCTTTCTGATTTCTTTTATACCCGGAATTATAGCAATAGTTGTTGTCGTTTTGCTCACAAGAGAAAGTGATCAGGACGGCAAGCAACCGCAGTCAGTGGGCTTCTGGAAAGATATCGCCTCGCTGCCCAAATCATTTAGGATATTTTTATTGGTAATGTTCGTGTTCGGCATCGGAAATTTCAATCGAACATTGCTTCTTCTGCGGACTCAAGAGATCATGAGTCCGGTTTCAGGTCTCGTGATTGCAGGAAGCATTTCGGTCTTGCTCTACGCTCTTCGCAATGTCATCCAGGCCGGAGCCGATTACGTTATCGGTCACTTAAGCGACATCTTCGGGAGAAAGACGCTGCTTGCCTTCTTCGGATTTTTTATCTTTGGAATCATGTGTATCGGATTGGCGTATCCGATTCCTACCATGTGGTTTTTCGTTTTGATGTTCGCCCTCTCCGGAATCAGCGCCGCGGCTTACACCTCACTCGAAAAAGCCTATACCGCTGATTTATTACCTTCCCACCTGCGGGGGACAGGCTACGGAGTGCTGCAGACAATCGACGGCGTCGGAGATTTTGCTTCCAGCTTTATGGTCGGCTTCCTGTGGTCAGCCGTATCTCCAGCTTCAGGTTTTATTTATGCAGCAATTCTTAGCGGCGCTTCGGCAATCATGCTTCTGGCATTAAAGAATGGGCACGCTTAATTAGTAGTTAGCAAGTCCTTATGAATTATTTGGCTATCTATTTGGTTTTTCTTCCTTTTGCAATAATCGCTGCACTGATGGCATATCTTATTACCTACAGTGAGTGGGCATATCATTACCCAACCAAAAAAGAACCCAGAAAGCACGCTCTGGAAATGGCGATTTTTACCTTAATTTTCTTTGCTGTCCTGACAGCTTTTGTTGTTTATTTACTCTCGAATTTTGTTGAAAGATAGTATCGAACCCCGTTGCTTTGTTGGCCGGCCTCATATTATTTTCCTTTTTAATTCACAAGAAGGATGGAGAAATTTGCCGAAAAATATCACTTCCATCTCCATTATTATTTGATTTAGGTTCGAACTTTGTTTCATCCCCATGAAAAATTAATCTGAGCCAACAAGCCTGTCTTCCTTGCCATTTTTAAGGCTAGCCAGGATCATAATAGTCTTGAAAAGATAGGCTAGAGCTCAAATCTGACGGCTGCGGCAACATAACAATAAAGACATCTGCATCAAAATTTTCATTAATCCAGGTTCGAACTTTGTTCATTCCCCGGAGCTAAAAACCGACTAACTGGTAGAATTCGCCCTCCTTATTAAAAAGGAGATTTTGTTTTCTAATATTGACAGAAATTATTTGAATGGTATAATCTAGACAATCAAGTAGTCCTGAAACATCTGATTTTGCTATCTTAATCTGCCCACTTTTTCAGGGCTTCAATCCTCAGGTTCCTTAAAAACCTCATATTCCAAGATTCTATACTGCCATGAGACTAGTCTCTAACCAAAAAGCCTTTTAATTTACAGAAAAAGGAGGTCAATCATGGACAAGGCTTTTTTATGTACAGGTTCTTCTCGTTCTGAGTTGAATTGGGACGAGAGAAATCCTTCCTCTTATCTTTCAAAAGACGACGCGCTTAAGAAACTTCAAAAAGCTGTTAAAAGAGCGGAAAAGAAGAGGGCAGAAAAACCGAAAAAACGCTCTTTTTCTGCGAAGAAAAAAGTATTTCCGGTAATCGTTGACTATTCCAAATCTCTGGCTGAGATGATTAGGGCCGGTAACTATGACTGGGTCAACTCGAACATCACAGTCAAGCACTTCCCAATCCAGGGCCAGGGCCAAGTCGAGCTCGACATCGAGCTCGTACACTACGACAGAGCCATGAGCTCGGAAGATGTTATCCACGATTTGGACCAGCGCGGTCTCAGGCCCGCCACCTTACTAGAGCTCCTAGCTTTCGGAGCTAAATACCCTGAAAAGCAAAGAGAGTTTCCTATCGTGGCTTTGGGCTCTGTCTGGCGGTACTGCCGCGGCGATCGCTGTGTCGTGTCCCTCCGTAGCTTTGACTTCGGGCGCGGGCTGGACCTGCACTGCTGGGCTGGCAGGTGGGTCGGCCGCTACCGCTTCGCCGCAGTCCACAACTAGAATCTTGGATCTTCAAAACAAGGGCATCCATACGTCATGGATGGCCCTTTTTCTTTTATACAACGTTAAAATTTTTGCAATTAAATGATAAAATGAAATTATGAAACACCCAGGCGCCTACAAAAAGACGATTACAGCCTACAAGAAAATTGGTAAGAGTTATCTTAAAAGCATAAAAGATATTACTCCCAAGCAATTTTTCAATTTTATAAAATTATTACCCAAGGCTGGTAGAGTTTTAGATGTCGGTTGCGCCGGGGGACGGGATTCAAAAAAATTCACCCAAAAAGGATTTGAGGTGATAGGAATTGATTTGGTTGATGAATTTTTAGATGAAGCCAAAATATATGCGCCAAAAGCCAGATTCATTAAAATGGATTTGCTTAAGATGAAATTCCCCAAGGGCTATTTTGATGGAATTTGGGCTTCATCCGTATTAGTACATATAAAGAGAAAGGATGTTCCGACTGCATTAAAAAATTTTTATAAAATTTTAAGAGCGGGAGGAAAAATCTTTATTGCAGTGAAATCGGGCAGGGGCAGCGCCTATATTACTGATAAACTTTCTAACGAAAATAGACTATTTGTATATTTTTCTAAGGAAGAAACGAAGAGGCTGCTAAATAAAATCGGTTTTAAATTATTGTTGATAAAACTTTTTCCTGATGATGCCGGAAGAAAGGAGGTAAAATGGATAAGAATCATTGCGGAAAAGCCCGTTTAAACTACTTCAAATTACTAATCAACAATATTGACAACAATATGAAGTGGGGTAGTATATAATTAGCTTCTTCCCATATAAATATGGAAAGACAAATTTAAGAAAAAGGAGAGATGCAATGAGTAATTGGGATTTTAAGGCTGCGCGGCTTGATGCCAACGGAAAGGTGGAAATTATTGACCTTTCCGACGAACAAAAAGCGAGAACCGGTGAATATATCAGAGCGCTGGAAATAGCCAAGAATTCCGTTGTTGCCAATCCGTCATTTTCTCAATACTTCGTGAAAGAAGGCATCGGCGTTGTTGGCGGAAAAATGCTGGCAGCCGGCAATATTGAGTACGGCATTTGTCAGGCCCTGCACGCTGAAGAGGCGGCGGTTGCCGCCTTTCGCAGCCATTACGGAAGGAAAGCTAACAAAAACGTTATTTTAGGTATTCTTGCCGGAAATCCAGGGAACATCGCATCGCCCTGCGGGAATTGTCGAGATATCCTACTTGAGGATCTGGGTCAGGATTTTGAAATTGTTTGCGGCGCCCCCGCTGGCGGAATCGCGGTTGTAACCAAGATGAGCGACTATCTTTTTTCCGATTTTAAGAGGGTGTCTATCACCAAAGCTCCTCTTGAGTTGGTTAAGTCGGCCATCTTAACAATCTATCAGGGGGAACAGCTGGTAAATGATGCTTATTCTCCTCAACAGTTGCATCCGGAACGCAGATATCACGCATCGATTATAACATATAGCCACACCTTTTTTGGCGCTCGAGATGTCATGTGCGAATATCACCCCATTTATGCCCTTCGCGATGCAATCCGCCAGGCCAGACGAGCAAAAGATCCCTTTATCCAGACCGTCATCGTCGTCTGTGAGGATTTCGGCAATGGAGCGCCGCAGGTGATGTACAAGGACCGTCAACATTTACTGGAATTGAACGTCCAAGCAGAGCTACTCAGCGGTAAAGAAGATGACCCGCCTGTTTACCTCATGAGCTACCAAAAGGAAACCAAAAACATAGTCGCCATTTGGAAAACAAGCGTGAAGGAGTGGATCCCCTTCGTTTTTAGTCCTCGCAACTTCGGACCAGAATTTGTAGAATATCTAACAGAATACTTCCATAATCAATTCGGCGAAAGCTTATCGAGCCGCATTCGCTGATTTGCAACGCCCCAAGAGCGCAATCCGGATTGGATTCCGGACTGTGCTCTTTTTATTTTTTGAGAAAACTTAGTTAGCCATTTTGTGATAGATTTGATAAAATAAATATATGACTAAAAAAAGAGTAAAAGTCGGGAAATATAAGACGGTCTTTAAAGGAGCCATATTTAAAATTAAACAAGCTAAAGCGATTTTCCCAAGCGGAAAAATAAAAATATTTGAACAAGCATCAAGACTGCCGACCGTTACCGTTTTAGCTATCGATGCCAAAAGGAATATAGATTGAAACATCGAAAATATCTGTGGCGATTACCATCGGGGAGAGTTGAAAAAAACGAAACCCCCTTACAAGCCGCCAAGAGAGAGCTTCAGGAAGAAGCTGGCTTGAGGGCAAAAAAGCTAAAATTGTTTCATATTCGTGGTTCTGGCCAGACACTGGATTGGAAGTTGTATTCCTACATTGCTACCGATCTTTTTCCCGCATCAAAGAAGGGCGACGAAGACGAAGATATAAAAATTGTGCCTACTTCCATAAAGAAGGCCTTTAAAATGGTAGTTAATGGCGAAATAAAAAAGGAAAATATGGCTTACCTTATTATGAAGTTGTACTTTTCGCAAACCTCTTAATTTTTATGGTATTGAACACTTGCAGTTTCAATTCAGCGTGCTAAAATTAGAGGTATAAGGCCTTTTAATCCACTATGGATAAACTCATTAACGATTTTGTTTCGTGGGAAGAGAGGGTATTTAGGTTTAGATTGGGCAGAGTTCTTGCCTCGGCGCTCTCGGGTTTTATCGCAGGAACCATCTTCGCATCCATTGTCTGGATAATCGCGACTTACATCTTTCGGATGTTATCAAAATAGAAGTTTGCGAATTGTTTCGCAACAAAAATCTACGAAGCTCGCGAAGCAGAGCTAAATTCGCCTTGGAGGCGATTTTTTGATAGAATACAAATATTAATGAGAAAACAAAAGGAGAAATCAAAACGCAAGTATTGGTCAAAGGACGTGACAGAAAAAAGCAATGCCCTGGATCTGGAAGAGGGAGTTTTTAGTTGGAGCAGTCCAAGGAAAATCGCCTTGTCTTTGAAGGACTCAGCCGAACAAAGCCGAAGGAGAAAAGGAAGTTCATATCAGTCGGCAATGTCTATGCTCAATTTTTACATTAATCGAGCCGGCAAAAATCTCAGCCCCACAAGGAAAAAAATTCTAAACCAAGCCAAAGAAGAATTAAGAAAGATTTTTAAGAAAATTTAAGAACGATTCGGCACATAGATTCCATACGGCCGCTATTGCGATGTTTTCAGCTGGAACTTGGCGGCCTTGGCAAAATCTGAAACAGCGGTATTTATTTGCGGCGCTAATGCCGTTAGCGTTTTATTGTCCTCGTTGATTTTTTGACTGAGGTCGGTAATCTGATTGTTCTCAAGATAAGTTCCGGTTTCCCCAGCCGCCAGTGCCTCATAATAAGTTTTGGCTGGTTCAATCAGCTGTTTAGTATGGCTGATTAAATTTAAAAAAACCACACTCCTTTGCTCTAATAAATCAACCAATTTCAAACCGCTTTGTTTCACCGATGCGTCAGAAGCAGCCCCAATCATTGCCTTAAACTCCGAAATTTTATTGTTCAGAGAATTAATCGTGGAGGTCGTGCTACTCAATTCCGAAAGACTTGTTTCTATGTCTTTGGCTGCTCCGGCATAATCCTTGGCATTCTCCTTGGCTGCTAGTCCCAAAAGCAGGTTGCCGGCCGTTTTCATGCTGCTGCCTATGTCGGCGGATAAACTGTAAATTTCATTAAACTTATTGACAAGGGCAGAGTTCTCCGAGCTTTTTAGCCCTCCGAAAATTTTAATAATGCCAAAAACTATCAGAGCGAGGCCGATAATTATCAAAATTATTTTAAGCGTCCAATTTTTCTTATTTTCTGGTCCCACTGGATCCATATGTTAATTTCCGATAACTATTATTTACGACCTTTATCCTTAAAATAATTCTACCATTCTCTATAAAAACGGAAAAGATCCAAAATCATCCGCCGACCATTGATAAATATTTTTTTATCTGCTATAATATAAGTGGTCAAAACCTTTTAAAAATTAAACACGAAGGAGATTTGAAATGACCGGTTCAAATCCGCGGAAAAAGCCGATTCTCATCCTCCTTTTTCTTTCCATTTTGTTCCTTGGAGACATCATCGATGTTGATTCAAAAAATCTCAAGGGAATGGCACCTGTGGAAATTAAAATTAAGGCAGTAGTTGGCCGGAAAATCTGCCAGAAAAATCCCCGCTGGGAACAAGACATAAGAACAGCAGTTGAAATCGCCTCCGAATACTACAGGGGCTACCGCGTTAAATTTTCTGTAGAGAAGTTTATAACGATGGCAGAGAGCCAATTCCAGATTTGCCCCCTGAAGGACGAAGTGGTTTTCTTGAAACACAATGTAGCGCCGGGTAGTTGCGACGTTGTTTTAATCATCACCGCTTATTCTCCCCGCCAGACAGATCCAGTGCTTGATTTATTCTTTTCGTTGTTTGTCAGAAACTATGTGGGGATGGTGAACAAAATCGGAGGAGACAAGATTCTGGTAGTGTCCGAGCCATCCAAAGAAAACACTACAAAACTGGTTTGGATTATTGCGCATGAAATGGGACACATCTTAGGAGGCCAACACTCAGAAGACAAATCGTCTTTAATGCATCAGTATTTTACTCCAGCAGCGATTTGCCTTGATGCGGTAAATGCAGGGATTATTTTAAAGAACAAATTCAGGTTCAACAAAAAATAACGGGGTTTTCATTCTTGAAAAACGAGAACCTCGTTATTTTTTGTGCTATAATCTGTTTTATACCAGAAGAAGGTGACATCCAGCTTATCACCCGTTATTTAAAAGGCGACGGCAAGTCGCTGGAGCTTTTAATTGAGCGGTATTTCAGCCCCATTTATGCTTTTATTTATCAGTATGTGGGCGGCGCCGCCGAAGCAGAAGATATTACTCAGGAGGTGTTTGTGAAAGTTTGGAAAAATATCAAAAAATTCAATCCTCGCAGGGGCTATTTTGGAAGTCGGCGCCGGGAGCGGCAAAAAAGTTTCAGAACTTGGATTTTCAGTATTGCTAAAAACGCCTCAATAGATTTTTTGAGGAAGAAAAAGGCAATTCCTTTCTCTGATTTTTCAACTCTTAGCGAAGACAACGAGGAAGAGGGAAATGAGGTAGTGGCTAATTTGGCGGACCCGACCCCTCTGCCGGACGAGGTTTTTGCCCGCAAAGACCTTGCCGAATTTATCAATTCGTCATTGAAACGGCTTCCGCCCCAATACCGCACAGTGCTTTTTTTATACTATAACCTTCATTTCACCTTTCAAGAAATTTCCGACTCTTTGGGCGAATCCATTAACACCATAAAAAGCCGTCATCGCCGGGCCCTTATCAATTTGAGAAAAATCATCAGCGACAATTCCTGAAACAATTTATTAATATCAAAGATTTTTATGGGTGCACCAAAAAGCATTCTTTAGCCGTATTATTAATGGCCTATGAATAATGATTACGAACGATTATTTGATTATTTTGAATCGCCCCAACCTCCGGCTGGTCTTTTGACCAGAATAATTCGGGTTATTAAAAAAAGAGAGCGCCGTTCTTTGAGGTTAAGGGTGATATTTTTGTCGGTGTTGTTGCTGGCTTCGGCGGCGTCTTTTTTGCCGAGCTTTCAAATGGTGAAATCGGGATTGACGGAGTCCGGCTTTCTTAAATTCTTCTCTCTGATTTTTTCTGACGCCAGCATTGTGATGGCTCACTGGAAGAATTTCATTTTATCTTTATTAGAGACATTACCGGTGGCGAGCTTAATTCTCTTTTTGTTCATCGCTTTAATATTTTTGGAATCGCTTAAATTATTGATCAGAAACATAAAAAATATTTCTGGGTCGAAGCAGCTAATAATAAACCATCAAGCTTATGGATATAAATAAATTTTTTCAATCCGCGGTGTTTAAGGGTGTTCTTTTGGTGATTCTGGCGTTAGTCATCATTTTGTTGGCTTTTAAGACGGGCGCCATAGTCGGGGCAAAAAAGGCCAATTTTTCTTGCAACTGGAGCGACAATTATCATCGGAATTTCGGGGGACCGCAAAATGGTTTTTTGGATGGGATTGGCGACAAAGATTTTATAGAGGCCAACGGCACCTTCGGCCAGATTATAAAAATAGCCGGCTCCAACATTGTTATTAAGGGTCGCAATGACATTGAAAAGACGATTTTAATCAATGATGACACTGTGATTAAAAGTTTGAAAGCCACAATTCAACTAAGCGATTTGAAAATGGATGATATGGTGATAGTTATCGGCGAGCCAAACAATTCTGGCCAGATTGAAGCAAAATTAATCAGGGTTATGCCGCCGCTACCCACAAAAAAGCCATCATTAACGCCACCAATCGGTCCATCACAATGAACGTCTAATCGGTACCGAAACAAGTTATGGTAAAAAAATTTTTAGCGAATGTATTAAGATTAATTAAATTACATAAGATTATTTCCGGAATTATTGTGATTGTCGTATTAGTAGTGGTTATTTTCGGATATAAGGCCTTGCATAAAACCACTGGTGCGGTTAGTTACCTGACTCAAGCCGCTGAAAAAGGAACGCTTATTATCTCTGTTTCTGGAAGCGGACAGGTGGCGGCTGTTAATGAAGTTTCAATCAAGGCGAAAGTTTCCGGCGATGTCTTATATGTTCCGGTGAAGGTCGGAGATGAAGTAAAAAGAGGGAGCTTAATCGCGCAGTTGGATGATACTGACGGACAGAAAGCTGTTCGGGATGCTGAAACCAGTTTGGAAAATGCGAAATTATCTTTGGAAAAATTAACGGCAACCCCGAGTGTCGTTTCTCTTTTGCAAGCAGAAAATTCTTTAGCGCAAGCCAAAGAGTCGAAAGAGAATGCCGAAGAAAATCTTGCTAAAGACTATGAGGATGGATTCAAAACCGTATCGGATATCATTCTTGGATTGCCCGGTATTATGTCGGTTTTCTCAAAATTAACATCGAGTCAGTGGTTAAATGCCAGCATCATTTCTTCCGATTCTGTTTGGCAGCAATATACTGACAATTTGGAAAGTTATCAAAAGGCTAATAGGTATTCGGGAGCCGCTGTTTTAGATGTATTATTTGAAGAAACATACAATACAGTAAAGTCTGTTGATATGGTGGTTAAGTTGACTGATGACAGCACTTATATCAGCCGAATTAACACTTATCTTTCTGATATCGTTAGTCTTCGAGATACAATTCAAAATGATAAAGAGGCGTTAGCAAGTGCCGACAGAAGTATTAGTGAGAAAAGCGCTTCTTTAGAAGATTTGAAAGCTGGTCCCGATGAATTGGATACTAAAATGCAGCAGTTTACCATAGCACAAAAAGAGAATGCTTTGGCCGATGCCAAAGCGAATTTAAGCGAATACCATATTACTGCGCCCTTTTCTGGAATAATAGCGCAATTAAATGTTCATACAGGCGATTCGGTTGATTCATTGCAATCTTACGGAACTATTGCCACGCTTATCAGCAAAGATTTATACGCATCAATCACTTTGAATGAAGTTGACGCGGCTAATGTTAAAGCTGGTCAAAAAGCCACCCTAACTTTTGATGCCATTGATGGATTAAATATTGTCGGCCAGGTTGAGGAAATTGATGCAATCGGAACAGTCAGTCAGGGAGTGGTTAGTTATAGCGTTAAAATCGCTTTTGACCCAACTGATAGCCGTATTAAAGCGGGGATGAGCGTTTCCGCGGCAATAATTACCGATGCCAGACAAGATGTTCTATTGGCGCCCAATGCTGCCGTAAAAACAGAGGGCAATACAAATTATGTGGAGGTTATGAAAAATAAAGTACCAGAACAGCAATCTGTTGAGATAGGGCTTGCCAATGATAGCTATACCGAAATTATCAGCGGACTTAAAGAAGGCGATCAAGTGGTTACCCAGACTATCAGCGCCAGTCCCACTGCTACTCCATCGTCAAACAATGGCCTTCGAATCCCCGGTTTGGG
>Ga0172363_10004208_pt1 | contig 11622 bp, 8 predicted proteins | sample LakKivs2_kivu2a2_FD_114541 | JGI IMG/M metagenome (GOLD analysis project Ga0172363, IMG submission 114541) | Sediment microbial communities from Lake Kivu, Rwanda - Sediment s2_kivu2a2 | ecosystem: Environmental > Aquatic > Freshwater > Lake > Sediment | place: Rwanda: Western Province, Lake... | reverse complement strand
TGGATTTGAAGCGTTTAATCACGTTCTGAAAGAAATATACTTTTTGGTAAAAGCTTTTGTCTGTCGGACAAAGTTTTTTCAAGAAGAGACAAAGGCGATAAGCTTTAGAACCTCGTAGCGAAAGTAGAAGAACTATGGAAATTATTCAAACGGAAAGGCTTGTGCTACGAGACTTCGAGGAAGCTGACTGGAGAGCAGCCCATAGCTATGGCTCTGATCCTGAAGTCATTTGCTACATGGATTGGGGACCCAACACTGAAGAAGACACCAAGAAATTCATTCAGCGAACAATAGCAAGTCAAAAGGAGCAACCTCGCAAAACATACACCCTTGCAATAGTCCTCAAACCACAAAACAAGCTTATAGGAGGCTGCGGAATTTATGTTTCGAACCCAGAAAATCGAGAGGGGTGGATTGGCTACTGCTTAAATCGCAATTTCTGGAGACAAGGCTACGCAACTGAAACAGCAAAAGGACTCCTTAAATTTGGCTTTGAGAGGCTTAATCTGCATCGTATATTTGCCACATGCGACCCAGCAAACATTGCATCCGCACATGTCTTAGAAAAAACTGGCATGCAATGTGAAGGACACTTTCGAGAGCACAAATGGGCTAAGGGAAAATGGCGTGACTCTTTACTGTATGCTATTCTCGACTACGAATGGAAGCAATCGGTTTATACTAACATAAAATAGCGCAAAATCAGCGCCTCAAATAATTTGCGTAGAATTTTGGCAAGGGTAAATTGAATATTCAACCTTCAACATAATATTATGTTTGATGCATTATGAACTTTGAAGAGTACACAAAAGAAAAGCTCTGGCCAATACTCATCGAAACTGTCCACATACTCGTGATGTATCCAAACCACAAAGCCTATGTGAGAGAAACAATTCTCCAAGAAAAACTCGACATAACACCAACCGAATTGGCTGCAAGGTTAAAGATGCCTTTGGGCGAAGCATTGGTGATTCTACATGAATTGGCAGCGGAAAAGAACGCAAAATCTTCTGATTTGGCTTGAGCTTTTTTTCTCTGTATTCAAGTGGCTTTGTTTAGTCGTAGATTTTGCCTGAATTTTGATTCTCTAATGCGTCCATTCTTCAAGTGCGTTCTTCATGTGTTCGATGGCTTCTTCTTCATTGGGTTTGACTTTCCTGAGCAGTTCTGCCCCTTTCTTTCTGTCCGCAGGCGACATGTCGCCTTGAAACTTGAAGGGGAAAAGTTGCCTGAACTCTTTCATAAGCTTCCAGCCCTTCTCGTAACAATCTGCTGCTTTCAGCAGGTGCTTCGATTGCTTGCCGGGATACTTCTTGGCGAGACGTTTCAGGAATTGTGCACATATCTCTCTGCCTTCACAATAGCATGCACCAACATAGCTGTTTCCATGATAGTTCTGCTTCTCTCCTAGAAGCGTTTCCAACACGTTTGCCCATTCGTCAAGCGCCGATGGACCAGCCACATAATTGCTGAGTATCGGCACTTTTGCTGATGCAAAGTTTACGGCTCTGTGCAAAGCCTCTTTGTCTGCAGTTTCGTTTCGACGCTTGACCTTGTCGCGGAAGAATAATACGTCGAGGCATCCGGGAGCTTTCAGGTCATAGAACAGAATGTGGTTTTCTGGTTGACCAGTGAGGCTTCTAAAAGTGCTTACAATGTAAGAGTTGCCCTCATAACCCTTAACAATTCCATACTCAGGAACGACTAAACCCCAAAGAACAACAGGTCTGTCTCTTTCATCTATCTCCTGTTTTATTTTGTCAAATATTTTCTGTGCTTTTTCAATTTCTTTGGATGTTGGAGCGCCTTCTTTTTCTGGGTATGAACCTTCATAGGCAAGTGTTTCTATTGTCCAGCCAAGCTCTTCAGTTGCCTCGCGTATAAGCTTCCAAGTTTTCTCAGGAAAAGCTGTGGGTCCTGATGGGCATGTCACGCCTTTTGCCACATTGATCAAGAACGCATATCCAGAATGACCTCCAACATCAACTATGTCACAGTCTGTCCCTAAAGCTTTCAAACAGCCAGCAACCGCACCAGTGTAGGATATCCAGCACGGTTGATACTCAACTTTTTTGCTGATTACTTTTCTTTCCAAAAGTTTCACCTCCTTCAAGCCTTCAGTGTAGCGTCTCGAAAGCAACTGTTGCTTCGCCTCTTGTCTTTGAACAGAACTCTTATACATTGCTGCTGCGGTTTTCAGCAATTCTTTGCCATCAGTTGTCAGATCGTATTCGCCTCTGCCTGTTTTTTCGACAAGTTCTTTGTCGACTAGCTGGTTTAGATGATTAGCCAAAGCTGTTTTCGATAGTTTCGTCTGTTGCATAAGTCTGGAGAACTCACGTTCTCCTTGGAGAAGAAGCGCCATTATCTGTATTCTTGCAGGATGAGCAGCCAACCGTAGTAATTTAGCTATGCCATTCGGAGACTCGAGCAGGATGTTTTGAGGAGAGTTATCATCTGTTTTTCCCAATTTGCTACACCACGGCATACCGAACTCGGCATTGGCAGTACTTAAAGTCTTCGGTTGTGTGAACTAAAGTACTAGTTTTCGTGAACAAATCCCCTACTTGAACTAAATTCATATTATTTGGATACTTGAGGCTTTAAAAGCCAAGAAGACTTCAGTGTTTAGGTTAAGTCCCATCTCGTTGAAGGAACGCTTGGTTATCTGAACAGTAAAAGTTTTTCCAACATTAACTTTAAGTCTAACAACGGAGCCCAAATCTTGAATCTCGACAATTCTGCCCCGCAGAACATTTCTTGCGCTGGATTCAAAGCGGTTTCTAGACAGGATTATGTCTTCTGGGCTAACAAAGACTGAGACTTCACCAACGTTCTTCGCGGCTGCAACTATCTGGATATCGTTGCCAACATCTATCAGTGTTGAACCGTCCTCAGATATTCTCGCGGTTCCAGCAAAAGTATTTTCGACAGCTGCGAAGCTTGCCAAAGTTTTTGAAAGTCTTCCGAAGATTTCCGTTGAAGTTCCCACTTCAGTTATTCTTCCGTTTTCCATTAATGCAATGCGATGCGGTAGACTCTTGGCCTGAAACATGTTGTGCGTTGCCATAACTATCGTGGTTTTTAGTTCACGGTTGGCATTTGCTATGACTTCTTCAATAATTGAAGCGTTTTTTGGATCCAGATTTGCAGTGGGTTCGTCTAGGAGTAGAAGTTTCGTCTTCAGAACTAAGGCTCTCGCAAGTGCGACCCTTTGCTGTTCCCCGCCAGAGAGCTTCTTTGCTTGTCTCTTTTCGAAGTCTTCCAGCTTTGCAAGTCTTAGCGCCTTGCTGACTTCTTCATCAATCTTGTTCTTGCGCATTTTTCTTATTCTCAACCCATAGGCGACACTGTTGTAGACTGAGGTGTTGAAGAGCATGGTTCTCTGGAAGACCATGGTGCTTTCAAGGCGCTTCCGCTCCGAATTCTTTTCTGTAACTGTTTCGCCCCTGAAGGTGATTTCACCGGCATCGGGCATTAACAAGAAAGCCAAGACTTTCAGCAAAGTGGTTTTTCCTGATCCGTTGGGTCCCAGCAAACCCAGTATTTCGCCTTCTTGAATCTGCAAGGTTACATCGTTCAATGCTGTTCTCTCGCCGAATCGTTTCGTCAAGTTCTTTAGTTCTGCTAGCACCGTCATCTTTTTCTGACCTAGATGATTTCCTGTTTCATTCTGGCATTCTGCCCATTGTAAGGAGTACTCTTGGATTTTTAGCGACGACTATTATTAAGTTTACACCAAAAACTATCACGAGCAATATTATGGCAAGGGCAATGGCCATAGGCCAGTCAGCACGCGCGTTGAAAGTCGAAATGTTAGTCGTCAATACATCAGTGAAGCCTGCCATGTTACCACCCACCATCAAGGCAACTCCCAACTCTGCAATCGCACGATTGAAACCCGCAGCATTAGAAAAGGCAATCCCATTGATCGCTTCCTTTAAAATGGCAATTGAAGCTTGGGAATCCGAAGCACCCAAGGTCTTGGCTAGGTTCATTATTTCTGGATCAACTGCCTCAATCGCTTGTGTTTCAATACTCACGATTAAGGGCGTTACGAGCAATGCTTCGCCCAAAATGATTGCTCCCGGCGTATAGAGTAGCCCCAGAAATCCCAGTGGCCCAGCCTTATAAAGCATAAACCAAAGAAACAAGCCCAAAGCCACGGTGGGTATGCCGATCATAGCCGTGAAAAAGCCTTTAACTATCGGCTTGCCAGGAAAATTCTTCAAGCTCAGCAACATTGCAATTGGTAATGCCCAGAGTGCAGCAAGAATTGTGGCGACTCCTGAAAAAAGGAGGGAGCGGAAGACGATACCATAGAAAGTTGGATCACCAGAAAAGATCAGTTGTAAGGCTTTCACTATTCCATCTAATATTTCGTTCAATTGCTTTTGCCTCTAAGGAGGATATAGTTGGTTTTGACTAGCTTGGTATTGCGTTGGGCATTCAGTGCTATTAAAGAAAGCGTATTTCTTTATCCAAGAGACGTCGGGTTGTGGACTGTTGTTCTTGAGGGGTTGAACTGCACCATAGAACAGGGGCTGCGAATAATTGCCGTAACTGTTTATCACCTGCTGTCCCGAATCCGAGACTAGCCATTCTATGAATGCTATGGCTTGGTTGAAGCTGGCGTTACTGACTTTTTGTGGGTTTACAGCATAAACGCTGTAGATGTTGAGCAATGAATAATCTGGGCCTTGTACCAGAGCCGTCAGAGAGATCACACCGCTTTCATAAAACTTGAGATAAGTTCCTAAGTCTGAAAGCGTGTAGGCGCCGTTTCCGTTGTTCACGCCGTCAGTTACTTGTAAGGTGGGACCCATTGTTTGTCCTGCGCTCGTAAACCACGCCTCTTTTGATATTGCTGTCCAATTTTTGTAGCCTGCAGATTTCCAAAGACTTACCTCTTTTGAATACGTGCCAGAGGCATCATTTCGCGAAACCCACACTATCGTCCCTGTTTGGCTTCTTCCGTATGCAAGTATGCTTTTCAGTGCTTCGGTGGCGTTTTTGCCTGCAATTTTCGCTGGATCAGAGCTTGGACCCACTATTGTGAAGTAGTTCCAAGCGATGATTTTTCTGCAGACCAGAGTGCCATCTGCAAGATAAGGATATTCTGATGATGGTGAGTGAACGAGAACAAGATCAGCTTGTCCAGCTGCAGCATTTGCGAGAGCTACACCTGTTCCTTGTGGAGAGAAGTAGATGTGAACCTTATGGGTCGCTTCGTATTGCGTTTTTATTGCGTCAAGCAATCCAGTATCATAAAGGCTTGAGGTCGTGGATACCATCAAGCGTGGTATTGGAGAGAAATATAAGTAGGCTAAAGTTCCTGTAATTACCGTGACAGTTGCTACAAGGGCTGCTGTTAACATTTTTTGCCATGTTTTCATGTTTTTCACCGTTATGTTTGGCTATTCATATCGAATGAATTTATAAGCATTACACACAATAAATAGCAAATAGAATGCTTACACACAAAAAACATAAGCCCTCATGCAAAATCTGGATAGAATATCGAGGAAAACCAGTCCTGGGCAAGGGTGGAGCTCAAATCCTAGAGCAAATGGAAAAGGAAGAATCCATTTCAAAAAGTGCTGAAAAACTTGGCATGTCCTACCGTTATGTTTGGAGCTACCTAAAAAAGATTGAGAAAGCACTTGAAGAGCCAATCATAGAAACACGTCGAGGAGGCAAATCTGGCGGAGGCGGTGCAAAACTGACCGAGCTTGGTAAAAGTTTGCTGGAGGAGTATAGGCGTGTTGAGGCCTATTTGGGTGAGGTTCTTTCTGATGCAGAATATTGGGAGGCTGTTAGGTTGAAAATTAGTGCAAGAAACCGTTTGAAAGGAAAAGTTTTAGCTGTGGAAAAAGAGGCTGTAACCGCAAAAATCAAAGTTGAGATAACCGTACCGACTGTTGTGACAGCGTTAATCTCTAGGGAAGCAACTGAAGAACTAGACATAAAAGTTGGAGATGAAGTCGAAGCAGTCATAAAGGCAACGGAAGTCATGATAGCAAAATAGGGGTCTAACCGCGCACGACACTCATGTCAAGTGCGATGCCTAACCATAAACTGCGCAGACAGAGCAAAATTTTTTATATTCACTACTCCTATACGCGAACAAGAGAAATTCTGGAGGATTCCCAATGATCAAGAGAAAGAGTATAATAACCATAGCAATTAGTTTCATGTTATTGACGCTATTAACGCCGTTAGCTCAAACCTTCAGCCAAATTCCAAATCAACTTGCCTCCCAAACTTTGGATCAATCCACTAAATCACCTGCTGCAATTTCAATGGACCCATATTCAACCTTTCAGAGGAAATACATTGATCCAGAGCTCCTCAGCTCCGCTGGTCCAACGAGGGTTCTCATTATAGCCACTAACAGCCTGCCCCTAAAAGAGCTTGCCAAGTATATGATGTCAAGTCGGGCTACGCCATCCATCGAGGGATCTTATTTAGCAGTAGGAGTTATGCAAGCGGAGAAGGTTAAGGAGCTAGCCGAAAACAATTATGTATTGGCCGTTCTGAAGGACAGGATGGTTGAGTATGATACCCCAGTGAAGCTGCCTAAAATCTCCTCCAGAACCAACGCCTCCTCATTGAAGGAGCTGTTTAAACCCAAATCTGAGCCTGAGAACGGCGTCCTCGGAAGCAAACCTGAGACTACTATAAGGGATGTCGTTAAAATCATCGGTGCCGATAAAACTTGGGGAACCTACAACATAACTGGGAAAGGCATAACCATAGCCATCGTTGATACGGGGGTTGACTATGGAGCCTTCAGCCTAGCCTACTCGGACTCGCTGGCTAGGGATGTGAAGGGATACTCAGCCGCCTTTGACGCTGACGCCCTTTGCATGGCCTTCACAAACATAACGGTTACGGCCTACGAAACACCTAATGGAACGTTCATACCGACAACTGGCATCGATCCGCACATATACATTTCTGGAAGCGTTTATAGATTCTCAGAGCTCGTCGGCCTCACATGGTTCAGCGATTTGAACGTCACCGGAATCTTATCAGCTGGAGAGGAAGCCCACTTTGGGTTGATGTTCCAATATCTGTTCGGCTTGGACCTATTCCCAGTTCTGGTTGTGGATGCGAACAGGGACGGAGCATATGATACGGTCTATGCGGACATGTCCTTCGATTGGTCATGGATACCACTTCTCTACTATCTCCAGACAGGTATAGCATGGCCTTTTTGGACTGCCCCGTGGCCGCCGGACTTCAGCTTTGCCGACGAGAAGCCACTTACCCCAAAGGACTTTCCTTTGGCAGCCAAGGACTTCACCGGCGACGGCATATATGACCTATCGACTGGCGTTTTGGGCTACTTTCTAGACGTTTGGGCCGTGGCGCCGAACATTTATGATAGAGGCCTTGTGCTTAAGCCTATTGACCCCCATGGGAATTACACATGCTTTGTGAACGACTGGATAGGACATGGGACGTCCTGTGCCAGTTGCGCCGCTGGAAGAGACAAAGGCCGTCCACTAACAGGAGCCGGAGTAGCCCCAAGCTCAAAGATCATGGGCGTAGTTGCCCTATGGATCGGTGACATCATTGAAGGCCAACTTTGGGCTGCTGGCTTCGACTTGATTCCAAGATCGGAGGGATGGACGAATGTTCCTGGCTACGGTTTCACATATGGCGCTTGGAATTACACTGGACGACATAAAGCTGACATCATAAGTAACAGCTGGGGCATGTCTGAATGGGCTCCTGGATTGCTAGGATTGCCATGGTACGATATACTCAGCATGCTAGAGGATGCGCTTATGATTCCGGGCTATCTAGACCCAGATTATCCTGGAACAGTAATTGTTCATGCTGGTGGAAACGGTGGCGCTGGATATGGAACATTTACATCAGCCGGGTATGCTTCATTGCCTATAGGTGTTGGAGCATCAACGTCGATGAACTGGACTAGCCTAACATTCGGCTTTGCAGGTGGCTACTATGATGAAGTTATCCCGTGGAGCGCTAGGGGCCCAACACCCTTGGGCTACGTCAAACCTGACGTAGTAAACGTTGGTGCCCGCGGTTTCGTTGCTACAACGGTGTGGGCAGGCTTCGGTGATGGCTCCTACGCCGTAGAGAACTTTGGCGGGACAAGCATGGCAACGCCACTAACTGCCGGCGCCGCGTCTCTAATAGTACAAGCATACAATCAAACATATGGAAACAAGCCCATACCTGAGCTCACGAAGGTCTTCCTGAAGTCCACGGCTAAGGACCTAGGGTATGACGCATTCGTTCAGGGCGCTGGTCGCGTAGATGTATTATCAGCTGTTGAGCTGGCACTAGGCAAGTCGGGTGTGGAGATAGCGTTATCAGCCACATGGTCGAACGTCCGTTCAAGAATCGATCTGGCTTGGTCCGTTTCCTCTGCGTACATTTATCAGGCTCTCCCACCAAGCCCGCCTCCGAATCCCATTGACGACATGGGCTGGTTTGCGGGCTTTGTTCAGCCTGGCGGAACAGCTACAGCTGAGTTCAGTGTGACGAATCCGTCAGCGAGCACTGTGGAGGCTACAATAACGCCTGCGATACATGAGCCAGTAGGATCTGTTTTGAAGTATGAAGGCTATACTGGTTCGATGCCGGCGGATTGGGAGGGAGCGGACTGGCCCTGGGGTAACCTGACCACCCTAAATAAGGCTATCATACCAAGTGACGCCGACCTCATGTTAGTTTCGCTAACTGTTCCCTATCAATACTTCGATGTAAACGGAGACTATAAGTGGGATCATACGTGGGGCATTTGCATCCAAGACTGGAATGACACCAACGCCGATGGGATGATAAACGTAAATGAGGTTTATCAAATAAACTACGGCTACGACACGGGCGCAAGCAACGAAGCCCGCATAAGTTTCCCAGCATCAAAGTTCAAGTTCGTACCAGTAATCTTCATATACGAACTTGATGCTGAAGGGATAGCCCCGGTTCCGGTCCAATTCACCGTCCGCATACAATTCTACAAGAGGATCATGTGGAACTGGATGACGGTGCCCAACACCATAAGCCTTGCAGCCAACTCAACAAAAACGTTTAACGTCACACTCGATGTTCCACAAGATGCCACACAAGGCGTGTACGAGGGCCAAATAATCCTTAACATAACTGCCCCCTACACGAGGACTATTGCAATCCCTGTCTCGGTTAACGTTCCAGTGGTCATACACTCCGATGCCCTAACCTACGACATAACCCCGCCATCAACAACCGAGCTCTATGATCCATATAGCGTTAACGGCTACTTCGACTGGAGATGGCGGTACGAGGCCGGAGACTGGAAGACATGGTTCATCAATGTACAAGATCCCAGCGTGGTTGCTATGTTTGTTTCCTGTAACTGGACTGGCGAAATGACCGACATAGACATGTTCGCCATAAATCCAAACGGCTTCATTGTAGGCAACTCCACGAGCCCCTATCTACTTACTTCGGACGGTGCAGTCTTCCAGTGGTCGACAGGAACGGGAACAACAAGCGAGTATGTGGCCTGCCTCACAAGTCTTCTAGGAAGCCCAACTCCGGGGATATACACCATCCTGTTACATAACGTGTTGTTCAACGGAACAATATATCCTGAGAAAGTGATAGGTAAGGTTGAGCTGGTCAAACTTACACCAAGTGGACCAGCAACTCTCTCAATAAAGCCGGGCAACTCGGCATCCTTTGCATTCACACTAAGCACGGGCAGAACGTTAAGTAATATATCCATCGGAGCATACCCCTATACACCGTTCCTCGTTAACGCAACACCATCTTTTATATCAGAAATACCAGCTATGGGGTCTGAAAGCTTCACCGTGACTGTTACCATTCCAGAGGATACACCGACTGGGATGTACCCTGTGCTTATTGAGGTTATCATACCGGAGCTGATGACGCCCCCAATGTACATGCCAGTTTTCGCCTTCGTCAACGTGATTGCCGACAACACACCGCCCATAATCAGCACAGTATCGCCCACCCAAGGGGAAACCCTCGGCGGACCAATGAAGATCGAGGTATACGCAAGGGACGAGCTGGATACCGTTGAATCTGTGAAATACTCAATTGCAGGTGGATCATATACGAGTATGACACTCGACGCGGCGACCGGGCTGTGGATCGCTAATGTCAACACTACCGAACTGGCGGATGGGGTTATAGCCCTAGTGATCAATGCTACAGATAGGGCTGGAAACTCGGCCGTAAAAGAGCTCACATTCACCGCCGACAACACAGCGCCGACAGCTGAAGTCACGGTCCCAGACTATGTGAGAGGCACAGCAACTATCAACCTGACGGATACCGATCCAAATTTTGACAGGGCAGAGCTCTACGTTGGCGGTGAACTTGTCGAGACTTGGACCATGCCCGGAGCTCAAACCTATAACTGGAACACCACTGAACTGACGGATGGAGCATACCTTGTTAAGCTAATAGTCTATGACAAGGCTGGAAATATGGCCACAAACGAGACGAGCGTGGTGATCGACAATATAACGCCAGTAGCAGAAATAAGAGCGCCATTAGCGGACTCACACGTAAAGGACACCTACCAAGTAACCGTTTATGGACAAGATGTCAACCTAGACACATTAGAACTTTACGTCAATGATTCTTTAGTTAGAACGTTGAGGATGGGCGGCGTGCAGACACATATGTGGGACACCGCAACCTTAACAGACGGCTCCTACACGGTTAAGCTCATTGTCAGAGACAAGGCAGGAAACGCCATTGAGGACACTGTTGCGGTAACTGTAGACAACACACCTCCAACCGTATTGATCACTGCCCCGGCTGCAGGAGCCGAGCTTTTGGGAACTGTGACCATCCAATTTACGGCCTCAGACGTCAACCTAGATGAGGTGTTCCTCTACATAGACAACGCCACGTTTAACGTCACTGGAACCACATCTTATAGCTGGACCACTTCCACCTTAGGAGACGGTAGCCACACCATCAGGCTAGCAGCCACTGACAGAGCAGGTAACAGCGCCGAGAAATCTATAGCGGTGGTCACCGTTAACGTGAGGCGCGCCACAGAAGACACCAGAAATACCTATCTGGCCACAGGACTGCCCATCGGTCTGGTCATCGGCGCTCTAGTAGCCTACGCACTACTAAGACGCAGAAAAGTTACAGAGACGAAATAGCTTATCCTCTTCTCTTTTATCGTTGATTTTAAGCTATTCCACAACGTATCGGTAGGCTATATATGTTCCAGCGGTGGGGCTCTTTCTAATAATCCGTAGTATGTCTCCAGGCTTAGCGTCTATGACCTTAACTGCTGGGTCTGAAGCCTTAATCTGTGGCAACTGGTAGGGCTGAACTCTATACTCCGCGAGTAGCTGTTCTACTTCTTTCTTGGTTAAGATTTCATGTTTTGGAACGAGCTTATGTTCGAAAAGGTCAAAAACTGGAAAGGTTCTGGGTAGAAGCTCTATCCCCTTCTTTTGGGCACTCTGTTTAACAGCATGCGTGTATCTTCCACTTGTAACTATTATTCCCATTTCCAAATTTGCGTCTTTCATGACTTTCTGCAAACGGTTAATGGATGTTATACCCACGGTGATTTCATCTGGTATGCACCATATGAGGGCCTTT
>Ga0172363_10004206_pt1 | contig 11627 bp, 9 predicted proteins | sample LakKivs2_kivu2a2_FD_114541 | JGI IMG/M metagenome (GOLD analysis project Ga0172363, IMG submission 114541) | Sediment microbial communities from Lake Kivu, Rwanda - Sediment s2_kivu2a2 | ecosystem: Environmental > Aquatic > Freshwater > Lake > Sediment | place: Rwanda: Western Province, Lake... | reverse complement strand
CGGACGCCAACCATGGACACGATCGCGCCGCAATCGATGCTCTCGGCCGCCGATCTGATGCTGAGACTCGGGCAGCGCACCGACGCCGAGCTGCTCCTGAAGAAGATCGTCTCCCAGTACGAGGAATCGAAATACGGCCGGCAGGCCCAGGCGAAGCTCGACGGCATGAAGGAAGGCGGGTGAAGAGGAGAGAGTGGGGGAGGGGGAGAAGGGGAGAAGGGGAGAGTGGGGGAGTGGGAGAAGGGGAGTGAAAGAATGTTGCCAGTCCGTGTTGACCCGTGGCCATTGCGTGTGGTGGGTCCAGAGCCATCAACGATTTCCCCGGTTTGCAGATTACTGCACCGATACGATAAACAGCCGATACTGGACATAAGGGCTGGTACAGTCTTGACTGGGCTGAGCTGGCCGATCAAGGACGTTGCGCCTGAACAGCGGCGGTCATCCGCGGGGCGCGGCGTGCGGAAACAAGGACTGGTTTGCGTGAACGAACAGGAAGAAAAGCCTCGCAAGCGGCGGCGGAAACGCCCGGAACGATTTGTCGACCTCCAGGTGCACACCTCCTTCTCCGACGGGCTCTACTCGCCAACTGACGTTGTGAAGATGGCGGCCTCCGCGAAGCTGAAGGCGATGGCGATCACCGATCACGACACGATCGACGGCATTCCCGAGGCGCTCGCCCAAGGCACGCGGTCGAGGATCGAGATCATCCCCGGCGTGGAGATCGGGGCGCTGTGCACGACGGGGACGATGGACATCCTCGGGTATTTCATCGATATCGCGTCGCCTTCGCTGGAGAGCCGGCTGCGCCAGTTGCGCGAGATGCGCGTGGAGCGCAACCCGCGCATTCTGGAGAAACTGCACGACCTTGGCATCGATATTACCTACGACGAGGTGCTGGAGACTGCGGGCACGGGTGCGGCGGTGGGCAGGCCGCACATCGCCCGCGTGCTGGTGAAGCACGGCCACGCGAAGGACGTTCAGGAGGCGTTCGAACGCTACCTCGGCCGCAATGCGCCAGCTTACGTGCCCAGGGAGCGGCTGCCGTCGTCCGCCGTGATCGACCTCATCCGCGAATCCGGGGGCGTGCCCGTGCTGGCCCATCCCGACACGGTCGGCGTGGGCCTGGGGGCGGAGCTCGACCTGCTGGTCGCCCGGCTGGTGGGCGAAGGGCTGCTTGGCATTGAGGCGATGTACAGCGGTTACGAGGCGCGCACGGTGAACACTCTCACCCGTCTCGCCGAGAAGCACAACATCCTCATCACGGGCGGCTCGGATTTCCACGGCGATCCTTCGTCGGACGTCCAGATCGGCATCGGACGAGGCGAGTTGCGCGTTCCCTACCGCCTGGCCGAGAACCTGAAGGCAGCGGCCGATTCGCTGCGGCGTAAGGCCGTGGAGCTGGTCGCGGGTTGAGGCGCCGCCCGTTACAGTCATTTCTTCCGCCCGGCATTTCCGGAAAAGAACTGCACAAGCTTTCCCATCCTCACGATTCTAGACATGAACCCGTTACAGGCGACAGGCGACAGGCTGCAGGCTGCAGGCGTATGTGCTTGGCGTCCGCTTCGCCACCGCCGGGATGGACCCGGCGGTGAGGAGACACGCCAAGCACATTCCGGTTTGCAAACGCCGGCGGGAACGGGTCCGGCCTGAACGCCGGATTGCGCTTAAAAAACCGGCCGCCATGCTTTACCATGGTCTGGTCTGTGTGGCATCCTCGTCTGTTGGCATGAAGTGGCCCGGCCTATTGGTGCGTTCCGCCGGGGGTAGAGCATGAACTGGAAACTCAAGGCGCGCATCCAGAAGGCCATCTCACTGCTTCCGGACGGCTTGAGCTATGACGCCAACTATACGTTGCAGCGGTGGCTGGGCCAACTGCGGAATCCGGACCCCGTTCACGCCCTGATGGGGGGAGTGGGGGCGATGGATCGCATCGTCGGGCAAGGGCAGTCGATTGAGTCGAAGGCGGTGCTGGAGATCGGCACGGGGCTTCGGCTGAACGTGCCGATCGCCCTATGGTTGTGCGGCGCGGCCCGGATCGTGACGGTGGACCTCAATCCCTACCTGAGGCCGAAATACGTGATGAGCGACGTGAGCCATATCCGTGCGAACCGCGACAAGATCATCGAGATATTCGGCAGACACGCGGAGAGGCCGGTCTTCCGGGAGCGTTTCAACTGGCTGTGCGAGGCGTGCACCGATATGCCCGCACTGCTGAAGGCGGCGAACATTCAGTACAAGGCTCCCGCCGATGCCGCCAATCTAGACATGGAATCCCACAGCATCGACTACCACGTTTCGCATGCCGTGCTCGAACACATTCCGGCCGGCGTCATTCTCGCGATCCTGGCCGAAGGCAAGCGCGTGCTGAAAGAGGACGGCCTGTTCCTTCACAACGTCGATTTCAGCGACCATTTTTCGAAATCGGACCCTGCGATCACGATGATCAACTTCCTGCAGTTCAGCGAAGAGGAATGGAAGCGGTACGGCGGCAACCGCTACGCGTACGTCAATCGGCTGCGGGTCGACGATTACGTCGAGCTGTTCGGCAAGGCGGGGCTGAAGATCGTGTCGATGAACTGCGATACCGACGCGCGATCGGCCGAAGCGCTGGCGCAAGGCTTCCCGCTGGCCGAGAAGTTCCGGGCCAAGTCGCCCGACGTGCTCGCCACGATAACCGCATGGATCGTTGCGAAGGCACTCCGGCCAGCGTAGCCGCCAGCCGCGTTCTTCGGAGCCGCAATGGAAGACAAACACACGGTTGGCTATTTCGACAGGAACGTGCCGGAGTACTCCGATTACCGGCTTCCGCACGTGGTGGAGGCTATCAGGAAGCACGCCGGCACCGACGCGTGGGTGGTTGACGTCGGCTGCGGCGTGGGCAACATACTGGAATCGTTGATGCGGGAGACGGGGATTCGCCACGTGTGCGGCATCGACTCCAGCGCGGCCTGCCTGCAGAAGACGAAGGAGCGCATCGGGTGCGAGACCATCCAGGGGTCGGTGGTCGACGACGCTTTCATGGGATCGGTGGAGCGCAAGTTCGATTTCGTGCTGCTGATGGCGGTGCTGCATCATCTGATCGGCACCACGCGCAGGCAGTCGAAGCGGCAGGCCTTTGCGGCCGTGGCCAACTGCCTGAAACTCCTGAAGCCGGGGGGCAGGCTGATCATCGGCGAGCCGATCTTCTACCCGCGGCTGACGATGCACGCTCTGTTCTACGTCAAGAAGGCGATCACCAGCGTGACAACCGAGCGGATTCCGATTTTCGGCTATTGGAACAACATCGGGGCGCCCGTAGTGTCGTACTATACCTACGAGGACCTGCTGGAGATGGTGAAGGCCGCGGGCGGGCTGGAGGTGGAGGAGCATTACCTTGATCCGATGCGGGTATCGATGCTGCAGCGTGCGGCGCTGATCACGCGGCGACTGGACGTTACGATCATCGCGCGCAAGACGGTGTAGCAGGCCACAGGCCACAGGCCACAGGCCACAGGCCACAGGCTGCAGGCCACAGGCTGCAGGCCGCAGGCTGCGGGTGAAGAGGAAGCCATCAACAATGGGTGGCGAGGGCAGCGGTTCCTGCGGAAAAGCTGTGGAATGCCTGTGCAAGCGAACCCTTGCGTGCGGACGCGGCGTCCGCCGCCCTTGTTGAACTGCGGTTGTCGTGCATTCGGGGAAGGACGAACACAAGGTTCGGCCCTGCAGCGGGCAGCCGTTGTCAGATTCTTTCGTCGAGACTCCCGCGCGCGGCGCGCACATGTCTCGCGAGTCTCGCTACAGGCCACAGGCCACAGGTTACAGGAAGAAGGCAAGATTCAAAGGAAAAGGGAAGAAAGAACGGACCGATTCTCTCACTTTTTCCTTTTTGCTTCTTCCTGTCGCCTGTAGCCTGAAGCCTGTAGCCCTCCGGCACAGCCGGATCAGGCACTTATGGCTTCATTAGGCAGCAGCTCTGCGAAGGTGATGCTCAGCCGGATGGTGACGGTGGGTGTTGGCTTCGTGTGTGCCCCCATCCTGAGCCGGATGTTCGACCGCGACCAGTACGGGGTGGCGGGCATCGTGGAATCAATGAGCTACTGGGCCATCGGGTTCGCGGCGCTGGGGTATTCGCAGGCGATTCCGCTGTCGGAGAACGAAGGCGAGTTCCGCGGGCTTGTGCGGCTGAATTTTGTGATCAATGCCGCGCTCGTGGTGGTGCTGAGCCTGCTGGTGCTCGCGTTTGGAGATGCGATTGCCCGGTGGTTCGGGGGCGGGGATGGCGCTTCCGCGCTTGGCGGCCGGCACCCCGTCGCTCGGCTCATCTGGTATCTGCCCGCCCTGTTCCTGGTGTCGGCGCTGTCTGACACCGCCCAGTACGCGTTTTCGTGGCAGGGGCGGTTCGGCCTGTTGTCGTGGCTGGTCGTCAGCACCGGGTTGAGCCAGCCGCTGCAGATCGTGGCGGGCTGGCTGTTTGGCGGAACGGCGTCAATGCTGCTGCTGGGGGCGTTGCTCAGCGGCGTGACAGGGGCGGTGATCGTCTGCGTCTGCCTCGTTCCGCAGGTGGCGGGAACGGGCGGAAAGGCGGGCACGATGCGGGACGCCGCCTGGCGCCGACAGCAGTTCCCACGCGTCCAGTTGTGGAATACGGTGCTGCTGATGACGTCTTACGCCATGCCCGTGATCGCGTTCGGCATCCTGTTTGCGGCGTCCGACATGGGCGCAGTCGGCTCGTTCAACAGGGGCCGCAAACTGATCATGCTGCCGGTGATGGTGCTGGCGATCAGCCTGGGGCAGGTGTTCTATCCGCAGGCGGCGGACGAGTGGCAGCGGAACCGCTCCGCCCGCGATTCCATCATGGGCACGTTCCGGATACTGTCGATCCTTTGCGTCTTCCCCACGGTTTGCCTGTGTTACCTGGGGCCGCTGATGTTTTCGCTGTTTCTGGGCGAGCAATGGCGCGAGGCGGGCGTTTATGCCCAGTTGTGCGGGCCGTACGTGATCTTCCTGATATTCGCAGGCCCGCTGAAATGGATGTACCTGATCCGAGAGCGCACGGGCCGGTTTTTCGTTTACAACGTGCTGACCACGATCGGGGAGCCGGTGGGGCTGGCGGTGGGCGCCCTGATCGGTGGAACCGCGGTGCTGAAGGATCTGACCGGCTTCGGGGGGTTCAGCGGGCTTGACGGCGCCCGTGCGGCGGTGCTCGCCTATGCGCTTGCAGGCTCACTGACGAGGGCGCCGCAGGTCGTCGAGGCGATCCGACTGGGGGGCGTCCATCTTGGCGAAGTGGTGGGCATCGTCGCGCGCGAGATCGCTGTGGCAATGATCGTGCTGCTTCCGGCCGGGGCGATGTACTGGGCGGGGGGCCCCGACCTGGCGGCCGTTGCTCTCGCGTGCGCCGCAGGCCTTGCCTATCTGGCTATCGTCTATCGGCGTGACGAAGCCGTCCGCCGATGGGTGGCTCGCAGGATAGGATGGGAGAAGGAGGAGGAAGCGGCGAGCTGAGGGAGCAGGAGTACAGGAGGATGGGAGGTTGGGAGGTTGCGGCCGTGAAAGACGGCGAAAGCGTCTGAGCTAAATGATATAATCGGTTCAGTCAGCATGGAAATGGTCGTGGCGGTACTGCGGGACGGAGCAACAAGGCGTTCCGCCTCCCAACGGGCATCCGGCGCCCGCCGCGTGATGGTCATCTGGGGAAACAGCCGTTTATGCGTGACCTGCCCATCAGATTCAACCCCGCCCGAGCGATCGGATACGGAAGACGGCTGCCGGCCGCCGACTCCGCCGAGGCGGAGCCGTCGTTGCTGCTCGTTGAGGAGCCAACGCCGAAGCTTGCCCGCTTTGCCCTCCTGGCGTTTGTGTTCTTCTCGTTCGCGCAACTGGCGGCCTGGCTGCCGGGCCACGCGCCGCAGCTCTCGAAGGAAGCGCCAACCGGGATGGCCTGGCTTGCGGCTCAGATGCGCCTCTCGCTCACTCCAGCCGTCCTCGCATTTGTGGCCATCGTCTTCTACAAGTCCGTCCGCGGCCAGGTGTTCCTCTTCACGGGGCCGCAGGGGCACCTGATGGGTATGTTCCTCTTCTTCGCCCTCCTGTCGGTTCCATTCTCGGAACATCCCACCTACTCGCTGTGGTTCTCGCTGTCGGACATGCTCAAGCTCCTGCTGCTATTCCTGTTGGTGACCAACATCATCCGGAACCTGAGGGACGTCGGGGTGCTGCTGTGGACGCTGGTTCTGTGCGGATGCATACCGGCGGTAGGCTCGCTTCTGGCCAACGTGTGGCCGGACCAGTTTGCCCTGCACATTGACGCTGCTGGGCGGATCGGCTGGGCGTCGTATTTCTGCAATCCCAACCGCATGGCCCAGACGATGTGCCAGCTCGTCCCGGTGGCGCTGTGCCTCATCCCGCTGACGAGATCGTTCGCGGTGAAGATGTTCCTGGCGGGGCTGGTCTGCCTGTTCGTGCTCGTTATGCTGATGATGTTCTCGCGAATCGCAATGATAACGATGGTGATGGTGGCGCTGGTCTACTGCGTGTCGAGCCGGGCGAAGCTCCGCAATCTTCTTGCGATCGGCGTGGTTGGCCTGCTGGGCATTGTGGCCGTTCCGTTGCTGGCACCCACTGCGGAGACTTCCGTGATCGACCGGCTGGCAACGGTCGCCGACTACAAGAGCGATGCCTCGGCGATGAGCCGGATCGCGCTGTGGAAGGCCGGCCTCGATCTCGCCTGGCAGCATCCATTCACCGGAATAGGCGTGGATGCCTTCCCCGCTGGCGATGGCAAACTACTTCGCGAACAGGACCGACATCAGCAACCTGAGGCTTCGCTGGATGTGTCCTCACAACTCCTACATCGAGGCCCTCACCGAGATGGGAATCTTCGGGCTTGCCACCTACCTGGGGATTCTGGGGATTGCCCTGTGGGACTCATGGCGCCTCCACAAGCGATTCAGGGATTCGTCCGATCCGCCGGGCCGCGAGTTTTCACTGCTCGCCCGCGGACTGTTCCTCGTGGTGATCGCCAACTGCATCATCGGACTGACCACCCACATAGCGTACGACTGGATGCTGCACATGTACTGCGCGCTCATCGTATGCCTCAAGCAGATGGCGGAGCCGAAAGTCGTACCTGGTGCCACGGGAGAGTGATGAACAATGGTGTGTGGTGTTCGATCCGCCATTCGTGTTGCGAGATGACGTTATGGCCGGTAACCCCGTGCGCACGCCGGAACAACTCAAGCACCACTACGAGGTGGAGAAGGCACTGGCCGCCAGGCTGCGAACGGCCGGGCCCGACGAACGCCCCCGGCTCTACTCCTGGGTCTATGAGGAGCTGTACCGGCAGGTGGCGGACCACCCCCTCAGCCACAGATCGGAGGAGGAGGTCCGGGCAGACGTATCCGTGCAGATGGCGTTCCTGCGGCGGTTCCTGAAGCCGGGCATCGCGATGGTCGAGCTGGGCCCGGGCGATTGCGCCGTCGCGTTCCAGGCCGCGCGGCACGTCCGCCGCGTGGTGGGCGTCGACGTCATGGAGAACTGCACGCCCCACGTGCCGAGGCCGGAGAACTTCGAGATGGTCGTGTGCGACGGCATTCACCTGCCGCTGCCCGACGCGTCCTTCCAGCTCGCCTACAGCAACCAGGTGGTGGAGCACCTGCACCCGGACGACGTGCTGGAGCAGACGCGTAGCGTCTATCGGATGCTTGAGCCGGGGGGCATCTACGCGTGCGCCACGCCCAGCCGGATCACCGGCCCGCACGACGTGTCGGGAGCATTCGACGACGTGGCCACGTGCCTGCACCTGAAGGAGTATGCGACGGGCGAGCTGAGCCGGGTGTTCCGGCGAGCGGGGTTTTCGCGAATCGTGCCCTACGGCGGCTTACGCGGGCGTTACGCACCGTTCCCGCTGTTCGTGGCCTCGATATGGGAGGCGGCCGTGGGCGCGCTGCCGCACCGGGCGGGCCGCGCCATTGCGCACGTGCCGCCGTTCAGGATGATCGAGGGGATTCGCCTGGTGGGCATCAAGTAGCCCGGCGACCCGGGTTCGTTGCGGCGCGTCCGTGGGCGTCCGTGTTGGTCCGTGCTGGTCCGTGTGATCTTTCGGTCTGGTGAAGAATGGCTGACCCCAGAATAACCGTCTTGCAGCTAGTGAACGGCTTCAACGCGGGGGGCATCGAGCGGCAGCAGACGGAGATCATCACGCGGCTGCCCGCCGATCGCTTCGCGCAGATCGTGGCCGCCATGCGGATGACGGGGCCGTTCCTTCCCGTGGTGAGGGCGGCCGGCATCGAGGTCGTCCCGTTCCCCTTCACGTCGCTGTGCAATAGGCAGGCTGTGAAGCAGTACATCGGCCTGGCGCGGCTGATCCGCCGCCACCGCGTGGACCTCGTCTACGCCTACGACCTGTACTCGAACATCTGGGGGGCGATCTCGGTGGCACTGGCCGGGCGGGGCAAGCTGATCGCGAGCCGGGGCGACACCGGCCGGATGTTCACCAAGGCGCAGCTCGCCGCCCAGCGGATGGCGTACGCCTTCGCCAGCGCCATCGTGCCGAACTCCGACATGGTGAAACGCATCCTCACCGACGATGAATTCGTGCCGGAATGGAAGATTCGGCGCATCTACAACGGGATCGACACGGAGCGGTTCTCGCCGCGCGAGCCGTCGCCGGAGCTGGCGCAGTCGCTGGGGCTGCCGGCGGGCGCCGCCATCGTCGGAGTCGTCGGCAACCTCCACCCGTGGAAGGGGCAAGATGCTTTCCTTCGCGCAGCCGCACGCATTCACGCGGCGCGCGCCGATGTGAGGTTCATCCTGGTCGGCGACGGCGTGGCAAGGGATGACCTCCAGCGCCTCGCGGCCGAACTCGGAATCCGAGAGCAGACGATCTTCGCCGGCATCCGGCAGGACGTTCCCGAGCTGCTGGCGCTGATGGACGTCTTCGTGCTGCCGTCGCAGCACGAGAGCCTGCCGAACGCGGTTCTGGAGGCCATGGCCTGCGCGAAGCCGGTAGTGGCGACACGTGTGGGCGGCCTGCCCGAGATCGTGGACGAGGGCGAGACGGGATTCCTCGTCCCTCCGGGAGGCGATGCGGCCATGGCGAACAGGATTCTCAGGGTGCTCAACGATCGTGACCTGGCGGGCCGCATGGCTGTCGCAGCACGCGGCAAGGTGCTCGGTGCGTTCACCTGCGACCGGCTTGTGGCCAACATGGCTCGTCTGTATGAAGATGTGCTGAAGACGTGATTTGGCGCAACGGCCCGCTGTACAACTGCCGCACGGACGCAGGCGACGGAGGTCACGAAACCGCGTGAACAACACGATCAAGAAAGTGGCGATCAAGCTGCTGCCGGAGCCTGTGCTGCAGGCGGCCAAGCGGATGTATTACGCGCACAAGCTGAGAACCATGCCGGAGAGCGCCGAGCGTGACCTACGCGTCGTCAAACATCTGGTGAAGCGGGGCGACAGCGTGGCGGACGTGGGCGCGAACTTCGGCGTCTACACCAGATTCCTGTCGGAGCTGGTTGGGCCGGGCGGGCGCGTCGTCAGCATCGAGCCGATGCCCCCCACGTTCGACGTGCTCAGCTCCAGCGTGCGGAAGCTCCGGCTGGCAAACGTGGAAGCGCTGAACATCGCGGCCTCTGACGCGGAGCGTTCCGTGACGATGGAGGTGCCGCTGTACGATTCGGGAGGCGAGGACTTCTACAGCGCCCGCATCACCGGCGGGGCGAGCGGCGGCAAGCTGCGGCACGCCACGGTGCGGGCCCGGCCCCTCGATTCGATCTTCCCCGACGGCCGGGAAATCTCGTTCGTCAAGTGCGACGTCGAGGGGCACGAGCTTCAGTGCATTCGCGGAGCCGGCAAGCTGATCGAGCGGTCCCGCCCGGCGTGGCTCGTCGAGATCATGGGCGATCCGGACAATCCCGGCTCCGACGCCGCGAAGACGTTCGCCGAGCTTTGCCGGCACGGTTACGAGGCGTGGTGGTTCGACGGCCAGACGCTCAGGAGGCGGCAGAAGGGGGAGCGCAACGACAACTATTTCTTCCTGACGCGCCGGCACGTGCAGGGATTGCAGGAGCAGAATTTCCCGATGGCGGGCGGAGCAACAGGTCTGTAGGGGCAGGTCGAGTCTTCGAGTTGCTTGGCCGGAATTGCAGAAAACCTTACCTGGCCTCAGTGGGGCAGGCAGACTCGCGGCGACCGCTGCGGTCGCACCGTGCCGAAGACGGCTCGATGCTCGACCTGCCCCTACCGGTAGTTCTATGGTAGTCGACAAGCTTCGTCGCATTCTGGGGGCCGATCGCGGGGAGCTGGCGTGCCGGCTTTCGCAAGCCGGGCGCAGGCGCGTCGAGCGGCTGTGTTCCCGCGGCCGGCTGCGCGAGCTCGACGACGCGGCGATGGCTCGCGGCCTGACTATCGCCGGCGTGCAGGGCGGCGATGCATCCGCGGCGCAAGGGGTGCTCTTCGCGCATCTGCGCGAACGATCGTCACCCGCGTTTTTCGCGGGGCCCTCGCTTGCGGTGCACGACCTGCCGCGCGTCGGGATTGCCGAGAGCTTCCAGGCCGCGGCGGTCAAGCAGGCAGATCGCGTCCTTGCAGGCGAGTTCGACCTGCTTGCGTACGCCGGACTGCGGTTTGATGATCCGGCCGGCGGTGTCCGCTGGAATTATGACCCCACGAGCGGCGTGGAAACTGCCCAAGCGTTCTGGCCGGAGATCAATTTTCTTAATCCAGCGGTGGCCGGTGACATCAAGACGATCTGGGAGCTGAACCGCTTCCAGTTCGCGTTCGACCTCGGCAAGGCGTGGCTGGTCACGGGTGACGAGCGCTACGCCGCGGGGTTCTTCCGTCTGTTGCGCGACTGGCTGGCAAAGAACCCGCCCGGGTTTGGCATCAACTGGTGCTCGAGCCTCGAGCTTGCGTTCCGATCGATCTCGTGGATCTGGGCGCACCACCTGCTGCTGCGATCGGAATCGTATACTCCTGCCGATGCGTGGGAACTGGCGCGGTCGCTCGTATTGCACGCGAGGCGGATCGAGGCGTATCTGTCGTACTATTTCGCGCCCAACACCCACCTGCTGGGCGAGGCGCTGGGGCTGGTGTACATCGGCATGTTCCTGCCCGAGTGGCCGGAGGCGGAGCGATGGAAGGACCTTGGCCTGCGCATCCTGATCGGCGAATCGGCGAAGCAGATCAGGCCCGATGGCGGCTACTTCGAGCAGGCGACGTATTATCACCGCTACACGCTCGACTTCTACCAGCACCTGCTGATCCTGTGCGGGCTGAATGGGATCGAGCTGCCGAAGGAGGTCCGGGGGCGGGTGGAGAAGATGGCGGAATTCGCCATGCACGCCATGCGGCCGGATGGCACGCTGCCGATGATCGGGGACGCCGACGGCGGGAAGGCGCTGATGCTGGAGCGGTGCGACGTGAACGACGTGCGGCCGGCGCTGTCGACCGCCGCCATCCTGTTCGACCGCGGCGACCTCGCGTTTGCCGCCGAGACGCTGCGTGAGGAGACGGCGTGGCTGCTGGGCACCGACGCCGCCGAGCGATTCGCCGAGATCAAGCCGGTGGAGCCGGGGAAGGCGTCGGTGCACTTTCCCGACACCGGCTGGTTCTTCCTCCGCAGCGGATGGCGGAAAGACGCG
>Ga0172363_10004205_pt1 | contig 11628 bp, 10 predicted proteins | sample LakKivs2_kivu2a2_FD_114541 | JGI IMG/M metagenome (GOLD analysis project Ga0172363, IMG submission 114541) | Sediment microbial communities from Lake Kivu, Rwanda - Sediment s2_kivu2a2 | ecosystem: Environmental > Aquatic > Freshwater > Lake > Sediment | place: Rwanda: Western Province, Lake... | reverse complement strand
TGAAGTGATAAGAAGGTTAGCTGGAAATGGGCCTATGAGTGGGTATGACTTTCATTTGGGCGGCAAGCGTAAGCGTGGAAAAAGAACAGCGTTATTGTCAAGCGGCTTCTGGATTAAGGTTCTGAAGCACCTAGGCCCGAAAGGTTTGAACATTATGGAGCCTGTTCAAATGCGTGGTTTAAAAGCAAGTGATGATCGTGGTAGACGTAAAGATTTGTATTGGCTTACTGAAAAAGGAATAACCTACGCAATCTCAGACGAAACTGTCAACCTCAAGAGTCTCTTAGACAATACTAAGAAGGTGTATCCTAGCGATAATGAGAAGGCTTCGCTCGTTGAGGTGTTGAGCAAGTTTCCACTAGGGATAAGAAAGAACCTTCTTTCAATGGCTATGCAAGGCTCCAAACTCGGACATGAGCAGCTTGTTACGGTAACTCTTATCGGAGCGCAATCGGGGCTAAATGCTGAAAAACTGAATCGTGAAATGGTTTCAACTCTTAGAAAGTATCCTGAAATCTATAAATTCTATAGGAAAGGCTTGAAACGCTCAGCCATACAGCTCAAACGACTTATCGGAAATATGGAAGGTGTTGAGCATGAGTGAACACAGATTAAGAGAAAATCACTCGAGTGAATTTGCGAAAACCACTCGAGTCAAACCCCGAAAAAAAGAACCACGAATCACAGTCGGAATAACCATATCGCCACATCTAGTGGAGGAAGCAAGAAAAAGAAACCTGAACATAAGCAGAATAGCTGAACAAGCTCTCCAATCAATCCTCGAATACTATCCCCAACAAACTGAAACCGAAAGCTCTATAAACCTTCTTAGTCGAGGTTCTTTTCCGAAAGAAAGTCGGGCCGGTAGTCTAGCTCGGTTAGGACATCTGCTTGACGTGCAGAAGGTCGCCGGTTCGAGTCCGGTCCGGCCCACCAAAACAGATAAGAGCTTGGACATGAACGAAGATTGCATCAAATGTGGGAATGAGTCTATGCCGTCAGAAATCTTTGACGTAGAAAAATTCGTAGGCCTAAGTGAAGGTGCGGAGTATTGTGCAGTTAAAAGACTGAGAGATGTTGTGAAGCTGAAGCTGCGCACGTCAAAAAGGCTTTACACTTTGAAAGTTGAGCCTGCAAAGGCTGAAGAGGTCATTAAGAAGCTTCAGTGTGAAATTCAAGAAATCTGATCAGGCGTGTACTTGTTTATCTCTTCAGAGCATGTTTCTGTTTCTTCAGGATAGACTTTGAGCAGAACTATTGTAATCAGCGCCAGTAGTGATGCCTTAGGTTTTCGTTTTGTCCGCCATTGCCATAGTCTAGCTTTTTTGGTGGTAAGCATCATGCAAGCTGCTGAAAGAGAACTTTTTCATTGTAATGCTTCCCTTTATGCTCATCAAGAAAACTCTGAAATCTTGAAGCTGCTCACCCCAGTCTCTTCTAAATTCTTGATAGAATCTGGCAAAATCCGCATAATCCTTGTGCACCGAAGCCACCAGGGCGTCTGAATCCAAGCCTTGACCTGTGCTTACAAACATCACATTTGGGTGGTCTTGTGCCCATTTTCTACCTTTGTCCCATAAGGGGTGAACAAGCTCTTTTGAACTGAAAAACGTCAAGGCTATTATGTCAAAGCCTAAGTAGGCCAAGTTTGGAATTACTGTGTACTGTTCGATTGCTTCCTTCTCTAGTTTTCTCCTCAGGCGTGTTACCGTAGGCTGAGAAATACCCATGTTCTTTGCCAGTTCTCTGTCGCTTCGTTTTGAGTTCTTCATTAATTCGAAGAGTAATGCAACGAGTTTTTCTTGTTTCATAATGAGCCTTTTACGCAAGTTGTTTATGAAACTTGTGTTTTCCATTACTTTACTGCATGGTAAAACGTGACAATTCGGACGCTCCTTTGTCAGAGATTCTCTTCTCAAATTCTCTCTAATGCTTGGTTCAAGTCGTCTATTATGTCTTGGACATCTTCAATTCCTACTGAAAGCCGCACCAAGCTGTCAGTTATGCCTGACTTCAATCTTTCCTCTTTAGGAACCACTGCGTGCGTCATTGACGCTGGATGCTGAATTAGTGTCTCCACTGCGCCGAGACTCACGGCGAGCGTGCATAATTTAACAGAGTTCATTATTTTTCTTCCAGCCTCTAGTCCTCCATTCAACTCGAAAGACACCATTCCTCCAAAACCGCTCATTTGCTTCTTGGCTAACTCGTGCTGTGGGTGCGATTTCAAACCAGGATAGTAGACTCTTTCAACTTTAGGATGATCTTCCAAGAATTGTGCAACTTTCATAGCGTTCTCGTTGTGCTTTTCCATTCTCAAAGCTAGAGTCTTGATTCCGCGTAGAGTTAGCCACGCTTCGAATGGTCCAAGCGTGGCGCCGATGTTCTTGAGGGTAGGGTCCAATGTTTTGATGAAACTTGCTGATCCTGCAATCACGCCGCCAACGATGTCGCTGTGTCCGCTCAGATACTTGGTTAAGCTATGAATGGCAACGTCGATGCCGAGTTTTAGAGGTTGCTGAAAGTACGGTGACATAAACGTGTTGTCCACGATGGTTACAATGTTGTGTTTCTTGCCAATTTTGGACACTGCTTGAAGGTCTGTCAGCTTCAATGTTGGGTTGGAGGGGGTTTCTATATAAATTATCTTCGTGTTCCTTTTGACTGCTGCTTCAACATTTTCTATGAGGGATGAATCGACAAAAGTGAATTCGACTCCAAACTTGGGCAGGATGTCGGAGAAAAGCTTATGTGTTCCTCCGTAGAGGCAGTCAGTTGCTACCACGTGGTCGCCTTTTCCAGCTATTGCTGTCACCGACGTGCATATGGCAGCCATTCCAGAGGCGCAAGCTCGTGCGGCTTCTCCGTTCTCTAGTTCAGCGACACTTTCTTCTAGGGCTCTGATTGTGGGGTTGCCAAGTCTAGTGTAAATGTATCCTTCTTTTGTGCCTGCGAATCTTGAAGCGCCTTGTTGAACGTCTTTGAAGGCAAATGTGGAGGTTTCGTAAATTGGGACTGATATTGATCCTGTGAGCGAATCTGGATGCTGTCCTGCGTGGACTGCTTTCGTTGCGAATTTATGTTTGCTCATTTCTTCACTCTCTGCAGAATGTTGTCTACTATCATTTAGCCTCCTATTTTAGCTATATGTCTCTGTAGGCTTGACGGAAATCAGCTACTTCCAAGCTGTGCGCTTACTCGTCGATGTAGAATGTTTTTACATCTGTCGCTTTCATATTTCCTTCTCCATCAAAGAAGCATATCTTCCAACATATCGCGGCAGACGCGATCGTTCTGTTACACCAGATAAACCTTGCCGTCACCCAAGTATTCGCGATATTGCCGAAATCTTTCGGTTCAGTTAACGGGTATCTCACATATTCTACTCCTTGATCTGAAAAGCTTCTGTGAACCTGATTTTTGCAAAACATCGGCCAGTCGCCTGAGCCAGAGCCCATTTTGAAAGCGTAGAGTGCTGCGTCGTTTGCGACAAACACGCATCCGTCACCGATACTGATGCTACCAAAGCCGTAACCACCTAGACGGTATGACCAAAGCACGTTGCCGTCTGTTTCGTTTAAAACGTAGAATGTGCCATTCAAAGCTTGAAAATAGATTGCTCCGTCAGATGCTGCTGGGCTGCAGTAGCTGTAGTTTTGAAATGTTCCGTCATGGAGTTCCGTTGTGTGCCATATTTCGTTTCCCGTTGTCAGGTTGAACGTCCACATTTTCCAGTCATTGCTCGGAATTGATATTCTTCCGTTTTTGACAAGAGGTGTGGCTGTGCTTCCGTTTCCATCAAACGTGCGAATGAGCGTCCCGTCTGTTTCATTCAGCACATATGTCGTCCACACCGAAGTCGTAGTGTTGCGCACAACTTGAATGACCATGCCTTCGTAGACTATTGGAGATGAATCCCATGAACTTCCGTATGTTTGATGCCATATTACGTCTCCTGTGGTCGCGTTGAAGGCATATTGGCTTGGAGGATCATAAGCGGAGACGAACACTGCTCCTTCGTCATAGGCCACAGAACAGACTATAGTTCCTATGTTCTGGTTCCATATGGGATTTCCGTTCGTCTTGTTTAGAGCATAGATTCCTGAACCGAAAGTTGTGTAGTAGACGTAGTCGCCGATCACGACTGGTGAGCCAACCCATGTGCTGTTGTGTGGTTCGATATATTCCCAGATTGTTTCTCCCGTGGTTCTGTTCAATGCCAAGGCTTTTGGAATTTCAATAGGTTCGTGGTTTGGACCGATGCATTCGCCGACGTAGATGACATCGCCGTCTATGCATGGTGAAGCGTCGCATTGTCTGACTGTTTTGTTCCAGATTATGTTGCCGTCTAAAGCGTTTACGGCACAGACTTTGTCTTCTGCTTTTGAAGGAGCATACAAGATCCCGTCTTTGTAAGTTGCTGTTCCGAAATTGTCAAATCCGTGGACGCAAGGCTGGCTCCAGAGAAACGCATGATCTGTCTCGTTTTTCCACTCTCCAGTTTCGTTCGTTGAAAGAATTGCCAGATTGAGAAAATGGGCATCCATGCCTTCTGCTTGGAGAGATATGTAGCTGCCCTGCGAAATTGTTGATGCGCTTTGCGCTTGGTTTCGCCATTGCAACGACACGTCTACTTTTAAGAAGCCATATATTATCGCTGCAATTAACAAAGAAATAACAACTAACAACACAAGCAAGTATTTGCGCATTCTCTCACCTATCTCCGCATGATCAAGTTTGCAAGAATGTCAGCTCAGCACTTCTAATAACGTTTTCCAAAATTCGCATTTTCTGCTCACAGGAAAAATGATATTATCAGCGGTATCAGTCCGAATGCGATGGGAAATGGCAATCCTGGAAACATGCCTTTTTTCTCTAGCATCTTGAACGCAAGAAACGCTCCAACTAAGACGCCTATGATTGAGGCGGCGCAGAAGATTGGACCAGCGTCAACGAGAACTTTTCCTATCAACATTGAGTAGAAGGTTATGTCGCCGAGTCCCATTTGCAGGTCTTTGAAGGAGAAGCTCAGTCCGCGGAGCTGTTCAAGACCGGTGTGCGCGATCTTTCCTACTGGTCCGTGGCATACGGCGAATATGTCGTAGATTGCTAGGAAGCCCAAGATTAGCGCGGCGCTTAGGACGGGTATCGAGTATCCTAGGAACGCTCCCAGTGCTCCGCCCAGCAGGAGTACGGCGAAGTCGCAAATTCTGTTTCGTGTTCTGAAAACTGCGAAATCCACTGATGCCGTTATTACGAAGGACGGAACTAGAACTATGGGCGTGTCTGCTTGGGAAATGTTAAGGGTCTGGAGTAGAGCGCTTAAGTATATGACGGAAAGCATGAAAACCGCGGTTGTCAGGGCAAAGCCTGTGATCAGAACCACGAGTCGTATGCTTTTTCGTTTCAGTAGCAAATACAGTACTGTGGCGCCTATGCTGACGAGTATGACGAAGTATGCTGCGTTGGCAAAGGAGCCAGGGCCTTCTTGGAAGGGAGTGATGTTGTAGATTTCAGTCTGTGTTGTTTGCAGAAGATGTGCGCATAAGACTCCGAACACTAGGCTTGTCAAGATGGGTGCTAGGTGTATGACTCCTGTTTTGAAGCTGCCGTTCATGCTGTTCACGCTTGGTTGTTGAGGTTGTCTTCAATTCTAGTGTAGCATTTGCTGCAGAATAAGCTTTGTTTTCTGTCGGTTTCGAATATGGAATTGGAAAAATACATAACGCAGAATGGGTTCGGGCAGTGTCTCAAGCCCAGTGTGTGTCCAAGTTCATGCACTGACTCTTTCACGCTTCTTTCGAGAAACAGTTCTGCGTTTGGGTTTTTTCCGTAGAATTCCTGTCTGAGTCTGTGTAGTGATATTAGGGCTATTTTGCCTGGGTATTCTGCTTTTCCAAAGATGAAGCTTAATTGTGGAGTGAAAATGTCGCAGTCTGTTATTGCCAAGATTTTGTCTAGGTTTTTCTCTTTTTCTGTGTGGTTGCGGATTCTGTTCAGAATTATGTCTGCGTTGTATTGTTGTCTTGTTTCGTCGTAGGCTTCTTCTGGGGTCGGCAATGGTTTAGTCATCGGTGCTAGTGTTGTTTTTGGGAGAATAGTGTTGAGGTTTTCTCTGATTCTTTCGATGATTTGGCTGTCAACTTGTCCTATGGAGAGAATTCCAATTTTCATCCTGTTCACTTAGACCTTGAAGGTTTCGCCTGTTCGCGGTGCGGTGGCTTCTAGTCCCATTTCGTCTCTTGCCCATTTTGCGAAGTATTCGCAGTTTCCTTCTGCGCCGTGGACTACGTATATTTTGGGTTTTCCTCCGAGTCTTTTTACTGCTTCTTTGAGTTCTGCTGCTCCGCAGTGGGATGAGAAGTCGAAGTGTTGGACGCGGGCTTTGACTTTTCGCATTTTTCCGTCGATGACGCATATTCCTTTTTCGAGCAGTTCTTTTCCTGGGGTTCCTGGGATTTGGTAGCTGACTAGGTAGATGGCGTTGTTTGGTTTTTTGGCGATTTTTGAGGTGTAGAACATGGCTGGTCCGCCTTTGAGCATGCCTGCGGGGCTGATTATGACGCCTGGGGTTTTGGTGGCTTTTCTTCTGTCTCTCCATCCTTCGATCCAGCTTGCTGAGTGTACGGCGTCTGTGAATGCTTTGTGGTCTCTGAGGAATTGTGGGTTGTTCATCATTATTCTGCTTACTTCGCGTGCCATTCCGTCGAGGTAGACTGGGTGTTCGAAGTGGTGGGCTGCTAGGACGCAGGCGAGTTCTTGTGATCGTCCGACGCCGAAGGCTGGGACGAGGGCTGTTCCGCCTTTTTCGACTGTTTCGGTGCATTCGTCTACGAAGCGTTTTTCGAGTTGTTTTCTTTCTGCGTGTTCTTCTGTGGAGTAGGTGCTTTCGATTATGACGGCGTCTAGGTCTTTGTAGTTCATTTTTGCTCCTTCTAGGAGGCGTGTGTCTGTTAGGTTGAAGTCGCCTGTGTAGAGGATTTTTTTGCCTTCGGCTTCGATTAGGGTTTGTGTGCTGCCTGGGATGTGTCCGGCGTTTTTGAATTGGAAGGTTGTGTCTCCGATTTGTTGTGGTGTGTCGTAGGGGAGGTGTTTGCTGTTGTTGGTCATTGTTCTGAGTTCGAGGTATTCGAATGGTAGGTAGTAGCTGGAGAGGTGGATGAAGTCTGCGATTAGGAGTTGGTTTAGTTCTGTGGTTATGTGGTTGGTGTAGAGGGGTTTTTTGCCTTGGATGTAGAATATTGGGATGGCGCCTGAGTGGTCGAGGTGGCTGTGGGAGAGGAGGATTGCGTCTACGTCTTTTGGCGGTATGTGTCTTGGGAAGCCTGGTTCGCGGCTTAGCATTGCTCCGTAGTCTAGTAGGAGTTGTGTTTTTTCGGTTTTTACGGTTATGGCGTTTCTGCCGACTTCGCGGGTTCCGCCTAGAAATCCGATTTGTAATTGTCCCATTTTTTTTCTTCCGTTGGTTCAGTATTGATTCTTTGTTGTGTTTTAAAAATGTATTGACGTGTCTGTGGAGTTTGGTTTGGTGTGTCCGTTTTTGATTGCTTTTAGGATTTCTTCGAGGTTTAGGTTTGCTTGGATTTCGGTGTAGACGTTCCATTTGTCTGTTGGGTAGTGTGAGTCGCTGCCTGCTACTTGTGTGGCGTGTTTGGTTTTTGCGAGTTGTTCGGCTTTTTTGTTGAGTGTTGGAGAGGTGATGCCGTTTAGGGTTTCTATTGCGTTTATGTCTAGTTTGAGTGTTTGGTCGGCTAGTCCGTAGCCTCTGTATGGGTGTGGGGCGATTGTTATGAGGTTGTTTGTTTTTGCGTGGTCGATTAGGTTTTGTGCTGTCCATGGTTTGGGTGGGAGTTGTTCTGTGCCTAGGAGTATTATTTCGCCTTCTTGTGCGGAGATTTCGACTGCGGGGATGATTAGTATGTCTGGGTATGGTTTGGCGAGTTGTTTTACGTGGTGGTATCCTTCTGTTGTGTTGTGGTCGGTTATGGCTATGGCTTTGATGGTTGGGTGGGCGTTTAGTTTTTCGACTATTGTTTTGGGCTGGTTTGTGGCGTCAGGAGAATATTCCGTGTGAAAGTGAAGGTCTGCAAATATCATATGCTTGTGCGCTCGACGTTTTCGTATGAGTAATGTTGCGGTGATTAATGGGTTTTGCTGGGTCTTAAGCCTCTTTTACTCAAGTTGTGTCATGCTATGTGTTGGGTGTGGCTGGAGTTTGTTCCCTCCTTCTTCTAGGTTTGTGAAGGGTTTTGTGGGATTTATGTGGGGTGTCCGTTGTTTGACTTGTAGCTTAAGTGTTCTTTCTATGCGAACATGTTTGAGGAGAGACTGCGCTTGCGGAGACTCTAGACCCCCCTTATATATAGAGTGAACTTTGAGGTGAAGGGTAAAGCTGACTTCAAAAGAAAGACGAAAACGGCTTCTGACTCACGGAATTCCTATCTGATTAATGAACAGAAGATATCTCCCGTATTCCCGACTGACATAGATATCTCCAAGAATAACGTGGTCAGACTTGCTCATAAAGAATGATAGAAGTGTCTTCTAGTCATTCTTGTTGAATTGGCTTAGCGTCTGTTGTTCATGCCTTATTTTGGTTGACAAGTTGGCAAGTTTGTCGATTTCGTTTGCATCTATCTTCTTTCTATCGCTGTTTTTCTCATAGAACGTCAAGAATGCATCATAAAAAATGAATCCCCATTTGAATCGCTCAATGTTTTCTTTGAGTATTGGTTCAGCGATTTTCATCATGAGAAGATTCTTCCTTTCTTCTGGAATCAAGATGTATCGCTTCATATCTGTTGAGGGTAAGTTCGAGCCTCTAATAATTGCGTCCGAGATTCCTGTCGAATTCTCAACTTCAAACTCATAGACGACTTCGTTGTTCTTCAGCCAGAGAGCATCAATTTCCCTTATTCTGTCTATCTTGTCCTTTGAAAGTGGCAAATCGAATTTCTTCGTTCGGTATTCTGGCAAATCTGCATAAACATCGAAACCCATCTTTTTCCCTATATCTGCAAGCCACCCGATTATCTGGTTATGCTGTGTTTGTCTTACTCTCATTTCCTTTTTGAGTTGCCATTTTCCATCGGTTTTTTCTGCATATTCTTCCAGTATGGATTTTATGCTTTGAGTATCTGGCGTTAGTGCATTTTGGAAGCGAGTGAAAATCTCTTCGAGAATTTCATCGAAGGAAACCACGACTCGCTTATTCAAAACGCCTATGATTGCGGCTTCAACCCTTTCACTTAGTGAAGCACTTTCGAGGAAAAGTTTCTCCTTTAGCCACCATTTTTTGCCTATTGTTTTGCCTTTTTCGTCTTTTACGTCTTCAAGAACGAACTCTTTGTCTAGGTGTTTTCTGAGAACTTCTTCTATTCCTTCAGGGGCACTAAATGGGTATCCATTTTTCTTGAGTTGGGCGAAAATAGTCGGATAACTGTTTATTATAGTCGAATACGCTACTGGTTCTCGTCTTTCTGCTATGATATGCTTGACCGTATCCACTACGATTCTTTCATAACGTTCTTTGTCGATTTCGCTTTCTGAAAGCAACTTCTCTTTCTTTTCTGGCTTCCTAAATCTAATGTAGTAGTCACCGACTGCACTTCCATAGGGCTGAAGCAAGCCTTTTGCAGAAGGTCTTGCAGGGGGTTGATAGATGACCTTCTCTAAGTCAAATCCCGCCAACACGACTGCTTTGATAATTGAGTTATAAATCTTTATATTGGTATTATGAAAAGTAACGGTCACCCATCTTCCAGACTTCAAGACATCATAAATTTGCTCAAATGATGCTTTCAGCATTTTGTGATAGTAGTCAAAGTCCTTTTTCTGAGCATCGTTAATAGTTATTTCTTCATCATATCTGAAAGCAAAGCGTGGGTCATTTCTCTCTCCTCTTAGCCACGAAAGCCACAAAGCACTTAATTCACCATACTGAATTGACCCGCCATAAGGTGGGTCTGTGAATACATAATCGATACTCTCTGTCGGAATTTTCGCTGGAGAACTTTGCAAGTTAAGCGCAGACTTGGTCACAATTAAGACGTTGGAGTTTCTGGAAAAATCATCGTAAGATTTGGCTTCGCGGTATTCGTAGATTTCTTTGTTGGATTCTTTCTTGCCCTTAATAATGCCCTGTTTCCCATTGATTCCGCTTTCAAACAACATCCATACATTTGATTCCATGTATTCTGGCGGAATCCAATACCTATGGACTGCCCAGAATGACGTTGAACTATCCAAAGTCCAGTGGGCACGGGGACTTGGCATACACACGGGAGTCATTCTACTGGCGATGTGAACTTGTTTCGTGAAAGAAAATCTGAAGATATCCTTCAGGTCGTTTTCTGGAAGAGATTCAATTTCGTGACAAAGAATTGACAGGGCGACAAGATTCCGTTTGGTGAACAGGTCGGAAATACCACCTAGACCTATGTGAGTGCCTTCTTTGAACTCAGTTCCAGTCGAATAATAGAGCCTGTCTTTTGGATACCAGAAAGGCACTTGAATTTTATCTATTCCTCTTAATTTTTGAATGTCGTCTTCTGAAGGCTTTTTTCTATACCTCTTCTTACATTGTGAACAAAAGACCCTAATCTCTGAAGGCTCATTTGCATCCCGTTTCCAAACTGTGGCAATGGTCAAAGCATTCGGATTACCACATTTTGGGCACTTAGTCAAGTAGAGGTCATTTATCTTGTCACGAACTTTCTTTCTTATTTCTTGGAACGTCTTCTTGACATCTTTTAAGTCAACTGGGATAAGAGTCATTCTTGTTATGAAAGTGGATATCGGGTTTAGGTCAATGGCTATTGCTTTTCTTCCTCTCTTCAATGCTTCAATGGCTGTGACTCCGCTTCCAACGAAAGGGTCGAGAACGATTTCGCCTTTCTTGGAATAATGTTCGATATATTCGCCAACGACATTGTGAGGTTTTCTTGCCCAATACTTGTGCATAAGATACATAGGAGTGTGTGCCTGTGGAGAAATAGCATGGTCAATGTGAATCACTTTGAAACTTTCACTCTCTTTCTTAGGCAAGCACTCTCACAGACTACCATTGTCACTGTTAATATATAAAAAATGCTCAAGTGTCGTCTGTCTATTTCAATTCGCACTCTTTAAGGTCTTTCGCATGATGTTTCTTATAGTAGATTTCACGGTATTTCTCAGAACAGAAGGCTATACACTCTTTAATCGCCAGACTTGTGTCTCGATAGCGAAACAGTTTTCCGCATTCTTGCACAATCCCTATCAGAATACCAGAAAGCCTTTCACATTACCCAAGTAACGAACAGCTTCTATTTCCAATTCTTGAATCACATCTACGGGATTTTCTTCTTTCCATATTGTGCCGTATACAAGTAGTTCAACTTTTCTCAGGGTTTGCTGGGTAATACTTTCAGCTTGATTTGTTTCTTTCGGCATATTCTCTTGCATGTGTCCAGTATTGTTCTGTTCCAGTTTTCTGCGTCGTTGAAGAGTATGACGTTTCGATAGTTTGTTCGGTCTATGTATTCTGCCACTTGCTCAGCCACATATTCCACTGTTTCCGCGTCGAGTGGCATGGCAGTTTCATGCTGGCTCAAAGGATAGACCTCATCAAGTTCAATCGGCACCACT
>Ga0172363_10004203_pt1 | contig 11631 bp, 12 predicted proteins | sample LakKivs2_kivu2a2_FD_114541 | JGI IMG/M metagenome (GOLD analysis project Ga0172363, IMG submission 114541) | Sediment microbial communities from Lake Kivu, Rwanda - Sediment s2_kivu2a2 | ecosystem: Environmental > Aquatic > Freshwater > Lake > Sediment | place: Rwanda: Western Province, Lake... | reverse complement strand
CGGAGACCAGCGCGGGCGCTCCCGGGGTGCCGGAGACCAGTGCGGCCTTTCCCATCGCGGCCGCCGACGAGGAGCGTCTCGATCGGCGACGCTTCCTGTGTGTCGCCGGCTCGGCGGCGGTGCTGGCACTCGGCGGCGAGTGGGCGGCGCGGCGTGCGGTGACCCGCGGCGAGCCGCCGCTCGAGATCGCGCTCGAGGGCCCCCCGCTGGTGCCGGGCGAGGCGCGCACGCTGACGGCGGCCGACGGCCGCGAGGCGCTGCTGGTGCGCATCGACGCGCAGGCGACGGTCGCCTTCGATCGGCGCTGCCCGCACCTCGGCTGCCCGGTCCTGTGGTCGGCCGAGCGCGCCCGCTTCGAGTGCCCGTGCCACCACGCGGCGTTCGACGCGCGCACCGGCGCGGTCCTGTTCGGTCCGCCACGGCGCGGGCTCGCGGCGGCGCGCGTTCGGGTTGCTTGACGGCGGTCGGCCTTCGCCTGCGTCCGCGCTCGCTCCGTACGCGGTCGCTTCGTCCGCTCGCGTCGTGCCCGCGCGGCGGCGTAGGATGCCGTCGAGGAGGCATTCCCGTGAAGCACGAGGACCTCGCCGCCATCGAGGCGATCAAGCAGCTCAAGGCGCGCTACTTCCGTCTGCTCGACACCAAGCGCTGGGCCGAGTGGGGCGACGTGTTCACGGCGGACGCGCGCCTCGACACCACCGACGACGCGCCGCACGCGCGCGCCGACGGTCGCGACGCCATCGTGGCGCTGGTGAGCGGTGCGGTCGGGCAGGCGGTCACGGTGCACCACGGGCACATGCCCGAGATCGAGATCACCGGACCGACCACCGCGCGCGGCGTCTGGGCGATGGAGGACCACCTCGAGTTCCCGGGCGACCCGCCGGCGCTCGTCGTGCACGGCCGCGGCCACTACCACGAGGAGTACGAGCGCTCGCCCGACGGCGCCTGGCGCATCCGGTCGCTCCGCCTCGTCCGTCTGCTGCTGCAGCACGACGGCCGCCGCGTCCTGCCGAGGCCGTAGAATCTCGCGTCACGGGTGCGGAGGGGTTGACACGGCCCGAGAATGAGTAGCAGGGCTACGTACTACGTAAAAAGACGGGGCCGCGGACGGCGGCCGGGAGGAACGAGCATGTCGACCGAAGAGCGCTACGCACGCGAGCGGGGTCCGATCGAGTGGGATGTGAAGCAGGACTTCGCGACCACCTTCCGCTGGGAGTACGAGGACGGTCGCGACAAGCTGCTGAGCCTCTACGCCAAGGGGAAGAAGCTCCAGTGGGACGCGACCGAGCGCATCGATTGGTCGGCGGACCTCGATCCCGAGAACCCGGCCGGGCTGCCCGACGAGATCATCCCGATCCACGGCTCCGGGGCGTGGAACCGCCTCACCGGGGACGAGAGGGCGAACCTGCGTCGTCACTTCCAGTCGTGGCAGCTGTCGCAGTTCCTGCACGGCGAGCAGGGGGCGCTCATCTGCACCGCGAAGATCGTGCAGCAGGTGCCGAACATGGACGCCAAGTTCTACGCCGCGACGCAGGTGATGGACGAGGCGCGCCACGTGGAAGCGTACGCGCGCCTGCTGCACGAGAAGTACGATCTCGTGTACCCGATCAACCCCCACCTGAAGGCGCTGATCGACGACACGCTGTCGGACTCGCGCTGGGACTTCACCTACCTCGGCATGCAGGTGCTCATCGAGGGCGTCGCACTGGCCGCGTTCGGCCTGATCCGCGACCACGCGCAGAACCAGCTCGCCGCGTCGGTGACCGCGTACGTGATGCAGGACGAGGCGCGCCACGTCGCCTTCGGCCGCATGGCGCTGCGCGACTACTACCCGCAGCTCACGCAGAAGGAACGCGACGAGCGCGAGGAGTTCGCGGTCGAGGGCTGCTACCTGCTGCGCGACCGGTTCCTGGGCGAGGAGATCTGGGAGACGCTCGGCCTGCCGGTGGACGAGTGCATTCGCCACGTCGACCGGTCGGAGATGATGCGGACCTACCGCTCGAGCCTGTTCTCGCGCATCGTGCCGACGATGAAGGACATCGGCCTCTGGGGTCCGCGCATCCAGAAGGCGTACGCCGACATGGGGATCATCGGCTTCGCCGACAACGACGTCGAGGCGCTGTCGGCGCACGACGAGGAGGTCAGCGTGCGCTTCGACCGCAAGCGCGAGATCGCGCGCACCGCGGCGCTCGGCGGCGGCGCCTCGCCGGAGGAGCTCGCCGCGGCCGGGCTGCAGTGACGTGGTGCGTATCGCCGTGCGGCTGCCGCGGCCCGTCAAGATGAAGGATCTCGAGCGCGCGACCGGGGTCTCGCGCGAGACGATCCGCTACTACATCCGCGAGGGGCTGCTGCCGGAGCCGGAGCGCCCCGAGCGGAACGTGGCCTGGTACGACGCGTCGTTCGTCGAGCGCATCCTGCTCATCAAGCGGCTGCAGAGCGAGCGCTTCCTGCCGCTGTCGGTGATCAAGGGCATCGTCGGCGACCCGCGCGAGCTGACCGAGGTGGAGGCGCGCGCGCTGCACGCGCTCGACGGCCAGATCGCGCCGGCCGCGGAGCGTGCCGGCGCCGGGCCGCACCCGCCCGAGACGCTGGCGCGCCTCGCCAAGCGCACCGGCCTCGCGGTGAAGGAGATCCGCGAGCTCGCCGACGCCGGTGCCGTCGAGATCGTGGTGCGCGACGGCAAGCCCGCGCTCGAGGGCGCGTCGGTCGCGATCGTCGAGAGCTGGGCGCGCTTCCGCGAGGCCGGCTTCACCGACGAGCTCGGCTTCACCGCGGGCGAGGCGGCGCTCTACGTCGAGACGCTCACCGGTCTCGCGCGCGAGGAGCTGCGCCGCTTCGGCGCGCGCGTCCCGGCGAAGGTCGACGCCGACACCGCGCGGCGCCTCGCCCGCGCGGGCATCGACCGCGCGAACGAGCTGATCGGGCTGCTCCGCGAGGCGATCGTGCTGCGGCTGCTGGCGGCGGGGAGCCGGAGCGGGGGTGGTGCGGATGCGGGGGACGCGGGGTGAGGAGTGCCCCTGATCGGCCGCCTCGAAGGATCGGGGAGACCACGCAAAGACGGCTCGTACGTACGCGACAAACCCGTGCTCCGCGTCACTGGCTCCTGCAACTCAGGGATCGGCGTCGCAGCATGCAGCCGCTCGCGCGTGCAACGCGGTCGATGCCGAAGTACCGGACGCCCGGAGCGTTCGATAGCACGACGTCGACCGGGCCAGGCGGCAGCGGGCCGACGCCAAGATTCCGCACGTTGATCAGCAAGGACGAACGCGGGACACCATGCGAGGAGGGCGGGAGCTTCGCCGCGTGCAGCGTAGCGTCGCCCGCCGATGTCTTGCAAACTGCACGGTCAGGGCTCGACCGGCACTCGTAGTCACGCCAGATGATCTCGAGCGGTCCATTGCCGGCGACCCAAACCGAGGCGGCGACGCCTCCTTCGACGTCGAAGGGAGTCAGCTCGGGGCGCTCGAAAGAGCCGCGGATCTGGATGCGTCCCGAATCCAGACGAGGCGGCTCGGAGAGTCTGAAGTGCGCTCGCGTGAGATGCAGGTCTGCATCACGCGCATCGCAGAAGTCGCCGTCGCCATCGTCGTCGACGTCGCTCTGGTTGGAGTTTCCGAAGATCGGACAGTTGTCGTCGATCTCGCAGACATCGTCCCCGTCCTCATCGCCGCCGCCGCCGGGGCGGCAGATGCCGTACTGGCACGAATCGGACTCCGAGCATGCCGTGTTGCTACCGGTGCTGCATTCCGTCCCGTTCGGCAAGGCGACGAACGTGCAGCCGAACTGAGGGTTGCAGCCGTACGTCTCGTTGCACTGCGGGGCCGTGCAGGCGTGCGCCGCGCCGGTGCACGCACCGAGGGCGCACGAACTCGAGGCAGTGCAGGCGCTGCCGTCGTCGCACGGGCTGCCCTCACCCAGCGTCGCGCAGGTCGCGAATGCGTAGACGGCTCGTGATCCCCGGGTCGGCGATCACCACGTCATCGCCGAGCGCCGCTACCTGCAACCCGAAGCCGCCAAACGTCAGGCTGCCGGGTGGACGTCGGAAGGCATGTAGGAGCGCGCCAGTCGACGAGTCCAGGAGGTACGCGGCGCCGCGTCCGTTCGCCTCCGGTGCTCCAACGAGAATCGCATCGCCGACCGTATCGATCGAGAAGCCGAAGAAGTCGCCGTGCGCCGGATCTGGATCTTCGAAGGTGCGTAGCCTCGTGCCGTCGCTCCCGTAGAGGAAGACTGCGCCGACCGTGTCTCCGCTCGGGTGGCTGAAGGACGAACCGACGAGCAGCCCGTAGTTGACCGACTTGAGCGTGCGGCCGAACGATTCGGCTCGGGAGTCGAAGGCCGAGTCCATCGACCGAAGCAGCGTTCCTGACACGATATCGTAGACGAACACCATCCCCGCGCGCGAAGCGGTTCCGACCCGCATGTTCGGTGCACCAACGAACAGGAGATCGCCCGAGATCGCGACGGCTTTGCCGAAAGAGATGAAGGAGCGGTCCGCGGTCGGGCTGCGAATCGTGCGCACGTGGGCACCGGTCCTCGTTTCAAACAGGTCGACTCGTCCGCGCTGCAGCCCCGGCCCGTTGTCGCCAGAGTCGAGCCCGACCGCGATCCAGTCGTCAGTACCCACTACGGTTTCGCCGAAGCTGTCGTCGGCGTGCGCGTCGGGGTTCTCCAGCCGCTCCAAGAGGGCACCGGTGGCAGGATCGAACATGTAGGCGACCCCAGCCGAGACCGATTCGCCGACGTTTGTCGCCCGGGGCGCCGACGACGACCACGTCACCTGCAGCGGCCACGGCCGCGCCGAAGCTCCGGCTGCTCCGTTCGGGAGGCGGCTGCAACGTGCGTTCGAGCCCTCCGGTCGCGCCGTTGAAGACGTACGCGGCACCGGAGGACGGGACGACGCCCGCGGGGGCGCGAGGGTCTCCGACGACAACATGGGCGCCGCCCACGATCGTCATGGCAAGCGCGAAGTCGACCGCTTCCCCAGGCGGTGGCCGGAACTCGCGCAGCACCTCCGCACGGCCGTCATCGGAGGTCCCAAGGTTCAGCACGGCGACCAGCATCACCAGCCGCGACGCATCGCGGAAGCATCTCGGAAGCGCTTCAAGACCCATGGTGGCCCCCCACGAATCGATCGGACGAATCGCAGACCAAAATCGACGGACGACAGCCAAGATCCCGCAGATGCTATCGGCGAGCGGACTCGAGAACATGAGATTGAGTCCGCAACGCTCAATGGGTCGACGCGCAGTCCTCGTCGTCGCCGTCATCGGTCGCCGTTGCCGTCGCCGACCTGCGGTGGCGGCGGTCCTACGAGGTCACCGCGGCAAGGATCTGTCGCCGGAACTCCGTGAAGTCGCCGAGGCGCGTCGAGATCGTCTCGTAGACGAGATCGTCGAGCACGTTCCCGTACTGGTGAACGAGGATGTTCCGGCAGCCCTTCATGCGTCGCAAGGTCTCGACCAGCGACTCGGAGATCACCTGTGCGCGTCGTAGCCTGTCGAAGACGTCGTCTTCATCCGCCGGCAGCCCGAGCCGCATCCCGGTCACGACCATGTGGCAGACGTCGAGCATGCACTCGACGGACACCTGCAGCAGGCGCTCGCAGGCGCGTCGCTTCTCGACCTGCTGGTACGCGGCAAGACTCGCGGGCATGATGCTCCGGAGTTCCGTCAAGTATCCATCGAGCGCGTCGAGCTTCGCCAGCACTCGCTCACGGTCGATCACGGCCCACCTCGGCAAGGTACGCTTCGTACCTCGGACGGAAGGACTCGAAGGCGCGTACGGTCGCGAAGGCCACCTCGTAGAGCGCGTCTTCGTCGCGCACGAACAGGACTCGCCCGTCCTTCAGTACGCGCCGGCGTACGTAGAGCGGTAGCAGCTGGAACACGTGCACGTCGAGATCGGACGTGGATGCGTAGCGAAGGGCGGTCCTCCGCGATCTCGTTGTGTCGTGCGTGTCCGGCGTCGAAACCAGGCAGACGTCCACGTCCGATCCTGCATGGTGCTCGCCGCGCGCCCGGCTGCCGAACAGGATGACCGCGAGGACGTCGGAGTCGATACGCGCCATGTCCACGAGGCGCTGGAGCTGCCGCTCGGCGTTCATCAGGTGCTTGCGTATCACGAGTTGCGTTTCGCGCCCAGGGACCTCGACCGCCTTGATGGACAGCCGACGACGCGCGACAAGGCGCCCGGCAGTGATCGCCGCGGAAGCGCGGCAGGATCATCCACCGACGCGGGAGAGAATCACCCACGGGTTGCCGTGGCTCGCGGCGAGCAGTGCCTGCACCGCGAGGTGGGCGTCGAGCGGCTTGCCGTCCCAGCGCGGGAACGCGGTCGTCGCGTCGATCGCGAGACCGCGCGCTGCGTGCGCTGCGCGCAGCGCGGCGAGTACGTCCGCATCCGACGCGCTACCGGCCGCGTGCGAGTCTGGCGCGAGCGGCATGCGGACCGGCTCGTCCGCGAGCGGCACGGGTCGCCCGTCGCGACGGAAGAAGCGCGGCTCGCCACTCGATGCGGTTTCGACCCGGTAGCCGTGCTCGTGCACGAAGCGGTGGTGACGGCGGCAGAGCGAGAGCAGGTTCGCGAGGCTCGTCGCGCCGCCGTCGATCCAGGCGACGACGTGGTGCGCGTCGGTGAGGCGGTTCGCACAGCCGGGGAAGCGGCAGCCGTCGTCGCGCAGGCGGAGCGCGCGGCGCAGCCGCGGCGAGATGCGGCGCGCGCGCCGTGACGGGAGGCTCTCCTCACCGGACGCCTCGTGGGCGGCGTCGTGAGCGCCGCCGATGGCGTTCGTGTCACGGGCGGCGGTGACGACCGCGGCGCTGCTGCGCGCGTCGTCGACGAGCACGACGCGCGCGTCGCAGGCGAGGCGCCGTGCGGTCGCGAGCGCGAGTGGCGGGCCGTCGGTGAGCGTCGCGTGCGGCACGGATGCGCCCGCGTCCGGAGCGTGGCGGTGGTCCGCTGCGCCGTGCCGGTCCGCCGCGAGCGCCGCGTGGTCGACGTGCACGACCAGCTCGACCGGCAGTCCCGCCTTGTCTCGACCGTCCTGGTCCGCAGCGACCGAGGCTAGCCACGACTCGGCGACCGCCACCAGCGCGTCCGCGCGCGAGAGCGCTGGCGGCGGCTCGTGGCGCTGCTCTCGCTCCGCTCGTCCTGCGGCCGGCGACGTTTCCGCGGAGGTGTCGGCCGAGGTCCCGTCCGTACCGTACCGCGCGTCGCCCGCGCCTTCCGCGGAGACGCCGCCGGTGCCGCAACCCCACGCGGGCGCGGGCGAGTCCGCGCCGCGCGCCGCCCCCGAACGCCACGCCCGGCGCCGCGCCACGTCGAGCGCCTGCAGCACGACCGCCGCTTCCTCCGGCCGAAGCCGCGCCTCGATGCGGACCATGCCGTCGTCCGTGTCGCGCACGCGGACGAAGCGCGATCGCTCCTCGTCCGCGAGGCTCGGCGGCGGCTCGGCATCCGCGTCGGCGCAGGCGCGACGGTAGCCGCGGCAGATGCGCTCGAGCTGCGACGCGGTCGCGTGCGTCGCCATCTCGAGCAGCGTCGCCTCGGTCGCGGCACCCGCGACACGAGTGATCGCGCGCACCTTCGAGTAGCTGATCGCCCCGCGCCGGAGCGCGTCGTCGACGAGCGGCAGCGTGCCCAGCGCACGCGCCACGCGGACGCGCTCGCGCGCCGCACCGAGGTCGAGGCCGATCCGCCAGTTGAGCCAGTGCGCGCAGGTGAGCGCGCCGTGCGTCGCCCAGCCCTCGCCCTCGTCGAAGCGGCGGATCAGGGTCAGGAGCCGATGCTCGGCGGCGTCGATGTGCGACGCAACCTCGGCGATCTCGTCGGCAAGCCGGTCGACGTCGGCGGGTGCGAGCTGCGTGAGCGCTGCGGGATGCGATCTCGTCGTCATGTCGAGCTTCTACCACCGCCGTTTCACGGGGGTCCCCGGCGCGCCCTGCGCGACGATCGCGGCGCGCGAGGGGAGATGTGGCCCCGCGCGATGCGCGCGGCACTGGCGGGCTTCGCACGCGCGCGCCCGGGGCCTCTCGACGGTGCGATCTCGTGTGCCTGGTGGCCTCCGCGAAATCCGTCAAGGGCTCCGCGCACAAAATGTGGTTTCCGGCCTCGAGAGAGCGCTTCGAGATCACGCCAGGCAACCGCCGGACTTCCCGACGGGCGACTGGATGAAGGACCGCGTCGGTGCCGGGGATCGCTTCGCGGCAGCATCGCGGGACCCGGGATTCGCGCGGCGCTCACGTCCGGCAGGAGCGCGCGCCGCGCTGATCGTCGTCGGCGGCCGCACAGCCTTGACCCCACCTGGGGGCACTGGCATCGTTTCAGGCATGGCCGAGCTCAAGATCCGGAGTCTGGACGATCAGGTGGCGAGCGCCCTCAGGACCCGCGCCCGGGCGGATGGGACCTCGCTCGAGGAGGCGGCGCGCCGGGCGCTCGCCGAGTCCGTCGAGCAGCGGCGGGCGGCCTTTGCCCGGCGAGCTGCGGCCTGCCGAGCTGCGTCTGGTGAGGCGAGGCGCCGCAAGCGATCCGACAGCGCCGCGATCATCCGCCGCGAACGCGATGCCTGGGGCTGACGTCGGCAGGCTGGCAGTCGTCGATGCCTCCGTGGCGGTGAAGTGGGTCGTCGATGAGCCCGACAGCGATACCGCGGCATCCTTGCTCGAGCGACCCGTAGCCTGGCTGGCCCCGCGCTTGGTGCTCGTCGAGGCCGCGGCGGCACTGCGGCGCAAGGTCGCAGACCAGGAGCTCGGCGCCCCGACGGCGAGCACGGCGCTGGCCGCGCTCGTCGATGCCACGCGACAGGGAACGATCCGGCTTTCCGATGACGAGCAGCTGGTAGGCGCGGCACTCCTGCTCGCCCTGGAGCTCGGCCACAAGGTGCCCGATTGCCTGTACCTGGCCCTCGCGGAGCGCGAGGGATGCGCGATCGCCACCGCCGACGGGCGCCTGGCTCGTCTGGCACGCTCCCGGGGCGTGCCGGTGCTGGGTGTGGGGGCTGCCGAGGCCTGAGCGACGAAGGCGGCGTCCGAGATCACGCGCGAGATGCCGGCTGGACAACCACCCGTCTTTCGCGTTCAACTCGGAAGGACGGCCGGGGCGCTCCCATCCGGCCGACCGAACCCACCACGACACGATTTCCCACCATGCGAAGACGTCTCGGCTTCTGGCTCCTGCGCGCGCTCGGCTGGCGCACGCAGGGCACGTTCCCGCCCGGCTGCGAGCGCTGCGTGCTCGTCGCGGCCCCGCACACCAGCAACCTCGACCTGTTCTTCATGCTGGCGTTTGCCATGGCGTTCGGGCTGCGCGTGCGCTGGGTCGGAAAGCACACGCTGTTCCGCTTCCCGATGGGCATCCTCATGCGCTTTCTCGGCGGCATGCCGGTCGACCGGCGCTCGCGCCAGGACGCGGTCGCGCAGATGGCCGCGCACTTCGCGCGCGAGCAGAGCCTCGTCCTGGTGATCGCGCCCGAGGGCACGCGCGCGCACGGCAAGAGCTGGAAGTCGGGCTTCTACTGGATCTCGCACACCGCCGGGGTGCCGATCGTGCCGAGCTTCCTCGACTGGTCGACGAAGACCGCGGGCTTCGGTCCGGCGATCGTGCCGAGCGGCGACCTGCGCGCCGACATGGACCGCCTGCGCGCGATCTACGCGAACGTGCGCGGGCGCTACCCGGAACAGCAGGGGACGGTCCGGCTCGCCGAGGAGGACGCGCCACCGCCCGCGCTGCGCGTCGCCGCCGGCCGCGCGCCGCGCTGACCTCGGCGGTGCGGTCTCGGGGCGTTCGGCCGCCGGTCACGTGCCGCGTACGGTGAGGCCCCGCGACAGCGCGGCGATCGCCTGCCGATCGTCGTGCGTCCAGAACTCGATCGGCTCGCCCCCCGATTCGGCCACCAGCGCCTCGGCGGTGGCGACGTGGATCGCGTCGAGCGCGCGAACGTTCACCGAGAAGGAGCTCTTCGCCCGGTCGACGACGGCGCGATCGATCGGCGCCAGATCGAGCTTCGCGAGCAGATCGGCCAGCTCCTTACGCTTGATCGCGGTTTGCCGGTCGTCGAGGTTGCCGAGCAGGCGCTCGCGGTCGATCGCGCGGTTGGTCTCGATCTCGATCAGCTCCGACGACGCTGCGTGATCACCGGTCGCGAGCCGAACGGCCGTTCCAGGCTCGGCGAAGACGATCCGCAGGACCGCGCTAGCGTCGAGGTACTTCACGAGGATCCTCGCGCACGGCGCGCAGCGACGCCTGGATGTCGACATCGACCCGGCGGTCGAGCTTCGAGATCGCAAGCCTGCTCCAGTCCTGCGTGCCGAGCCGCAAGCGACCGGTCCGCGCCAGGCGATCTCGCCACGAGACGGCATCGCCCTGGGCGGGGCCGATCTCGGCGATCGGCTCGTCGCGGTCCTTGACGACGATGCGCTGCCCGCGCCCCGCCATGCGCAGGTACTTGCTCAGGTGCGCCTTGAGCTCGCTGACGTTGATGTCCTTCATGGTGCGCTTATAGGAGCTTGATGGTCCTGAGGCAATCGCGCCAGCGCTCATCCGGTCGTTCACATCTGACCATTTGGCCACGAGGGATGGCCCATGAAGGAGCCCGGTGGGAGGCGCAGAAGCCGTGAGTGCGCTGGTTCTCGAACCGCGCTTCAGCACGCGGCACCGCTCGCGACCAGCGATCACCGCATCGCGGACTCCGGTCTCGTGCGCGTGATCTGACGGCCCCGCGCGGACGTCAGGCGGCGCGCACGAGCTTGCCCGGCATCGCCCCCGTCGACTCGCCGTTCTCGAACGTCACCACCCCCGAAACCACGGTCGCTCGATAGCCGTCGACGTGCTGGATGAGCCGCCGTCCCTGCGCCGGCAGGTCGAAGACCATCTCCGGGCCGTGCAGGTGCAGGCGGTCGAAGTCGATGACGTTCAGATCCGCCTTCTTGCCGACCTCGAGCGTGCCGCGGTCGGGGAGGCCGTAGACGCTGGCGGTGTTGCCGGTCTGGAGCCGCACCACCTGCTCGAGCGGGATCCTGGGCCCGCGCTTCCGGTCGCGCGCCCAGTGCGTGAGCAGGAACGTCGGCATGCTGGCGTCGCAGATGAGCCCGCAGTGCGCGCCGCCGTCGGAGAGCCCCAGAACGGTCCGGGGGTGCAGCATCATCTCGCGCAGCGCTTCGAAATCGCAGTCGACGTAGTTCGCGAGCGGCGCGAAGAGAAAGCGCTTGCCGTCGCCCTCGAGCATCAGGTCGTAGGCGACCTCCTCGGGACGCCGGCCGGTGCGCGCCGAGACCGCGGCGACGCTGCTCTCTGGCGCCGGCTCGTAGTCGGGCGTCTCGCCGAGCGGGAACATCTGCGCCCAGTTCGACGCGAGCATGCGCACGATCGGGCTCTCGTGCGTCAGCTCCTCGGCGAGGAGCCGCGCGCGCACCTCGGCCGTGCGCATGCGTGCGACGCGCTCGGCGAGCGGCAGCGAGAACAGCTCGCGGGCGTACGTCGGGTGGAAGAAGAACGGGTGGAACGAGCTCTGCAGCCCGAACAGCATGCCGGTCGGGCGGCACGGCACCTGCGGCACGATCTTCATGCCGCGCGCGCCGAGCTCGTCGACCCGCGCCAGCGTGTCGCGCCACTGGTGCGGCGCGTAGGGCATCTGGG
>Ga0172363_10004201_pt1 | contig 11638 bp, 4 predicted proteins | sample LakKivs2_kivu2a2_FD_114541 | JGI IMG/M metagenome (GOLD analysis project Ga0172363, IMG submission 114541) | Sediment microbial communities from Lake Kivu, Rwanda - Sediment s2_kivu2a2 | ecosystem: Environmental > Aquatic > Freshwater > Lake > Sediment | place: Rwanda: Western Province, Lake... | reverse complement strand
CAGGAGCTTGGGTAGTCTTTGGAGTCTTTGGAGTTTCAGGAAAAATAGATCTATCAATTTTTACTTCAAGACCGAAACTACCATCAGTGTTTTTATTTAAAGTAGCAGATGTATAAGTTTTATTTACTTGGATAGGAAACACAACAAGTTTTTCAACTTGTATGCCAGTACGTTGTCTTAGCAACTCAGCATAACCTGATAGTTGTATTGAGTCTCCGCCTTTAACATCGTAACGATCTGTTCCTCCAGGAGCATAAGCACTTACTCGGTTTGTTGAAGAAGTTTTAAGATCTATAATAAATAAAGTACCTTTACTTGTTATACCTAAAATATCAATTGTTCCGGCAAAATTTTCTCCATCTATTGTACCCCACAATGTAGGAACAGAAGGAATTAGTTGTTGGAAGTCTACGTTAGCTCCTATCTCTGTAAAAATATTAAATAGGTCCTCTAACATAGTTTCTGAAAACTCTTTTACTTGTTCTTTTAAAGGGTTACTATAGTAAACTTGTTTAAGTTCTTCTAAAGTAAGAGTCCCTCCAGACATTAAAGCTTCTAGATAAGCTCTTAGCATAGAGTCAATTATAGTTCCTCTGTCAGCAGCATCTGTTACAGCTCCTGTAAATGGACGCTTAAGAGTAGATATTCTTTTGTATTCAGGGCTGCCTTCTACCTTGTTTTCTTTTTCATCTACTTCAATGTAACTATCTTTATTTTCTGGGTTAACAGCTAAAGTTTTATCATTTAAAGGAGTTAACGCTTCTTGTATTTCTTCAACACTTAAAGTAGTAGAGACAGAAGGAGTAGCTGTTACTACAGGAGAAGAGGGAGTAGGGGCAACCACAGGAGTAGTCTTAGGTTTAAGTTGACTACGTACACTCTGCTCATCAAGCACTACTTGTTTATTTCTATAATTTTTATCTTCAGAGATTAATACTTTGTGGGTTTTTCTAATAAAATTTTCATAAGTCATTTCTGTAGGAATAACCTCAATATAAGTATTGCCCTCTTGGTCTATAGATTCTTGACTACTAAACATTACTGTAGTAGTTCCTATAGCATTTTTAGTTACGTTGTATCTAATACCAGGAGTATCGGTTCTAGACATAAAGTCCATAAAGTCTTGAGCTGTTTCAAGCTTAGTAAACTTCTTGGCTTTTCCTTTTTTAATTTCTACAGAAAATACTTCTAGTTGTCCTTTCTTTAAAGAGAATTCTAGTTTGCGACCCCCTGCTTGGAAAATATTGTAATGGTTTGCAATATAATCAATAAGGTCTTTAGGTTGTTCAAAGAATTGTTCTCTGACTGCAGCGTTATAAATTAACTCAGCTAAAGCAGCAATCTCTGCTTTACCTCCAATCTCCTCCACAAATCTGTTAAAGAGTAAATGAGGCTCGCCTTCAATAATTGCAATACCAGAACCTATGTTACCAGGATAAGCAACTCCATTGTTTTCTACTTCTTTGCTTTTAAAAGTAATATCTTCAATAGGTTGTTCTACTTCATCAAGCACTTTAACTTGTGTTCCTGGGCGGTTGCCTTTAGTAATTCTAGCTAGATCTACTACTACTTTTTTGTTTACATCGGTAGTAACTTCTTGTCTTAAGTTATTAAGTAACTCAAGACCAGACTGAACCATTTCTTTAAACTCATCTGGGTTTTCTTTTTCAAAATCTTGAACTACTGTAGGAACTTCATTTCCTTGTAATCCCTTAGAGTCTTTAACAGATTCTTCTTGTTTTTTAGCAGCAGTAAGATTTGCATAAAAAGGATATTTCTTTCCATTGAAATCAAACATCTCTACTTCTCCATTCATTGTAAAAGTTACAATAGCGGCAGGATCAGTAAGAAGTCCTTTACCTTCATTCTCAATTAAATAAATTAATTCAGGAGTTCCAGTAGCTGTAGGAAATACTGCAAAGAAATCTCCACCAAAGAAATCTTGAAGTTCTTCTAAGGTGTCAGGGTTTGTGTCTTTTTTAGCAATAGCTTCTTTAAGTCTATTTACAAAAGCATCATAGCGAACTCCAAGAATTTGTTTATAAAAAAATTCTCTAGAGCTTACTTGTACTTGTCTTAAAGGTGTAGGATTTTTTTGTACTCTTTCAAGTATTGCAGCATTTCTAACTCTGGCGGGATCTTCAGAAGGAACATTATTATCAGTATCAAAAGCAGCGGTTCTTAAAGGGTTTGCCCAAGACTGAACTTGTGCTGTTTGCTTTTCAAGCTCTGCTTCTTTTAATTTAATATCTGGAGTCTCATTTACAGGAGTAGCTTCCTCTTCTTCAAAAATAGGAACAAACTTATCATCTTGATCTATGTCTTCCTCGCTAATTTCATAGTCATCAAATAGTCCTAAGTTTTGAAGTTTGCTTTTAATCCCATCTGCTATGTAAGCAAAGTCATTAACAAGAGTTCTATAACCTTTATTTTTTTCAGTAGTACCAGGAATAGATTTGTCCATTTCTACTTTAAGAGCAGCTAAGCCATTTAATAGATTAGTTTTTCCTAAAAGTATACTTTGAAGAGTTTCTACTATCTTTTTATGTACTTCTTTATCAGGTCTTACACTTAAACCTTTTTTAGTTTTTGTGTTTACTGCTTCAGCAAAAGTAGCCGCTAGAGTAGTTGCGTAATTTTTTAAACTCTTTTTATAGCCTTTGCCTTCGTGATAGTCTAGAAAGTTTTGTGCAAGTTTAGCTGTCTTATCCTGTACAGGAGATTCTTGAGTCTTTTCAAATTCCTCATTATACACACTACTAGTTTGGTCATAAGCAACTTCAGAAGTTTCAGCTTCTACACCAGCACCTACAGGAGTACTTATATCTGTTGCTCCGGGAGGTGTAGCAGAAACAGAAGCATCTACATTACCAGCTGCTCTATTAGCTTGACGTCTTTGATAATAAACAGTTTGGGCTTTATTAAATAAGTCCTCATCAATATCAGCTATAAAAGGTTGTCCGTCTTTTAATACTGTCCAATCTTCACGTAGAGTTTTTAGTTCAAATTTATGTTCAATAGGAGCAGCCTCAAAGTGATTAATAAGTTTTTCTATCTTTTCCTCTTCTGTAGCTTGATTAAAAAGAGTAATTTCGTTATCTAATCTTTCTAAGTATTCTTGTTCTAGCTCTGCAGCTGTTTTGTTATCTACATATCCAGCTTTAGCTTCATTTTCTAAAAAAGTAAGTTTACCATGAAGATCAGAAACAGTAGCTTGTGATAGATCCTCATCTATTAATCCCTGAGCTAAGTTTGTTACTCCATTCTCATTTACAGTAACAAGTTCCGCAAATCTTTCTTCCGCTACTTGAGCAAGTTTTTCTCTTAAGTTATAATCAAGTGGATTTAAACTATTAAATCCGGCTAATACTTTAAGTTGATTTTTAGTAGATTTACTTAAGTTTTGTACTTGAGTAGCAGAGTTACTATTTCTAACATCTTGATAAACCTCTTCAAAAAGATTAGTAACTAAAGCGTCTTTGTCTTCTTTAGACATGTTTTCATACTTAGCAGCTAGTTCTTTGTATTTGTATAAAGAAGCATCTGCATCTTGAATCTGTTTATTTAAGTCATCAACTTTTGGTTCTAGATCTTCTTGTTTTAGTATTCCTGCATTTACAAAAGCTTTGTAGTCTTTTTCGTTAAGAGAGGCCCTGTCTACAAGTCTTAGTTTGGATAAATCTGAATAAAATTTATACTGAATTTCTTCTAGTATTGAGAGTTTTCCTCTTTGGCTTAATTCTTCAAATCTTTTAGTCTCATCTTCAGTTTTTTTAGACTTAGCTTTTAAGTTAGTTAGTTCCGAAAGCTCTTCATCAGATAAAGCTTTTTTCTTTTCTTCAAGTTCTGCTAAAGCTTTTTTGCCTTTTTCTCCAAGCCTATCAAGTACAGTGTACCGGTTAAGTGCTGTCTTTTGTTCTTCTGTTAATGCTTCGTAATCTATTTCAGCCAAGTTAGCCCTATAAACCATTTGGTTAAAATATTTTCTTTGGGCATCATGATCATCTAAAAGAGTTCTTAAGTCTTTAACGTTACCAATATCCTCCATAGACTTTAGAATGCCAGTCAGTTTATTAACCTCATTAACTCTACGTTGAGCTTCTTCTGTGGTAATTTTTCCGTTGTCTTTTTGTGACTTAATATAAGAGATAGCTTGTTCAGGATTATTTGCTATACTCCATTGAGCAACTCCTAGTCTGTTTCCTTTTTTAAATTCTGAAACTGCACCAACAGCATTAGTCATTCCAGTAAAAGGAAGCATACTAAAGAAAGCCTCACTAAATGTATTTTGTAAACTTTGTGCAGAAAGCGCATCTTCTCTTTGATAACCTTTGTCTGCACTTTTAATATAAGAGGTCATCATATAATTACCTAAGTCAGCAACTATCTCCTCACTAGACTCAGCTATACTTTGTCCTAAAACTCTTGAACCTACAGTTTTTAATCCAGATAAAGCAACAGCAAGTCTTTCTGTTTTAGTTAAGGCTCCAGGAAGAGTTGCATTAGCAAGTCTTCTTACAGACTCACTCATACCTATACCAAACTTTCCTGTTCTAAATATACCAAAAATAGGAACGCCAATCATCTCGGTCATTCCTTCTATAGTAGCTCTGCCAAGTCCACGACTTTTTGCAGTATTAATGTCTTTGGTGTACATTAATTCTTCATCTACCATCATATCATAAGTAGATGCAGTAACAGTTGCAAAAGTACCTATCCTGTCTAGTATTCTAAGTTCTTGTCCTAAAACTTTAAACTTGTTAATTTCAGAAAGAGCCTGCGCTGTTCTCTGTACTTTGGTTAAATTAGCAGCAGCTGTAATTCCTTCAATACCTACAGCAGCTTCAGGGACAAGAGAAAGAGCAGCTCCCTCTGTTAAAGCAGAGGCTACAATAGTAGGAACCATCTGTCCAATTACCCTAGAAGATACTTCAGGTAATCCAGCCCAGTTAGTTTTCCATTCTCCATCTTTTCCTCTATAGTGAAATCTATCACTAAATACAGGATTACCGTAGTAATCAAGATCTAAGTTATTGACTTTACCATCTGAGTTAATATCTAAAGGAATTGCTATAGGAACATCTCCCATATCTACAAGTCGGTCTACATCAGTCCTAGAAGAAAAAGGATTAATAAAATTAATAGTAGACTTAGTAGCAGAAGAAGCTGCTCTGCCGAAAGTTTGTGCACTTCTTGAAACTGTGTTTAAAAACCCATTCTCAACTTTAATGTCGGGATTATTATTTTTAAACCAAAGTTGAATTTTCTCTATACCATTCTTAGCAAGATTTTGTAATTGTTCATCATTTTCTTTAGCAGCCTTCTCGTAAACTTTTACAAAGTATGCGGCCTTTTTCTGTAAAGCATCTTCTAAAAACTTCTTATGAACATTTAAACCTTTTTCAATGTTACCAAGATCCTCGGTAGCATATTGACCTAAAACACTTTTATAAAATTGATTAGGGTCTTTAACTCCATTTCTAATTTCTTCTGAATTAGCTACTTTAAATAATTCTGTACCTGGATCTATAGTTCCTCCTTCTAAAGCAGAAGATACTATATTTTGAAGAAAAGGATTTTCTGAAAGAAAAGTACTTCTAGATTCTCCTCCTACCAATCCAGTACGTTGTGTTTCTGTATAAAATTTTGAATCTTGTAATAAATATTTAAAAACATTTATTTGGTTGTTAGCATATTTGTTTACATCAATTTTATCACCTTTAAAATTATTATTAAAATCTACTAAATAGTCATAATCATTATAAAGATTCATATTTTGACGTTGAGCTGCTTCTTGGGATATTCCTTTTTTGCCTTGAACCCATTGTCCTTTTTGAGCAATTTTATCCAGTAGTTTATTTTTAGCATCCTCAAAATTGCTTTGTGTATTATTAGTGTATTCTACTTCCTCCTCAACAGCGTCAAGTCCAAAAAGCCAATTTGTAGGAGATAAAGATGTAAAAAAATTAGCAATACTTCTTAAAGGACCTATAGGGTTTTCTAAATTCCTTACCCATAAATTAAGTTTGTCTAACTCTTCAGAAGTAATAGAACCATCATCTAGTTTATTAAAAAGAGGTTCATATTCTTTTACAGAACCTGCTATTGCACTTTTAAGTTTTACTAATTCTTCAGAATCTTCTATTTGTTGTTTTCTTTCTAACTCGTTACCTATATTTAAAAGACTTGTTAAATCTTCAGATAATGTTTTAGCATTAACAACAGGAAGAGCAGGGGCTGTTTCATAGTTGATATCTTCGGGTGTTTTAGTTATTCCTAAAAGGTAATTTCTTAATCCACCAGAATCTACTCTAGCACCTGTTAAACTTCCTACAAGATAATCTCTTTCATATAAAGATCTATTTATTGCACTTAGTTCTTCTGGACTTTCTGCATTTTTTAAACTATAAAGTTCTCTTAACGATGAAGGCATAATTTACTTTAGTTTAAATTATTTAGATAGTTTATTATATTTAAATAAGTCAGGAGCTATAGTTTTCATATAAGATTCAAAAGTTGGACCTGGTGCAATAACACTTTGTTGCTCTGTACTATAGTTTTTAAATAAATTATTTATTGTGGTTAATTCTTCTAGTTTTTGTTTTATACCAGAATCATATAATTCTACTTGGCCTGCATACTGTATAAGCTCATCTAATGGTGTAGTTAAAAAGTCATCTATAGACAACTCTTCAGGCTGACGAGTTCCAGCATAAACTAATCTAATTTTAGCAGAAGGATGATCTTTTCCATAACTCTGTATAGTTTTATAACTTGTTATTAAATCTCCTAGATTATCCATCAAACGGTCTTTTTCTTTTTGGGTTCGAAGAATAATATTACTTACATATTTCGCTTTTTGATCATCTAGTTCTTTGGCTTTTTCAGTATTACCTGCGTCTTTAGCTTGTTTTATTAGATTATCAAAGTTATCAGTTTTTTTATTAAATTCTTCACGCATACCTAGTATTGCAGGAGAATCGTATCTAAGTTGTAATAGGTCTCTCAGAGCAACCATTTTTGTTAAAGGAGTTCTAGCCTTATCGTATTTTTGTTGAGCAGTCTGCCAACGTTTTTCATCTTTTTCATCAATAAGATAATTTTTTCCAGCATCACTAGCTACTGTAGTTAAATAAGCAGACGCTTCTCCTTTACCAGGAATCATAGGAGCAAACAAACTAGTAAATCCAGCCCCAATAGTAATAAGATCCATACCTTCAAAACGTTTATTAATCATTTTTCTTTCTTCAACTTCAAGCTGATTCATTTTATCAATGTTTTTCAAAGACACATCATGAGAGAATCTAACTTGTTCCATAAAGTAAGGATCTTCTTTTATAGTAGTTTCTTGAGATTTATAAGCATAGGCATTAGCCAAATTACTTATAAATTGGTTTTTATGATATCCTACTAATTCTTCTTCACTAATTTGATCAATTGTTTTAGTAGCATTATTAGCAAAAATATTTCTTCTAATTTCTAGTTCGTTAATTCTCTTTTTAGTTTCTTCTATATTTTGTAAAGTAGCAGGATCTTTTACTCTAGAATAACGAGCAGTAAGTTTATCCAATTCTAATTTACCTGACTCAATAGCTTGAGAAGTTTGAGTAGAGTATAACTCATTTGTAGCTTTATATTCTTGAGCTATATTATCTTTACCTCTTGCGTGCATATCATAGCGAGTATCTATCCTAAGTTGGTTTCTGTCAGCCTCGTCTAATGTAGCCTCAAAAGCTTCTCTTAATCTTGCAGCGTCTACTCCCTCTACTTTAGTTTGAATAATCCATTTACCGTCAGGTGACATTGTAGGCCCGCTTATAGTGTTTGGTTTAATTTTAGAAAGAACATCTGAAAACTTTTTTGTAAGATCTCTATAAGGAGTATAAGCTCTTCCTGAATTATTTATTTTACTTCCTACTTTTCCGTCAGATAAATAGTCATAAGCATCTTTCATAAAATCAAAGTCATTTGCTGCAGCTCTTTCTTCTGGTTTTAAAGAAGCAAGCATTTTCTGTCTTCTTGTGATTTCTGCACTTCCTTGAATAGCATTAATAATGTTAGGATCATTTTCTAAAGGTTTGCCAATAGAAAGAATATTGCGAACATTAGCCATATTAGAAAAATCAGTTTTTGCTGAACTTTCATTAACAGCATTAATAAACTTATTCATTTCCCTATTGAAGTATTCTTGATCTTGAGGTTTACGAATAGAAAGACCAAACTGATTTAGTTCTTCAATACGTTTTTCAACTTTCCCAGCTCCTTCATCATAAAGAGACTGTTTCTTTAAAGCTACTTTAACTAACTCATCAGCTGGTAGTGGGCTGATGTAGTCAGAGTATTTATAAAGTTGGTGTTTAGCTGATATTGCCATTTTTATTTAATTTATTTGGTTTACGTGGTTTTTTCAGGATTAGTGGGAATGGTTGGAACTGTTCGAGTAGGTTGATACATAGGAGGTGCTAGAGGATCTAGATTAATAGGATTTCTAGGATCTCGACCATTATAATAGTAGTTAGGAATAAGACTATCAAAGTAAAGCATTTTTAAATACTCATCTTGTTGATACTTACCGTATTTATCAGTTAGATTAAAAATTGCTCCAAGTCTTTCTGCTTCAGCTAGGTCTTGAGCTGATGCCATGTACTCGTTTTTAATCTGAGCTGCAACAAGAACATTTTTGTTATTTGCATCAGCTGCTGACAAAGCATTAAACTTATCAGTTTCTCCTCGAGCATTAGCATCATAGTTTTGTTTTCTAGAAAAAGCTTGTTGTTTTGCAGCTAAAGCTTGGTTAAACAAAGCAGTATTTCTAGAATTATCTATTGATGGGTTTCCTGTAGTTTGATTCATCATAGCATAAACTGTATCATCTATAGATTGAAGTTCAGAATCAATGTTCAAAGTAGGAGGTGCTATGTAAGCAGGCTTAAGATCTGGTGTATAATAACTATAAGGATTTAAACCAGCTAAATACCCCATTACATTTGGAATAGCTTGATAAGCAGGAAACCTTCCCATAGTACTCATAGTTTGTCCTACTGGATATACAGGCTTCATTACATTTCCTGGTTTAGACTCTTCGGGGATAACAGGTCTAGGTGCAGGAGTTGTAGGCGGAAGTTGTTTTCTTCTTAAAAGTTGTCCTAAGGTAGTATTACCAAACCAAGAATCAGCTAAAGAAATACCTTTTCCACTATAAAGTGAACCTTGCCACTTAGTATCGTCTACACCTATAGGAGTTAATTCATAAGTTTCAAGATCTTTTTTAAATAAAGGATCCTCTTGAAGTTTAGCTAAACTTCTATAAACTTGTTGAAACTTTTTAATTTTATTTTCACCAGTTATAGGAGATACTCCGTATTTCTTAGCTAGTTCTTTATATTTACTATTTTTAGTGCCTTTATCAAGATCTATATCTCTTAGTTCAGCTTCAGAGGCTTTACTACGAATTTGATAAATATTATCAGTAACTTCTACAAAACTATTTAAAAGATCTTCAAGAGAAACGTTTTCATTTTTAAAATCTTTTCTGTAATAATTAAATACAGCTTTAGCAAGCTCTGGATTATTTTTAATTTTTTCAATTAGTTCTTTGGCTGTTTCTGTAGGAGTTTCAGCAGCAGTTGCAGTAGCTGCTGTTTTTTGCATACCAACTTGTCCAAATGCAGGAGAACCTTGAGTAGTTGTGGTGTTATTAAAAATTGAAGGATCAGGCATTACACCGTTATAAAAAGTAGAAGCATTGTCTCCCATCATAGGAAATTGTCCTCCATCCATAAAATATCCCCCTCCATAAAATTCTGCAACTCCTCCAAGATATTGACCTCCTTCTTCATAATTAGCTTCAGGTTCAATCTCCATATCTTGCTCGTAATCTGGTTCTTCTAAATAAACAGGAGGAAGAATTTGATTAAGATCTGATTGTATATATCCTTCTAGGTCTGCAGGGCTTTCATAAATCATACCCTCTTGAGCTGTTCTTTGTATATCAATACCGCCCATATCATCCATAGCTTGATCAGTTCCATCAGAGTTACCATTTTGTAACTGTTGGTCATTAAAAAGTTCACTTAAAACCCTTTCATACCTATCAAAGATAAGTTTTGCTGTATTTCTATCTATATCACTAGAATAAGGATTTTCTAAAATGTCTTTCCATTTTTGGGTATCATACTTTTTAGCTAGTTGAGCATAAGTTTTTTTACTACCTGCAGGTTTTAAAAAGTCAGAAAATACTCTTGCACCTTCTGGTAAGTTAGTATGTACTCCTCCTTTTGCATGAGAAGGTCCTTCAACATGTTGGGTATTCATGTTGGGAAGTTGTATAAATTCTCCGCCTTCTACTTCTACATCAGTAATGTCGGGAGAAGTGCCTCTGCGGATATTAGCTCCATTTTTTGCCATAATCATACTTTGATATTGTGTGCCTCCACTAGAGTCTGGTCCGTAGAGGTAGTTATAATCGTATATAGGTTTTTGTGTAAATACGTTTCTTAAACGTCTTTGGTAATTTTGTTGGTCTCTTATTGCGTCTTGTTTTCTTAAAAAAGCATTAGCAGCATAAAGACCATAAGGTATCATATTTAATACATCTCTGCCTTTTACATTCTCAAAAGGATTTCTCCAACGAGTGTCTACTTTTTGCTCTTTATATCCTAGATCAATTGCTCTTTGTTTACCTACAGGTCCCTGTTGAATACCTGGTTGGTAAGGATCAGCATCATATTGATCTGCATAAGTGGTAAATACATTATTAGCAAAATAATCAGGAGCATAAGAGGATTCTCCAGAAGTTACTGTTCCTGCAGGAGCATCAGGTGTAGGGTAAGTTATATCTGCAGGATTTGGAATCATTCCTGGAGATTTAAGCATATTCAACCCACGATTATAATTAGATACAAAAGGAGGTCTAGGATTTTGGGTAAACCATTCGTCTCCTGTTTGTAATTTCCTTTTAGTATTTTTTGAAGATTTTTTAGCCATAACTTTTAAAGTTAGGTTGAGTTAATAGAAGTTTAACTCTTTGTATTATTACAAAGATATATTAAAAATTGTAAAAGTCAAGTTAATTTTTAAGGTTAAGATCACTTACGACCTTGACCTCTATAGCGTTTGGTGTAGTTCTTTGAAGTCTTAAGACCGGAACTTTTCTTCTTTGAAACAATTCCTTTACGTCTTACTTTAGGTTTAGCTTTCTTGATAGAAACACCTAAAGAACTTTTACCGCTTGATTTTCCTTTAGTTGGTGCCATTACCTTTTGATTTTAAGTTTTGATTTCATACCGCCTGTATTCATGTAAGCGGTTTTAAGACGTTTTCCAGAAGAAGCATAAGGATGGTGCATACCAGAAGCAGTTTTGTTTGATGTGTTCTTTCCTCCTACTTGAAGTCCTTCTTGTCCTCTTTTCTTAGACATTGCTTTAAAAGTCTTTGCAAGGTTGTAACGCTTAGAACCTGGAGGACATGTAGGTCCACCAAACTTAGAACCAGTACATACACCTTCAGTTCCTCTACGTTTAATAGAAGCTGTTGCTTTTTGAATCCACTTACCGCCACTTTTCATGTAGCCGTAGTCAGTCATCATATTGTCCATAGTTTATTTTATTTTGTGTTTTTTAAGATTTTCTTTACTTGT
>Ga0172363_10004195_pt1 | contig 11643 bp, 14 predicted proteins | sample LakKivs2_kivu2a2_FD_114541 | JGI IMG/M metagenome (GOLD analysis project Ga0172363, IMG submission 114541) | Sediment microbial communities from Lake Kivu, Rwanda - Sediment s2_kivu2a2 | ecosystem: Environmental > Aquatic > Freshwater > Lake > Sediment | place: Rwanda: Western Province, Lake... | reverse complement strand
GATCGATTCTCTCTCTTATATGATTCAATAAAATTCTCCCAGCCGACACATTAATACAGGGGATTCCGAATAAATCGAATTTTCCAGGTTTAGCATGTTGATAGTGCGTGTCAACAGTTATCAGTTTTTTAACGCCAACAGCTTTCATTAGCTCTGCAATAGTCTTCATACTTAATGACTCTCCTGGCTGGAATTTTCTATCCTGTCTGGCATAAGCTAAATAAGGAACAATACCAATGATGCTATTCACTTCCATGTCTTTGAGAGTATCAGCAATTAGCAAAAACTCCATCAAAGCATCGTTCTGATCAGGAAACATAGTTTGAACTATTGCAACATCTCTGCCTTTAACATCTGTTTCGATTCTGATGTAAGTTTCTCCATCTGGGAATTTTCTAGTTGTTACATTCTCAAAGTTTAAGCCTAAATCAATAGCTATCTTCTCTCCTAATGATTGAGATTTAGAACCGTTTAATATCAACATACCCATACTTATCGAATAATAATTATCCGCAAAAGATAAATTTATGATAGAATTGAATTATAAAAAATGTCGTCACAATATAGTAACTACAGAATAGAAAACTTTTTAAATAGATGCAGAAAATACTACTTGGATAATAAAGAAAGCATTAGTAAATGGTAATTTAAATGTCATCCTTAGAATCAAAACTTGAAGAAACATTTAGAAATTTGAAGATTACTTATCCTCAACAGGAATCAATAAAAAGTTTCCTGACGGTTTTAAAAAAACACGACCCAGCAACTTATGAACATTGCCTTAGAGTAGGTCTTTTGGGAGCTGAAGTAGGTCAAATGTTAGGAATGGACCCAAAGGCCTTCCTTTATCCGGGTTTGCTTCATGATGTGGGCAAAGCAATTATAGATCCCGATATTCTGAGAAAAACGGTTGGTTATACTGAAAGGGATCATGAGCAAATGATGAATCATCCTTTGTATACATACAGATTATTACAAGGTGTTCATGATTTCAGCGCAGAAGTAGCTCTAAGGCATCACGCATACCAAAAAAGACCTTATCCGACTGAACTGCCTAAGTCAAAAATCCCGTTCAGTGAAGAAACATGGAAACTGATAGATAAAGTTGCTAGAATCGTTTCTTTATTAGATGTTTATGATGCGTTCACAACTAGAAAAAATGAAAGATCAGGAGTTGGTTTATCTGAAGAAGAAACTAAAAAGGCTATGGAAATGTTTGTTCCTGATCAAAAAGAATTGATCGGTAGATTATACGAGAGAGGAATATTCGGTAGTTCTTCATCGTTAGATAAAATACCATATGCAAATCAAACTCAAGATATAGCTGAACTAGTTCTAGGTCAAGATAGAACTCTTAGTTTACCCGAGAAAGAAAGCAGAGATGTTGTTTCAGCATTTGTATTAGAACCTATACCACCAAAACCAGGTTGCACCACAAGATATCAAGACTTAAAGGAGTCAAAAGCTTTAGAATTGTTTTTAAAGGCTGCTGTGAATGTAGGACCACAATTTAATAATTTAGTGCAATACTTACAGAAAACTGGCTCACCTGAAGAGAGTTACCAATTCTTGTATCAAGCCATGTTAGCGAGTAAATTGAATAGAAAAGGTGGCAAAATAAATCAAGGAATGCTAGAACTTGTATTCCCTCTTGTTTCAGCACATGTACTTTATGACCCACAAAGTCAGGGTAGGCCGCAAGCCTTATTTGATAAATCTAAAGATGTATTACAACAGACTAATGTTGTGGATGTTAACTGGTTAATTGAAACAAGAATATTAGCAAATAGAATGAGTAATGTATTGGATAAGTATCCAGTTCGAAGGCACGATGTTTCATCTGTTTTTGATTATCATAAAAAGGAATTGGAAATAGGAAGAGAAAAAAATGATTTGAATGCAATAGTCTACAACAGACAGTTTGTAGAAGGCTATCCAGATATTCGTTTATTTTTCAAAACATTCAAAAAGAGTTCGCATGATAAATTTGCTGATAAAGTCGTTGAAGCATACAGCAAATTATATGACATGCCTAATCTTAAGAGACTTGGCCATGGAATCGCAGCTGATTTTAATGCAGTTTCTAATTATTTAATTCTTGCTTATTCTCATGGAAAAGAAATAGTCAACTAATTTTAATGCTATTTTCTTATCGACTTAAACATCTCATAATATCTCTTAACTTCTTCTCTTGGATTATCAGCGAATATCACAGCTCTCCCTAGACTAACTAAAGGATTAGTTACATACTTTATATTAGTAGTTTCTCCGCCCTGTGGTCCAATTCCTTGCATCAAGAATATGACTTTATCACCGACAACTCTCTGAATATTTTTGATATATTCTCCCTTTACAAAACCAGTCAAACCAACAACACAACCGTCAGCCTGTGATTCTTTAACCATCTCTGCTATGTGTAAGTAAAGAGGTTGTTTTTCGATCAAAGTTTCAACCATTATTTTCTCTGCCTCCGGGTTTGACATTAGTGTTAGCACAATAACACCCAATTCTTTCTTATGTGCACTATCGACTGTAGCTTGAACGTTTCCTGCGAACGGTGAAAAAGTGAATGCATCAAACCCAATATCATCTATCCAGAAGATTGCTGAATCATTAGTCTCACCGATATCACTCAACTTATGGTCTAATATGGCAAACATCCCTTCATCGTGTATTTTCTTGACTACCTTTCTTAAAACGTTATAATTGCCTAAGAAGAACTGTGTATTCGGTTTTACAGAGCAGCAATAATCGCTGACTTCTTCTATGATGTGAGAAGAGAAATTCAGCAGTGTATCAGCATCTTCTCTCGAAAGAAACCTTTCTGGGATTACATTATCCTTTCTTTGTTTTGGCAAGGCTGGATCTAGGTTGATGTTGATAAAACTCTTCTTCTCTCTAGTTATCTCAGAGTACTTTTCATACAGCATCTAAATCCCTTATTTTTACTAATTCTTTCCCTTCAAATTTAAATGATTTGTGATAACAATTCGTATGTTTTTAATATTTGAAAAATTTTCTACTTATTTTAATTATCTCTTCTCTCCTCTCTGGATTTAAAGAAACTTGTAATCCGTAATGTGTCGGTTTTGACAACAAATAGCCTTCTTTTATGAGTTTCTTTCCCATGTCTAGATAGCGTCCACCTAAATGTTTTGGCACTCCTCTCTTCAAATTCTCTAATGCAGTATGAGAAGCGCCCCATTTCTTCTTCCAGTGTAGTTTGAAAAGAATATGGTTTTTTATGTCTTCATCAGATACCTTAGACATGTGCTTTATTTTAGACTTTTCTTTATATATTACTTTACTATACTTTGAAAGGATAATTATTTATACTTATTATTCTTATAATTATTACCATGAAAGAAGACATATCAGTTTTGGTAGAATACTTCGGAAGTCATCCAATGATAAGGATAGTAGACTTTTTGATAGAAAATAAAATCTTTGACTACTCCAAGAAGCAGATAGCAGAAGAAGTCGGAATTTCAAAGGCCACGTTGTTCAAGTACTTTGTCAAGTTAGAAGAAGTAGGAATAGTGACAGTCTCAAGAAGATTCGGTAAGACAAAATTATACAAAATAAACGAAGAGAGTCCAATTGTAAAAAAATTAGTTGAATTAGGGTTAACTCTAGCTGATGTTGCTTCTAATAAGATAATTCGGGAACAAAAGTTGCCACTAAAAGTCAAGATATAGATTTCGCTAAAATTTCTTGAATTTTTCACCCCATTTATTAGGGTCTTTAAACCATTCTTTAACTTCTTCAACTTCTTCGTCTTTAAAGTAACCGATTTTTTTACCGATTTTTAAGACCGAATCCAAGTCACTCATACTGTGTAGTTTAATACCTCGGGTATCAAGTTCTTTTCTGGCATCTTCATATCCATATTCATAGATCACTAAACAATGTTTCATTATTCCCCCGTCGTTTTTAATGCCTTCAAAGAAATTTATTTTGCTCCCACCAGTAGACATCATGTCTTCGAATAGGAGGACTCTTTGTCCTGGTTTCAAAACTCCTTCAGTCTGTTTTTGTTTTCCATAACCCTTTGATTCTTTTCTTACGTATATCATCGGCATATTGAGTCTATCAGAAAGCCAACTGGCTAACGGGATTCCAGCAGTTTCACCACCAGCTATGATATCTATATTTTCTAAGCCAATATCATTCTTAACAATTTTAACAGCATTATCGATTATTACTTTTCTTTCCTTTGGGAATGATATCAGCCTTCTACAATCCAAGTATATAGGACTCAATATCCCAGAAACGAATTTGAACGGTTCTTTTGTGTTGACAGTAAACGCATTTATTTTCAATAAGATTTCAGAAATTTTGTCTTTCATTCGCACCCCTCCCAATTTTTATTGAATAACTTAACATTTCACATTATTATTTTTTTCTCTAAAGGATAAGGACTTAAAATTTACTTCTGATAATAGAATTGTAGTCATGCTCTATCCAAACCAATCATAAATCAGTATATAAACAATCGCTGAAGACAATTGATGTGTTCTTAGTAGCCAAAGCAACATTCCACGTTTGAAGCATCTTAGCTTATCATTTCTTTCGTCCTGACATGCTCAGCAACAGCTATCTTTGGTTTGGGTAGACGGGAGAGTAAATGTAAACAAGAAGGGCAAAGTATTGAAAAAAAAGAACCATGTTATACTCGCCTTCATGCTATTTTTCGTGTTGCTTCCAAAACCACATATCGATGATATCTCAGCGTTCTTTAATGATATCTTAGCGAAAAAAGTCGATCTCATCCCTTGGATTAGCTACAATGTTGACTTATCACTTGTGCCTTTGGCTGTTTGGTTAGGTGCGCTTTACCCTGACATTGACTTCATTTGGATCTTTAGAAAATGGCATAGACAGTTATTTCACAACATCTTTGCTGTGGCCTTGCCTGCTATTGTTATGGTTCTGATATTTGCCTGGTTCAATCGTTTTGATCATGGTCGATTAGTTGCTGGAGCTTTTTTGTTGGGCTGCTTCGTCCATATCTTAACTGACAGTATTACTCCAATGGGCACATATTTGCTATGGCCATTCTCAAAAGAATTCAGATTACGTTTCCCAATAATAACCACAGGATCTAACAAAGAGACGATAATAATGATAATTGCATTTGTAGCATTCGTTGTATATGTAGTCTATGTTGCTTGGATTTACATACTTCAACTCTCCCCCTTTTTTCTTTTAGATGTTCGCTTTGCCAAAAGAGTGATTTAGGAGTCGAATTTAAATGTCAAGAAAACTATCGCGAGTTGGAAGAATCCTAAAATATGTCATGTGGGGTATCAGTGTCTTGGTCTTCATTGCCTACTATGTAGCCCCTGAGATTGCATCGTATTTTCGTGGAGACATAACCTCTGATAAAATCGTAATTAACTCTTGGGCAAACTTCTGGTCGCCAACCGGGCTCAACTACTTTCTATGGACTTTCTTGCCGTTAGGCCTATTGACTTGGCTAATGGGTTACATAGAAACAGAGAAAGGGCACAAAGCTGCTTGGCATCTTGGAACTTTAATAAAAATTGCGGGCTATGCTGCTTTGGTTATAGTCATCTTCAGCTATATCTTAATCCCGCTGAGTAGTGCCGACATTAGGAATGCAGATGATGTGAGACGTTGTTTTAGTCCCTACTTCAGTACTAATGAAGGAATCATTAAATTCTTGGGAACTTTCATAGCAATAGCTATAGTAATTGTAGCAGGGATAGAAATCCAAAGCCATTCAGAAGAAAAGGAGAAAGAAGAACCTACGTATGATTAGCCCCACATCCCCATTTTTTTGTTACTTAATTTAATATATATACAATAATATCTATTATAAATAATTCGCCAATAAAGAATAAATAAATTGTTTTTTATCTTATACCATATGCCAGTATCAGATTGGAAGATATTTGCAGAGTTTGAATTGTATGAAAAAGAATTCCCAAACTTCCAACACGAAAATGTTCAGCACACTTATCGAACTCGTGATGGAATTGAAGATAAAGAAGGTTTATTGGTTATAAATCCTTTCTTTATTCGTTTTATTGAATATGCTTTTTCTGGCATACTTACAAAGACAATCAATGGTTATGCTGGAAAGTTACTACAATTGTCCATGGAGAATATAGATGATTTAAGATGTGGAACTAAAGGTAAGGAAATGAATTCATACTATATCTTTGAAAAGTCTGTTAGGCCATCTGAAAAAATATCTGGACTTTGGAGGAATAGTGCTTATCATCGGAATCTTGTGTATGTAGATTCTGCTCAACGTTTTGGTATGCGTTTTCATTTCAAATCCCAATCTGAATTAGAATCGACAGTATCTAACTATAAAACATCGAGAGATTCAATGAAAGAATTATTGAGTAAAATAGATAAAAAACTGCTTGGTAAGGAATGTCCATTTTGTGGTAGTCCTCATTTAGAACCTTATGTCAAAGAAACAGTCAAATGTGGAAGTTGTGGTAAACTACATTCGCCAGAAAAATTAAAAAGCCTTAAGGAAAAATAACGTTTCCATTAACAATCGTCATAATTGCCATTCCTTTTCCTTCCCAACCTTCATAAGGACTCCATTTACATTTTGTCAACAAATCTTCTTTATTGATTTTCCACTTCTTGTTTAAATCGATGACAGTCAAGTTAGCATCATTCCCAACTTCTATGTTTCCGTAATTACCCAAACCAAACCTTTTGACAGGATTATCGTGCATTAATTCAACGACTTTTTCAAGTTTTATCATCTTTTTATTAACAGCATTAAGCATAAGTTGCAAAGTAGTTTCAACACCAGGAACACCAGCAGGAGCAAACCAAATATTCTGATATTTTTCTTCTAAACTATGAGGTGCATGGTCTGATGCAATAATATCTATTGTCTTGTCCTTAATCCCCTTCCACAAAGCCTCTTGATCTTTTACCTTCCTTAAGGGCGGGTTCATCTTGGCAAAAGTCCCTTTTTCTTTCAAATCATCTTCAGTCATGAAAAGATAATGAGGACAAGTCTCACAGGTAACATCTAACTTACTTTTTTTCGCCTTTTTAATTAACGATAACCCATCTTTAGTCGATACATGACATATATGGAGTTTGACATTCGTTTGTCTTGCTAACTCGATTGCATCGTTTATTGCTAATACTTCTGATTCTGGTGGTCTAGAACGAGCATGAGTCAGTGGATCAGTCTCTTTCTTATAATCTTTGTAGAAGTACTTATTCATCTTTTCGTTTTCGGCGTGAACACAAAGAACTTTTTTAGTCTTTGCCACGTTTGCAAACGCCTTTATTTGAAGACTTATATCCTCCAGAGCCAAGTCTCCAGTCGATTCACCCATGTATAACTTGAATGCTACTGCCTGCTTTACTAACTCTTTCAAATCGTTCAAGTTTTTTTGACTGATTCCGGCATACAGACCAAAATTAACCACAGATTTCTTAGCCAACTCTTTTTTATCGAATAAATCTCTAAGCGTGATCGTTGGTGGTATGGTATTTGGCATGTCCATGACGTAAGTTATTCCGCCCTTTGCTGCTGCTTTCGATCCTGTAGACCAATCTTCTTTATGGCTTAAACCCGGTTCTCTAAAGTGGACATGAACGTCTATTAATCCTGGGAGTGCTATACCGCCTTTACAGTCGATTTTTTTCTTAAAGGTAGGAAGTCTGGATTTCGTTATTAAGATGATTTTTCCTTTATCTATGACTAAACTAGCTTTTTTGAGTCTTTTATTCTGCCAAATTCTGCAGTTTTTTAATGTCAAATCAGCTCTCATAAAAGTATAATGGTTTTTTAATTTTAAATCTAATTCAAGCTGGTTTTTCAAAGTATTTTATCAAAACAAACCCAATGTCTACCAACATTCTTTCTATCAAATCCTCTTTTTCTTTCGTCAAGTACTCACTCTTAACCTCAACTTTCAGCTTCGTCTTATTCACGAAATCACCTCACAAATATTATAATAATTAAAAAAATAATGATATTATGGACAGAAATCTAACTATCGTTATTTCAGGACCGCCTGGTTCTGGAAGTTCAAAAGCATCATTAGCACTGGCTAAAAAGCTAGGTTTAAAGTATTTCTCTACGGGCGACCTCTTCAAAAGCTATTCAAAAGAAAGAAAAAACCGTGCTTTGGATATCTGGAACAGTAACTTTGGAAAAAACAGAGAATTTCACAAAGAACTAGACAATTACCAGAAAGAAAAGGCGAAAAAAGGAAACATCGTGATATGTGGAAAACTTTCTATTTTTTTACTCAAAGATTTAGTTGATTTTAAAGTTTGGATTGAATCTCCTTTAAAAGTTAGAGCCAGAAGAATAGCAAAAAGAGAAGACATTCCTATGATTAAAGCCATAGATCAAATCAAAAAAAGAGAGAATATCGAGCGAAGAGAGTGGAAAAGGATGTATGATTTTGATTATTTTGATTCAAAGAACTTAGCAGACTTAGTCATCGACAGTTCTGAAAAATCAATAGAAGAAATCGTAGAAGAAATCTTAGAATCAATGAAAAACAAGGGGTTAATACCATGAAAACATACATAAAATTCTTAGAGAAATGCGAGAAAGAATTCGCAAGAAAAATAAAAAAGAAAGGTTTGACTATTACTGTTTCTGGCGTTTCAGGAGCAGGAAAAACTGATGGTGCTAAAGCCTTAGCTAAAGCATTCAAGCTTAGATACGTGAGTGCTGGCGAAATTCAGAGACAAGTTGCTAAAGAAAGGGGGATAAGTCTAGAAGAGCAAGTCGATATCAGAGGACCAGAAATAGACCACGCAATGGATGAGAGAAGTTTAAAGTTAGCAATGCAAGGTAATGTTGTTTTGGATGGAAGGTTGACTGGTTGGGCTGCTGGAAAATGGGCAGATGTAAAGATATGGTATGAATGTCCTCTAGAAGTCAGAGCAAAGAGAGTGGCAAGAAGAGATAACATTCCTTTCGAAGAATCATTTAAAAACTTGAAAGAGAGAGATAAGGACGATCGTGAAAAATATCTTAAGTTGTATGGTATAGATTCGTTTGATACATCTATTTATGATATCAAAATTAATAACGAGAAATTGACAAAGAGACAAGCGAAAACTGTGCCTATAATGTTGGTAAAAAAGTTTTTAAGAAAAAATTAAACTCTTGCCTAAGAACAAAAATTTATCTTTCTGTCAATCAAAATCTTTTTTCTAAATCAAAGAAATAATTGCATAACCGATCAAACAACCAGTAGTTATGAAAGGCATCCCTGGGTAGAATTTCCCTTCTTCCCCTTTTATCAATAGAACAAGTAGAGTCAAGCTAACGATTATTGGGATTATCAAAACTTTCAGGAATGCCATGCCGATAGAAATAGATGCTGACTTCATAAGACTTTCCATGACAACTCCAGCGAACAAGAGCGGAAAAGCAACATCTCCACCACCTATAATCGCTTCCCTCATTTTGACTTTTTTCCCTTTAACTTTCTTCGCCCTTTTCAACGGAATTGTAATCCCAGCGAACAATTTACTCTTAGTTTGAAAAAGCGCCATTTTTACCATGTGTTTACTCTTAAAAACAGCATAGATATCGTACAAGGAAATTACAATCAACAAAGCGATGATCCAAGTTATATCGAACAATGGAACGAGTAGAATAGCAATACCAGCATACATCAAGATTTGAGCAATGTTATGTATGAATAAGTTTGGTCTATACAATTTTAAAGCAGCGATAACGAAAGCCAGTAAAAAAGCATACTGAGTCGGCATGAAAACGCCTAAAGCTAAAGAAATCGTCAAGAAAATTGAAATGAAAAATAAACCCTTCCACCAGAGCACTTTTTTGAGCCAGACTATCACCAGAATCAAAGCAGTGGATATCACGATTCCAGAAATTAACCAAGCAAAAGTCTCCCAACCGGTTATCTCAGGTCTTGGGCCAAGAACGGTTTCACTATGGGTTATTTCTTTTTCTCCTGTCGGTCCGATTTTTATACTGATGTCTTTATACAGGATTTCCAATCCAATGAACTGAGTCAAAAAAAATATCAAGACTAAAGTCAACATCGTTCTTAAATCATACTTCATAATAATATTTATGAACCTTACTTAATTAACCTTAAATCCTTTTAAAATTGAACTTGAATTCATGGTTGTTTTCCCTGAAGGTTTCGAAAGGTATATGGGCAAAGCTATTCAGGATTTAGGTGAAAAAGTTCATGAATTTGATCCTGATATACTTTTAGCCGTTTTAAGAGCTGGAAGATTAGTTGGATTTGCTGTACAATATTATATTCAGAATTTATATGGACATAGAATATCCATGGAATACGTCCATGCTTCGACAGGAACAACTTTTGAAGGAAGAAAATTTGTAACTGTCAATACAAACGATTTAGAAAATAAAAAAAAGATTATTAAATACAAAAGAATAGCTGTTGTAGATGATTGTCAGAGTAGCTATCCTCGTACAATGGAAAAAACTGTATCTTATATCTCAGAAAATCTATCCCCATCGGCTATTGAAAAATTTTGTCTCTTTAACGATACTTTTCTTATAGAAAAAATGGGATGGCAAGAGTGGGATAGAAGTGACATCAATCCAAAACATATAGGATGGCATGAATTTTTTTCCAAATATTCAGGTATGGGCGATTTTATCCCTATGATTGAACCTAGTGGAAATTTTGATTTAGAGAGGGGCAAATATCACCCTATTTCAGATACACTGAAGGAATGGATGGATAGTGAAGCATCAGAAGCTCGTGATTGGAACATTCAATATTATCAAAAGCAGTTAAAACATGTAGAAGAGGTTGAAACTAAAATGAGGAAATTGATTGAAACTGTTGTGATGGAATCTAAAAGTAAATCTTAGACCCAGTCCCATCTCTATTAAAAACTCCAAACTCAGTCAATTTTCTCAACTGTTCAGAATTAAAAACAGGCCCATCCTTGCAAACCGTTAAGTCATCGACGCAACACTGTCCACAAACTCCAATGCCACATTTCATGTATCTTTCTAGAGAAACTTGACACTCTACACCAGCATTCTCGCAAATCTCAAAAACCCTTTTCATCATGATTTCAGGACCACAAGTATAAACACAGTCATAAGTTTCTTTTTCTAACTGTCCCTTCAAAGCATCTGTCGCAAACCCTTTCATTCCAGCAGATCCATCGTCAGTCGTTATTATCAGCTTAGCTTTCTTTAACCTATCCAAGAAGAACAAATCATCCTTAGTTTTTGCTCCGACTATAGCCGTAACTTCATGATTTTTTGATAAAGCCCTTTCTACTAAGAATGATAAAGGTATGATTCCATAACCACCACTTAATATGCATATTTTTTCTCCCTTAAGTTCGAAACCATGGCCATAAGGTCCTCTGATCCCAAGCTTTTGCCCTTCATACATTTGATGCAAAGTTGTAGAGAATGGTCCAATTTTAGTAACTGTTATTCCAAAAGGATTCGTAAACGTAACAGCAAAAGGTTTTTCATCCAATCTTGGAATCCAGACCATTACAAATTGTCCCGGCTCAGCTTCAATATTTTTGTAAAAAAAGAATGTCTTAGTTTTCCAGTTTTCTTTCACTACATTCTTTATTTCTAAAACTTCTGGTATTTCCATCTAATCACGATGGGCTATGCCTATTATT
>Ga0172363_10004194_pt1 | contig 11645 bp, 7 predicted proteins | sample LakKivs2_kivu2a2_FD_114541 | JGI IMG/M metagenome (GOLD analysis project Ga0172363, IMG submission 114541) | Sediment microbial communities from Lake Kivu, Rwanda - Sediment s2_kivu2a2 | ecosystem: Environmental > Aquatic > Freshwater > Lake > Sediment | place: Rwanda: Western Province, Lake... | reverse complement strand
CCAACCGGTGCAACGGGTTTAGGCGCAACAGGTCCAACCGGTGCAACGGGTTTAGGTGCAACTGGACCAACCGGTGCAACGGGTTTAGGCGCAACAGGTCCAACCGGTGCAACGGGTTTAGGCGCAACTGGACCAACCGGTGCAACGGGTGTAATGGGTGCAACGGGTGCAACCGGTCCTACCGGTTTAGGCATGACTGGTGTAACCGGTGCAACGGGCGTAATGGGTGCAACGGGTGCAACCGGTTTAGGTATAACTGGTGCAACGGGTGCAACCGGTCCTACCGGTCCTGCCTCGGGTTCAGGTTCTTCCGCAATCATATTTAGAAATAGCCTTGATAATACACCTATTACAATAACAGCACCTCTTACCGCAAACAACACTTGCGTGATAACAGCAGATAGAACATATCACACATATAATCAACAGATAAAAAATCAACCTTCAACCACAGGTACTCCTGTTGATGTCATCGCAACTCCTGTTCAAGTTTTTTTCACTTGGACTCCTCCTAATGATATTCTTATCACTTCATACACGGCAAATGTCTATATAAACGCAAGCGACCAAACTCCGCAACTATTAAATGATACGTGTATTTGTAATTTGGCGAATCAAGCAGGAACGCAGGTTTTACTTCAAAGTCAAATTACTTCATTTAATATATTTTTCTCGGGTCTTCTCGCAATCAATTCGCAACCAAATACATCTTATCAAGTCACAGGTGGAACAACATATACATTTGTTTTTCAATTATTAAGCGTTCAAGGAATAACTCCAACTGTTGATTTAATTGATACGGGTGGTGGAAATTTTAGTGGAAATATAACTGTTAATGGTACTGAATATCAAAACTTACCAGCAACCTTTTCATGTCCTCCCCCATTAGTATTTAGACAGGCAACCGATTTAATAGAATATACTAAGGCTACTTGTGAAAACTATTCTTCACAAAGTTTCGTAGCAAGTGAAGATTTAAAAAGTTGGATATGTGTAGGAGCAAAAAGTGGAGGAGTTGCATTCATTCCATAATTTAGGAAACATATAAATATAAATATATAATACTTTAAAAAAAATCTCATATAAAGTATCATATAAAACTAAAAAAAATAATAATGATAAAAAATATGTAGTTTTTATATTGCTATTACATCTAAACAGATTTCATCGGTCGAAACAAATATCCGTCATCTGCGCCATCTTTTAAAACCTTTAAATACGACTCAAACTCTTTCAATGAAACACGGCAGTCATCGTATCCAAACATTTCACTGCGAAACTTGTTGCGACAATGATGAATGCTGTGAAAACTCGGCATCGCTCCGACCGTCGACAAGTGAATTACACTGCGATACATGGAATACATGGTTACGCTCAACTTGTGTCTCCACGAACACATGGACTTTCGTAAATAAAACGCTAGAGAACTCTTCGATTTAAATGTCATTCGAATGTCTGGAAACGTCCTTTCTATTCCTGATCCATACTCATAACTACGACGACGCGTTCCATTCAAAACATAAACTTCTCGCCACGAATCGTAATAAATGTATGCACGCCAGTCTGTAATAGTCGCCGGGTTACGTGAACGCGAATGCAACAATGATGGAACAAACTCTTCAATAAAAAGTACCGGCATTGTAGGCATTACCTCTGTATTTAGTCCTTTATAATGACTATTTTTATCATTACAATCGTCACCATCATTCATTATTTTACGCGTTTTTAAATACTCATTAACTTTGTCTTCCTCTTGCACTACTACCTCTTCATTTTTCTCCTCAACTTCTTCCCGCTTTGCATTTTCAGAAAACACAATTTCATCATGATCATTCTGCACCTGCTCTTGTGTTACTTGTTCTTCCTCCTCTTCTTCTATTTTTATTTCTACATTGTTCTTTTTAGAAAAAATAGACCAACGACTACTCAAATTCATTGAATAAATAAAATATAATTAAGTTGTTATTTATAAATTTATTCATATCATCTTTTTAAATTGATTTCATTACAATGATTATTTATTTTTCATATTTATTTTCATTGAAAATAAATAAAAAATTGATTATAGAATACATTTAAATACAATTTACTATCATAGCTAAATCGAATCAGCATACATTGTATAAGCATAGATAGATGACCAACAGAAATGCGTTATGCAATAACAGTAATAGTAACATTGATAATATTGATAACGAATGGAACAACTTTTTAATGGGATGCGATTGTGATGATGATGCAACAACAACAACAATACAAGCTGTAAAAAATAACAGAAATCGAGACAGTTTCACTACCACTGTTGTCACGGGCAACAATACAAAAAGTAAAAAAAGAGTAAAGATAAAAAAGAATGACGAACTTCTCGCAAATAATGGTAACAGTGATCCAGAATTAACTGATATTACCAACTCACATATCTGGAATCAGATAAATCATGATAATGATAATGATAATGATCATGATAAAAGTGACAACGAAGAAAAATACAACAAAATAAATTCGAATCAAAATCAAGTTCCATCATGTTCACCCATTTACATTTCTACAAAAACAAAAATATCATTTTTAAATACACCCATCGACATAAAAAAAACATTTTGGGATATTCCCATTATGCCGTATGCGTCCCAATGTAGCGGAATTATAAAAAAACAAATCAAGTTCTCATGCACAACACGAGAAGAAGTTGAAGACATCGAAGCTCAAACAAAAAAAGAATTCGATAAAAATGAAAATTTCATCGAAACACAAATTATTGAACACATTGATAACCCAGATGGAAGAATTAAATTTAAAGACCATCGCAAAATAAATATAGGCCTTTCTAAAAAGGATATTCTAAACTGCAGGTGTAAGAAAAAACGCGCATTCTTCAATTGTTTCGTTCTCATTGTTCGCGTCGAAGATGAAAACTCCCCGCCAGAAGCACGCATGTTCAAAGAAATGCACATTAAAGTGTTTAATACTGGAAAACTTGAAATACCTGGAATTCAACACAACGATTCATTACAAAATGTCATTCATATTCTTATTCGCACATTAAAGTCTGTTGTTGGTGATCACATTGAATGTCAAAAAGACACTTGTGAAACGGTATTAATAAACTCTAACTTCAACTGCGGATTTTACATTGATCGAGATAAGTTGTATAACATACTCAAATATAAGTATCGAATTAACAGTAACTATGATTCGTGTTCGTACCCAGGAATTCAATGCAAATTCTTCTATTATATAGGCAAAGACAATTCAATAACCAACGTCGGACAACAACCCACCACAAATTTGAGTGATTATATTGAAATTTCATTTATGATATTTAGAACCGGCAGTGTTCTAATTGTTGGCAAATGTGAAGACTATGTTTTGCATCACATTTATGACTTCATTAAAGACATGTTTCGAGTTGAATTTTCGGATATATGTTCTCATGTTATTCAACCAGATGATGACACTATAAAAAAACACGTTCCGAAATTAAGAACGCGCACAATTATTAATAATATTTAAACCTTAAACCCTTGACAAAAAACATTTCGTATTCGTATTTCATATTTATCTATTTGTTTTCTTATGTTTTCTTAAAATAACCAATTTATAAATTTTGTCGTGCTACATGATTTTACTTTTTCTTCAAATTCTTCTGAAAAACTTTTGCTTATTAAAATCATTTCAAAATCAGGAGACAAATTATTCAGTTTTCTAATTTTTTTAATAAAATATTCAATCATTTTCATATATTCCTTATACGTTTCGTTTCCAACATCCATCGACATTTTTTTTAAAATAATGATATCGCAAAACCTCCTAATGTAACTTAATTTTTTATGGAATATATCGCTATCGCTTATATCATTATTGGTGTCATTTACTTCATTGTTGGAAACAATCTTGTTTTTGTCAGGAGCATCATTATTATAATCATTTTGGCTTTCGCATGAATAATATAATTTACAAAGTTTACTGTTAATACGTGCAATACTCGTGTACATTTTATCTATAATTTCCGAATTTTTTAGTTGGTGTGAATTTAAAATTGTGATTTCCGTTTCTAATAATTTGTTATACATGTCAATCATTATCGATATATTTTTATTTTTTTTTTCATTGACGTCATTCTCTGTATATTTTTTTTTCATTTCACTCGAAATATCAAATATTGTTTTTTTATAAACAAATAATGCAGCGTCTTTTGAATTCAATTGTAGATATGTAACGGACTCATCTCCGATTTGACCAATGAACTCCGTATAATAAGAATATGACTTTTGACACTGATGATACGTCAACTGTAAATTACACGTATACATCATTAACATCTTAAATACATACGAAACCGTAAACATTCCTTTTATTAAAATGTATTTTATATATTCGGGATTATGGTTTTTTATCTTTTCAATTCCAAGTAACAAATATTGAATAATAATATTCGAATATTTCAAGTATATTTCATCTTCATTTTCATAAATCATCTTGTTATAGTTTTCTATTTTATGAAGATCATACTCGTGCATATCTTTAATCTATGTGATATGATTATTTTATAAAATATTGTTAAATATATATTTATCATTATTTTATATTTACGTGTTTATCTAAATTGTCTTTCACTTTCATCTTTACTAATTTAGTTTTATCCCAAGATATTTGCTCATTTTTATTTATTTTTGTTTTATCCTAGAGCGTTGTTAATACCCGGCTGAGTATACATTCTACCCACACCACCAGAGCTCGACTGGTTCTTCTGGAATATGCTTCTCTGTTTCATGTAAAGAATACCGGCTTTAAATTCATAAGGAATACAGTTGCAATAAGCGCCATTCTGTTGGATCGCAATGTTTGCAAACTGACCTTTACCGACGAGCGGACTAAGACCGCCCATCTTTAACCCATAGCTCTTGGCATTATTGTTCGTTATACTCTGTTGATACCTTGCGGCTCTACCTGCATTCATTAACACCATTTTATTTTTTTATTGTTATATACTGTGTAAATATTTTATTTTGTTTTAATTCTTTTTTATTTTTATTTTGTTTTAATTCTTTTTTATTTTTATTTTGTTTTAATTCTTTTTTATTCTGTTTTATTCCTTATATTTAATATTTACATGTATTCTCTTTTTTTACTAAAATTGAATATTGCTTAATATATCAAGAAATGATTTAAATACACGGTACATTTATATTATATATATAATATCAACCATGACAACGACAATCACGAGTTCCTCAAAACGTGAAGAAGACATCGTATACACTGAAAATGGAATCATGATGTTCAATCCATATAACGAACAAAATGTAGAGATTACATTGAGCGAGGTTCAATCTATTCTTAAAAAATATGGCATTCCAACTCCTGAAATATTCAATATGCAACTGTATAAGCGCGCATTCATTCACAAATCATACACGAAACGCCCACTCGCTGAAAACCTGCGCGAAAACATCACCATTGCCGAAAAACCAGAAAATTGTATGCCTCTAAAAACAAAATCCAATGAACGTCTCGAATTCCTCGGCGACGGCGTTCTCGAATGCGTTACAAAGTACATCCTTTATCGCCGTTTTCCTAAAGAAAATGAAGGATTCATGACGGAAAAAAAAATAGCCATCGTAAAAAATGAATCCATCGGCAAAATCGCATACGAAATGGGTCTCCACAAGTGGCTCGTTATTTCCAAGCACGCAGAAGAAAAATATACGCGAACCAATCTAAAAAAATTGGGATGTCTTTTCGAAGCATTCATCGGCGCCCTCTTTCTCGATTTCAACAAAATTAGCGTAAAAGATGAAGACCAGTGGTTTAGTAATCTATTTATCACCGGCCCCGGTTTTCAAATGGCACAACTCTTCATTGAAAACGTCTTCAATACTCACATCGACTGGGTCAGCCTCATTAAAAATGATGACAACTATAAAAACATTCTCCAAGTCAAAATTCAAAAAGAATTCAAAACCACACCCGACTACTTTCAAATTTCACACACGATTGATACCGGTTATACCATGGGTGTATACTTGTGCCTCGGTCAACAATTCTATGAAGCCGATTATCACAACGCGTACAAATATTCCGACCTGAAATCATTTTCAACCATTCACTCCATTGTTCAAACTGAGTCAAAAATTGTCGTGTTTTTCGCAGAAGGCACGCACAAAATTAAGAAAAAAGCCGAACAGATTGCATGCGAGTTGGCGCTAAATCTCCTTTTGCAACACAACTAAAAAACCTAAAAAAAAATAAATCCGCCTTTCATAATTTATTTTTTTTTTGAATTTTATATAATATATATAGTATATATAGTATATAAAATAATGACACCTAATTCAGATCCATCTGTTTCGTTACATACATTCAATCTCATTACCAACTATGTTACCAATATTAATAGTAAGTCTATGGATTTAGACATAAAAAAACTACAAAATTATATTATGAAACATAATGGACAAAGTAGTGAAGACTTTTTACGTGTTAACTCGTATTCAATTTGTCTACTTTTCACTGTATCCTCTTTTAGTAATAAAAATATTATGAATGCAAGAATCGTTGCTCATGATAGTTTACAATATGGACATAACATTGACATCACAAACAAAGACAGTAATAATTTTCATAAAATTTCGGTAGGCAATGTATCTAAAAATAAGTTTGGCGTCAGCGGAATAACCGCAGGGATATTTTCTTTATCTATGAAGAAGACATTTAACCAGATTATTAGTAAATTTGATAATATTCCAAAAAAATATCATACAGTTAATAAAATAATTACGCATCAAATGATCGACCCCAGACAAGAGTCTGGAATACTTTATGATGATTTCAATACAAATTTTATGATATCAAACGTGTCCGTCAATGGAAAAGAGTGCATACTATTGACCGGTTATGTGAATTATACAAATACGAATAGTAAATTAATTACCAGCTCAAACGACAAAGAAGTCATCGAAACAAATTTTCCTTTTGCCATTGTAAACCGCAAAAATGACGCTGAGAATGAAGTTGTTTATAAAATTAGTTTACCTTTCAATGTGAATCTCGAGAACAGCATAATCGAATATGTTCATACAATTCAGGTAAATGGTCATTTTACTAAATTTAAACTTGACACAACTTTTCTTGATGATAACATCACAAATGATATTCAAGAAGCAGAATCTTATTTTTTTAACACACATTTTGTTTATGACACTACCTGGACGCCGCGCATTATTCCGCAAATGACACACGCATCACCTTATCAAGTAAAATGTCATAAAGTAACCAATATTGTTCAGTCACCAGAAAAAATAAAGATTTCACTATTCACCAAACCTGATGAATATGATTACATGTATATAAAATTCACAATGCTTCCTAAAATATATGCGGTTGGTACATTAAAAATAGTATTTGGCGATATTTTCCCTGCGAAATTAACAAATTATTATGATGATTTTGAAATCCTAATTTCAAAGGAAGACTTTAATTTTTAGGAGAATTAATTTTTACTATAAAATGTTAAAATAAAATAAGATAATATTTATATATAAGTTAAATAAAAAAAATGTCATTTAATAGAGACAACTTTAGTACCGATGAAGAATACGCAGAGTACACACAACGGATGCAAGAAATGGCAGCCAGTGAGTTAGCATACAATATACAAATGTTACAAAACATTCGTATGAACCGACCCCAAGAAACTCCGTGCCAAACTTTTTACAAGTTGAAAAAAAGTATACCGCTTTCCTTATTCATGGAAGTGTATCCTTTTAATGAACTCGTGGATTGTGGTTCGAATTTTCAATTAGAAGAATTAACAGAACTCAAAAAATTATATTCTACATTTGATGAAGATCACCAGCAGCGTTACACAGACTCTTTTCATAATTTAGAACAAATTATATTCGAAAAAAAATACCCTCCTGCCATATTTTCATCCGAACCCTCAACTTCAGCCACCCCTATCCCTGCTGCCTATTCCACTCAGCCAAAGCGCTCTTATAAAGGTTTTCAATCATCAAATGAACGCGTTGAAGCAAACAAAGAGTTGCGAAATATTATTCATAATCCAGAACCGTCTCAAAGAGAAATTGATAGAATTCAATATCAAAATTACATGCAAACTAGAATTCCGTCACCGCAAGAACAACAACAACAACAACAACAACAACAACAACAACAACTACAAGAACCATCATCAATGTTCAGTAAAGTCAAAGGGTTTTTTGGTTTCGGGGGTAGAGGAAGAAAAACAGTAAAACTTATAAAAAAATCAAGGTCAAAATCAATGTCAAAGGCAAGGTCAAAATCAATGTCAAAGGCAAGGTCAAAATCAATGTCAAAGGTAATGTCAAAATTGTATCATCGTCGACATAAAAAATCACGGTCTTATTCTCGGTCTAAAAAATAATTTAATTTAGCAATTCTCTTTTTTATTATTAAAATTAGTTTTATTTATTTTAATAATAATAATAATAAAAATAATAATAAAAATACTTTAAAATTAAGATACCATCATAATAATATCATATCATATTATAATATATTAAATATATTTTCACATTTTTCAATAAATAATTGAATATAACTGAATAACTGATTAATAATATGGATGAAGATGTATTCGATATTAACGCTTTTATTGAAAATGAAACACTCAATTTACCCGAAAACATATATCGAAAATATAAAAAAGAACTCATCGTAAAAAGTATCATCGACAAAATCCAATCCGGCGAAATTATTTTTCCGGACCCACCACTATTTTGTTCCAAAAAATTTAAAGAAGACGCATTTCAGAAACTGAAAAAATATGAACCCGAACTTATAAAACGCCGCCACTCCAACTACCAACAAAAGCTGTCCCGCGAAATTTGGCAAAAAATGAATCTTGCAGTCGATGGTTATAAATCCGACTACCTTTATATTAACACCCAATCCAGCGACTACGACATTGATAAAGTTATCGACTGTTTCACCGGTCTTCAACGCATGAAATGCAAACGCGAAGGGCGCGATTTATCCCCGTTTAATGCATGGAACAACCAAGATTACATGAAGTTCGTCATCGAACGATACATCGACGACAAAGAAAATATTACAAGCTTCAATTTGAGAGAATCATTTTATAAACTCAACAGCGTCCTTCCTGAAAAATATAGAAATATGGAATGTAATTTTTTTAAAGCCACACTCGCCGCCGCCGTATACGACCTCTTCTTGCGAAATAAACCACATAAACGCGTCCTTGATATTAGCGCCGGATGGGGCGACCGCTTGCTCGCCGCTCTATCCAAAAATCTTGAAACCTACCTTGCTTACGACCCTAATATCGCCCTCCAGTCCGGATACAAGGAAATGATTGACGAATACATTGCCAACGATGAAGATAAAGAACACTATCAAGTCGTCGGCGCACCCTTCGAAACCGCCGAGTCCAACCTCAGCGGAAAAACATTCGACCTCATTTTTACAAGTCCGCCATATTTTGATCTCGAAGTTTTCACCACCGAAGGCGAACAATCCATCATCAGTCACTCGACATTCGATAAATGGATGGTTCATTTTTTATTCCAATCTCTCTATTTGGCATGGAACACTCTTGCCGCCGATGGAAACATGGTCATTCACATTGACGATTTCAGCAAAGGCGATAAAAAACATCGAATCATTGAGCCCATGGTCCTCTTCGTATGCGGATGGTGCAGTAATGCCCGTTTTGACGGCGTAGTCGGTGCCAGCGGTTACAATAAAAAAAAAGAATACAAGTCGCCCATGTGGGTTTTCAAACACAAAACGTCTGTCAAAGATGAAATCGATTTTTGCAGAAAAATGTTGAGAGAAAAATATCCCGAACTCTACGATCTCATTCTTAAAAATAAACTCAAATTTGGTGAGCAAGAAGTTGAATCTGCCGAAACGTCTTCCCGAAATATCGAAATTGGACAACGCGAATATGATTTTAAAGGAAAATTGTGTGTAGTTCAGGGAAATAAATACAACATTCATACGAAAAATGGGTTTACTGATTTTTACATTCAATTAGAACACGTATTGAAACGCGTAGGATTTACCGTTAAACTTTTGGATGATGATTTCATTTCCGCTATTGAAAAAATACAAAATGATCAAGAGGGTATGGAGGGTGGCGCTAAAAAGAGTTCTGAATCCGAACCTCGTGAAAAAAAAGAGTCCAGGCGAAAACGTATGGAACGCGTCCGCTCCAAAATTGCTGCACCTGTTGAACGCGACCCATATTCACAAGGTGAACTGGAAGAACCGGAACTACCGCGTGTTTCATTTCAACAAGCGCAACAACAACAAAAAGAAAGAGAGCGTATACAAGAAGAAGAAGAAGAAAAAGAGGATGAAAAACGTTTTTTAAAATCTCTTGAGGAAAAAAGTGATGAGGATGAAGAAGAGGAAGGACAAGAACAAGAACAAGAACAAAAACAAGAACAAGAACAACAAAGAGAAGAAAAAAAGGAAGTACGTTTAGAAGAAGCATATGACGAACCAGCACCCATTGAAGTCGATTTGGAAGTTGATCCAACTCCTTCAGAAGAAACAGTAACAAAAAATAAAAAAAGAAAAGTCGACCTCTTGCTTAACTTTGAAGACCTTTTCATCGATAAATCCGTTCCTCGATTCTTTTCTGGAATGAATCTGGCTCAAGCATTCGCCTTTTATAAATCTCTTGAATCGAAAGGCACCGTCATGTATCCACCGGCCGATTTCGTTTATTATACTAACTCAAAAATGTATTCCGCCGATTTGCACGCGTCCCCCGAACACGCCGAATTTGTTTTGCCAAAAAGTAAAACGTTTGTATTTTCCTATCATAGTAGCAGCGAGCTCAATCAAGCATGGAGAGAAATGACGACTTATTTTAAGCGCATGCAAGATGAAACCGACTACATTGTCGTGAAAAGCGGATTCTCAGCCGACATGAACGATGTCTACCTCGTAATTACGCCAAAAGCAGAAAGTGAAAAACAATTTCCAAAAGAACTTGAACGCGCATTCCCAGAAGAAAAACGCTTCATCCTCGACGAAAATATTTCCGAACTGCGCGATTTCATTTTTGATTTCATTCGAGAGAATAATGTCGACCTGGTCGTCATTGCCGAACCCTACAATAAAATCGTTTCGCAACGTAAAAATGAATACCGCATGTGGTACCTCGGTGGAAAATTTGTCGACTATTTTTGTTTTGGAATTGAGAGAGATGAACATCAGAAAATAAAACTCATCGATAACCAAGCATTCAATCCGAAAAATGAAATTCATGTGCATCTGAAAACACTCGCAGATAAACTATATCAAGTCATCCTTCAAAAAATTAGAAGTTTAATCAAAAATGATGAGTTTGTTCCCGTCGCTATGCGATTCGATATGTCCTATGCTGTCGATCCCTTGTTTTTAGATAAATATGCCGTCACCATCAAACAAAAAGGCAACCTTCGTTTTTATTGCAATGAAATTGAAAATATAGATGGTACATTTTATACCAACATTTCCGTATTAGATGTAAATGGGCATAAAACATCTCTCGGGAAAACGTTTGAAAAGAATTTAATTTCGCTTCTCACGTCTACCGCATTTCAAAGTATGTCTCTTTCGAAACGCGCTCAAACCGACGGAGAACT
>Ga0172363_10004191_pt1 | contig 11646 bp, 13 predicted proteins | sample LakKivs2_kivu2a2_FD_114541 | JGI IMG/M metagenome (GOLD analysis project Ga0172363, IMG submission 114541) | Sediment microbial communities from Lake Kivu, Rwanda - Sediment s2_kivu2a2 | ecosystem: Environmental > Aquatic > Freshwater > Lake > Sediment | place: Rwanda: Western Province, Lake... | reverse complement strand
TAGTTTTAAACAAAAAAAACCACAATCACCAGCCGTTAATACTAAATCAATTGTTATCTAATAATATTGTAGTTCATTATAACAGGAGAGAATCACATTTTTTGCCGGTAATTTTACCGGTAAACATGTGTTCAAATCCCTTCCCCTGCATCTATTTTAAATAAGAAAATTTAAAATTATTATTTTGTTATCATTTTACAAAAGGTGTTATTCAATGAATAAAATGTCTTTAGGAGTTTCTATTGGTTTTGTAGTTGGGTCTTTATTTGGTGTAATAATTGGTGTAATGACAAAAGATATCGCAGTTTGGCTTTCAGTTGGAATAGGGTGCGGTATGGCAATAGGAGTTGCAATAGGCGGTGTGCTTGAATATCGAAAAAAACAAACATGAAAAGAAAAATTACCCGAATCTTACTCTTTTATTGTCAACAGGAGTAACCTTCCCCTGCATGGATTTTTATTTTATCCAATTGAAAGTTTGAGCAATAATAATACCTGCTATTATGGTATCAAAAAGAGAACCAATCACTGAATTTACCGTGAAGCCAATAGGATAATCCATACTTGAGAACACCAAAAACGCAGAAGTAATGCCAACTACAATCCACATTAATAACCCAAATTTCCAACCTTTCGTGATAGACTTTCCTTCTAAACCTTTTTCAAAATATGGATATACAAACGATAGGGCAAAACCAAGAACCCAAGGATAAACAAAATACAATATACAAATCGGGTCGCCTATTGAACGCATCCCTGCTAACTCGAATATGTCATATTGCCAAATATTCTGTGTCAGCCATGAAAAAATAATACTTACAGCAAGTATGCCTGCCCCCGATAAAACTCCTCCAACCAAAATTTGTTTTATTTTCATATTTTATTACCTCAAAGTTACAAGTTTAAAACAGCAAATTTCTTATAAAATTGTCCTTTTTATGTCAACAGGAGAAATCTATTAATTTTACATGTATTTTGGGGTTCAAATCCCTTCCCCTGCACTTAAAAAACAAGTGATTATTTAGCCAGAGAAAATCAACAACACATTTGGAAAGTAGATAGCCAGGTAAAAAACAACCAAAAACCATTTATTAAAATGCCCACCATGCCAAAAATTATTGCCATTTTTCCATATTTTTTTTCTTCTCTTTTAGATTTTGATATTGCCCCAAGAGACAAACCAATAATCGTTAAAATAAAAGAAATGATAAAAAAAGATAGGTCAGCATTTCCACTAATAACATCGTTGAAATATATTGAATCAATATATCCAAATAAAGGAACTAAAAAACCTCCCAAAAAGCCTAAAAAAGAATATATAACTCCCATTTTTCCAAAAAATTCTTTCATTATCTTCACATTCTCTTTTGCTTATTTAAAATCTTTTAGTATTTTTTCAATTATTATTTTATTGAATTTTGTAGCTTCTTCTCCATTTGGGGCATGTGCCGACTTTTCAAACCAAATGAATTCTTTTTTAGGTGCTTTTAATAAATCAAAATAATCCTTTGCAAGTTCTGCTGAAAGATTGTGATCATGCCTTCCAATTAGAAAGTAGATTGGCACTTGCAATTCAGGGACTTGCTCAGGCAAATTAATTGTTAACAATTCTTTCATCATAGTCCTTGTAGAAAAGAAATTGCCTTGCATTATTTTTATTAAATCAAACAAAGTATATTCGGGTTTTAAAAGAGGCAAATATTTTAAAAAATATTTAACAAGAGATCCGTGTCCTTTAAAATTGTATATTACGCCTCCATATTTTGCTACAAATCCATATACTTTCATTTTTGAAAGATAGCCACCTTTATAAAAATCTGCATAGGGCGGCTGCATTCCCTCAAAAGGGGGCCCGATTTTTTTCAAAGTTTTTACTGCTTTTTTATCATCTAATTCCTCTGATTTATTGAGCACAAATTGATACATTCTTTTTTCGATTTCTACTGTGTTGCTTGCTTGACCGACACCGACATATGCATGAAATAACTGCGGATATCTTTGAACAGCCATTAGTCCAAGAGCGCTACCCCAGGAATGCCCTATCAAGCATATCTTTTCTTTATTGAACCGTTTACAAAGCAATAATATCAACTCATGCAAATCAGAAATAAATTGTTCGATAGTCATTGATTCTTTTGGTATACGCCATGAAAATGATTTACCTGCTCCGCGTTGTTCCCATTGAACAACAATGAAATGGTCCTCCAAAGGAGCCTGAAAATGCCGGAATAACGGCATTACTGGAGTTCCTGGACCACCATGAAGATAGAGCAGAATAGGATCTTGAACATTTTTTGCTCTGATGGATATCCATTGGTTGATACCACCAAGAGATATTTTTTCAAGAGCTGCAAGACTTTCTTGCATTAGTTATTCCCTCTTACAATATAAAATGAAATCGTTGCTATAGTATAAAAAAGGCGATTGTTACACCGCTGATGCGGGTTCAAATACGTCTAATAAAAAATTGTTACTCGTTTTCAAATTTAAACTTGCTTTCTTTTATGTAGAAAAATTTATATGAGTCTCCTTCTTCTCTGCTAAAAATAGCTGTATTCGGTGGGAGTTTAATGAAACAAAATGAAGTTGAATTAAAAGTAGCTGAAGCGTTCCAACAAGATGTCGGTTATGGCAGAGCGCGCATTGACAACCAAACCCGTATAGATTTAGATTTATCAATTGGAGATGTTATAGAAATTCAGGGAACAAAAACCACCGCAGCAGTAGTTTGGAGGGCTCATCCTACAGATGAGGGTAAAAAGACAATCAGAATAGACAACCTAACAAGGAAAAATGCCGGAACTGGACTAGGGGATCGAGTTGTTATAAAAAGAGCGGAAACAAAAGAGGCGAGAGAGGTTACATTGGCGCCTCTAATATCTGAAGGGCAACAGATTCAGTTTGGTGCAGGCATTGAAATTTTAGTGAAAAAAGGTCTATTGAAACGCCCGATTTACAAAGGAGATAGTGTTGTTATCCCTGGCATTGCATTATTTGGTAGTTCGCTTCCTTTTGTTGTAATTAATACCTCACCCAATGGCATAGTCTCAGTAAGTGAAGAGACAAATATAACTGTTAAAGAAGAGGCTGCAAGAACTGTTGAAATCGAAGGCCCCAGAGTCAGTTATGAGGATATCGGTGGGCTTCATGATGAAATTTTAAAAGTTAGAGAAATGATAGAACTACCACTTAAACACCCTGAGCTTTTTGATAGACTAGGCATTGACCCACCAAAAGGAGTTTTGTTACATGGTCCACCAGGGACAGGAAAGACGTTGATTGCCAAAGCAGTAGCAAACGAATCTGGTGCGAATTTCTATACGATTAATGGCCCTGAAATAATGAGTAAGTTTTACGGTCAGAGTGAAGAAAACCTAAGAAAGATCTTTGAAGAAGCTGAAAAAAACGCCCCTTCGATAATATTTGTAGATGAAATTGATGCAATCGCACCAAAACGTAGTGAGGTGCATGGTGAAGTAGAACGTCGTGTTGTATCTCAACTACTTACTTTGATGGATGGTTTGAAGGGCAGAGGAAAACTAATTGTAATTGGCGCAACTAACATTCCTGATTCAATAGATCCTGCATTGAGAAGACCAGGTCGCTTTGACAGAGAAATAAGAATCGATGTGCCAGACAGAAACGGCCGCAAAGAAATTTTACAGATTCATACACGTGGTATGCCTATGAGCAAAGAAGTTAGCCTTGATGAATTAGCAGATATTACATATGGTTTTGTCGGTGCGGATCTAATGGCTCTTGCTCGTGAAGCTGCAATGAATGCTTTAAGAAGATACTTACCTGATATAGATCTAGAGCAGCCCATTCCTGTTGAAATGCTTGAAAAGATGGAAGTCACAATGGAAGATTTCAAAAATGCACATAGAGGAATTGAGCCGTCTGCAATGAGAGAGTTTTTCGTTGAAGTGCCGAAAGTATCATGGAATGATGTTGGCGGACTGGAAGATGTAAAACAGAACCTGCGAGAGGCAGTTGAGTGGCCTCTGACGCACCCTGAGATTTTCAAACGCATGGGCATTCATGCACCCAGAGGAATATTGCTCTATGGCCCACCGGGAACTGGAAAAACGCTACTTGCAAAGGCTGTTGCTAGCGAATCAAAAGCAAACTTCATTTCCATAAAAGGGCCAGAAGTTATGAGCAAGTGGGTTGGAGAATCCGAAAAAGCAGTACGAGAACTGTTCAAAAAAGCACGACAAGTTGCACCAACAATAGTATTCTTGGATGAAATTGATTCGATCGCACCTAGAAGAGGTACATATAGCGGTTCTCACGTAACTGATAGTGTTGTAAATCAACTGTTGACAAGTATAGATGGTCTAGAAAGTATGGAAGGGGTTATTGTGATAGGTGCGACAAACAGACCAGACATCATAGATCAGGGATTGCTAAGGCCTGGAAGATTTGACAGGCTTATCTTGACACCCGCACCAGATAAAAAAGCAAGACTGGAAATACTCAAAATACACACAAAAGAAATGCCTTTAGAAGGCGATGTGAATCTAGAAGAGCTGGCTGATGTTTGCGAGAATTATTCTGGTGCAGATCTTGAAGCACTGTGTAGAGAGGCAGCAATGCTTGCTGTCAGAAAAAACATCAACGCCAAAAAAGTAGATAAGAAAAACTTTGTCGATGCGATGAAAAGTGTTCGTGGTTCAATCACCCCGGACATTATCAAATTCTATAGCAAAGTAGCTGAGGAGCTAGGTAGCGGCATAGCCAAAAAGGATAAAAAAGAAAAAGACATACAATATTTATAAGCATAAAATAAAAAGTATGCTATAATAAAAATAAATGGAGGGAAAAAATGAGATTAGCCGAAAATGAGCTGAGAGGAAAATCAGTTATGAGCGAAGAGGGTTTGTACCTCGGTATTTTGAGAAATTCAACTGTTGACGAAAAAACAGGAACATTGATGGACATTCTTATAGAACCTTCAGAAGATGTTGATCCAAGGTTATATCATTTGGATAACCAAGGACATCTTGTGTTCCCGTTTAGTTCAATAAAATCAGTAAAGGATGTCATAGTCGTCGGAAGTTAATTTGTGGGTACTGCAATTTGCGCCGTACTCTTTTCATATTTTGTTATAATTAACTTAGTTTGATTTTTAGCTCGTATTTTTAATAAAATTTGCCCAAGGGGGACCCCTTCATTTCGTGTGGAAAACATATTGTTGGGTATATCATTTATAATGATGTTTAAAAGACGTAGTATATCCGTGTGGTTATAATTTTGGCGGTATTTGAATATTGCGGTTTTTAAAATTATAAATATAGAAAAATTTTAAGATATTAAACTGAACAATAAAAATTTCCATAGGAAATGAAGGCCCCTCCCTTCTCCAATTGCAACAGATATGAACATGTAGAAAAATTTTACATAAAACTTAATATACCACAATCAATTACGAATGAGGCGGGAGGAAATTTTTACGAGCAAAAACACAGTAAATAGTGATATCTTTGGCCATCTTTTGAAATCAGGTGGTCTATTCGTAAACAGAGAAGCGATGCGCTCAACTTACATGCCTGAAATACTCCCTCACAGAGAAAAAGAGATCAATGAATTAGCATCTGTTTTAGTGCCCGCTTTAAGACTAGAAACCCCATCAAATGTTTTTATTTACGGAAAAACTGGCACAGGAAAAACCGCAGTCGCAAAGTATGTCGGGAAAGAGTTATTAAAAAAAGGTGAACAGACCGGCATGAGTGTGAACTTTATTTACATTAATTGTGAAGTTGTCGATACACAATACCGCCTCATGCAAAATATTGCAAATCATTTTATCGAAGAGTGGTCCGAACGCATACCTTTCACAGGCTGGCCAACCGATGAAGTTTATGCAAAGCTTAGACACATGATAGACGAACGCGGCGGGGTCACAGTCGTAATTCTTGATGAGGTTGACAAGCTCAAGGGAGACGAAGCACTCTACAATTTATCAAGAATAAACAATGATCTCAAAAAAGCTAAAGTCTCAATTATCGGCATATCAAATGATTTGAAATTTACAGAATTTTTGGACCCGCGCGTGAAATCAAGCCTTGGTGAGGAAAACATGATTTTTCCTCCATATGACGCCAGCGAGCTGAAAGACATTTTAGAACAGCGCGTTAATGTTGCACTGAAGAAAGAATCTGTTGATGAAGAGGTAGTTCCGCTTTGTTCGGCGTTGGCCGCACAAGAACATGGAGACGCACGAAGGGCTTTAGATTTATTGAGAATGGCTGCTGAACTTGCAGAGCGAAGCGGTGCACCAAGAATCACAAAAAAATACGTTCGGCAGGCACAAAGCAAGATTGAAATCGATCGCATAAAAGAGGTTGTTCGTACGTTACCAACCCAATCCAAACTCGTCTTACTGGCCATTCTTTTCCAAGAAAAACATAATGAAAAGACAGAAAATACCGGTGCAATTACCACAGGAGATGTATACGACATCTACAAAGATTTATGCAAGAAAACTAGAGCCGACTCATTAACACAGAGAAGACTTGCAGATCTTATATCTGAGATGGACATGCTAGGTATAATTTCTGCCCGAGTGATTTCAAAAGGAAGATACGGACGAACCAAAGAAATTAAATTGTCCTCATCAAACGATATCATTAGTATTTTGCAAGATGATGAGTTATTCAAAGAACTGTCAAATTATAAGATTCGTGGGCAGACGCGCTTGATGTAATTTTTAAAATAAAAAAGGAGAAGCAGAGCAAACCCTGCTTGTAGTTTTATTGTTTTATTTGTTGTTTATATTGTTTGGCTGCTGGTGCTTGGTGTTGAACCACTCGCGGATTGTGTGGAAGCACTACTTTGCTGGCCACTGCCCGGCGCCCTATATTGAATTAATAAAGCAGCACCGTTGCATCTAAAACCCATGGTCGGGGCAATGTTGTTACCACAACCACCCCAGAAACCTACAGCATTTCCAATGATCTCGTAATCAATAAATTTGCCACCAATTTTAATTTGAACAGGGTAATTGGGGTTATTGTCAACTGAATATTGAAAAAATGCATGAAAATGGAGAACTAAAATAGGAATGGGTAGAACTACAACTGCACAAAGAGGTCGCCTTATACAATTTATAATACCTCCACAAATATAAGAATAAGGATGCCCACCAGCAACTATATCGCCAATAGGTACTAATGTACCAACATCGAGATCGTTATCGATTATCATCTGCTCTATATCGTTACTATCTACAGGCCCATAGGCCATCTCATTCGCTATTTCTTGCAATAGTATACGAAAATCCCTGTCATCAACAAAATTTATTGCAGCAGAAATAATCTCTCTTTGTTCAGAACCGCTTAGATAAATTCCCGGACCGACATAATTGTCGACATCATTTCCTAAAATTTGGCTTTCATTTGGTCGCGGTATGGCCATGGCAATTGTGCCAGAAACCATCAACAATGTGATTGCAACAGCACCAAAAAGTACTACATTTTTCTTTGCCCCTTTCATTTCATTTTCACCTACTAACGAAACGATATAATTAAATTAACCTCATAATATATAAATTTTATCATAAAAATAAGAGAAATGGTGGTTTTAAAACCCATATGTTTGTATTTGAAGCCCGCACGTGATTAAGGCTTTTTAGCACCAATTCAGAGAATAAAATTAAGACAGATGAGGATCAATAGACAAGATGCAACAATGCAGATCCTTGAATTGTAAACCACTTGCCAGTTTCCTCTTCTCCTCTAGCAAAGGTGCCAGAAAAACCAACAGACAAACCCAATTTATCATCAACAACAATAAGCTGTAAGCCAGACAAAGTAATTGTTATATTTATGTCTCTAGCGGGGTTAAGAGAATGTTTTGCATTCCAGAAAAGCAAACCAAAAAGTACGGTCCCAGAACTTTGTAAGGGATGCCCCACTCTTAATGCATAGCCAGGATTAGGATAAGCTCCTGTAGTAATGGGCGCTCCAATACCCGCTACAAGACTAAATTCTAAGTTATTTTCGATTATAATTTGCTCTAAGTCTTTGCTATTCACAAAACTTTTCAAATCCATCACAGCTAGTATTGCTTGAATTAACCGATGAGCATTTGGTTCGTCAATATAACATAACGAATCTGAAAGGATTTTTCTTTGTTCGGATCCGCTGATATAAATTCCGGGTTCAACGCAAGTAGTACTAATGCCAGTCTTTACTTTTGAAATTTCCTTTATCTGTGTTACGGCTGTGCCAGTCGCGCCAAAAACTAGGAATATTGATACTAGGGCAGCACCAAAAAATATAGACTTTTTCTTCATTTTTTCCATCGCATTTCCCTCACTTATTTTTATCTAATATTAAATATCTATCTATCTAATATATATCTCTTACTAGATTTTACGACTTTTTACCTTCCAGAAGCATGCCAAAAAACCTTTCTTAGAAGTCATAATTCATATAAGGTGGGGGAATCGGGCACATTTCTGTGTTTACCGGCACCTTTCTTTCGTATTTGGCTCCCCTCATGTTCCAAATACATTATTCTTAATTTGAGGAATCGAGTCCAGTAATGGAAGACCCATCCTTTTTAGACGGTCCAAATTCCCCCAAAAGCATAATGTGCTTTCAATAAATAAAGTTTTATGATTTTTCAAAAAACAAAACAAAAAATAATTTTGCAAAACGATAAGACTTGTTAAATAAGAGATATAAACAAAATACAACAAAATATGAATCATGCAACAGTTTAAGCTAGATAATACAACAATAACAAAGATAGCAGGAATTTGCGGCATTCTCGCTCCATTAGTTGTATTTTCATGCATTGGACTGGCTATGGTACACGCACCATGGTTCATATGGATTCAAAATGCCTTGAGTGATTTGGGTGTCGAAAGTGCATCAGCGTTACTATTTAACTGCGGCATGGTAATTGGTGGTGTACTCTTACTTGTATTTTCTCTGGGGTTGGCAAGAATAATATCAAACAAAATTGGAGCGCACATCCTTAGTTTAAGTGCTTTGGCGCTTATAGGAATTGGACTATTTCCTGAAACCATTTTCCCGACACATTTTATCATATCTGCATCTTTCTTTATATTGCTTGCAATTTCTTTATTGGTTATTGGACTGGGGGCAAAACAAGATCCGTTTGAACGAAGGATGGGTGCATTCGCAGTTCTTTTTGCTGTATTGGCTATCAGCTCAACAACTTTTTTACTAATCTTTGAAGGGGTCGCTATTTCCGAATCGCTTTCTTGTTTTCCTGCATTTCTCTGGTGCATGTTATACGGAATAAAAATGGCACTTGGGCAACCAAGCCCAACTGATTTTAAAGAAGCACTAGCGAACTAAAAGCCTACAATATCACAAACAGGAACAAAACTCCCGCGATAATTGGTTGATGTACCAGATAAATAACTAGAGAGTGTTTTCCCAACCATGAAAACGCCGAAACTGGTTTGTATTTTGAGAGGTCAGGTATGCTGAATCTTCTTTTGTTTTCCTTGTAGAGCCAGTGTCCTGTTGCAATACCAACTAGGCATAAGCCAAACCACGGAAAGATCGGGAAGTAGTCGACTGTGAAACTGTATATGTTTGTTGGGTGCATTCCTAAGGCCAGATGTGCTATCGTCGGATTTTGCATCGGATATATTGACATGAGGATACCGACAAGTACCACTGTCACTCCTATCAAAAAAGTATATGTTGGTTTCATTTTGAGAAACAGGGCGCTGAGTACAATACAGAAACCTATACAATGTAGTACCCCAAAAAATATGGGTCTATCGGGCATGAATAGTAATGTCACCATCGTCAAAATCATTCCAAGACCAAATATCTTCAATCCTCGAAGGATGCAGTGTTGATTGTATTTCTTTTGATCGTATGATGGTTTGGTTATTTTTCTGTTATAACTTACAACTAGACATATACCTACCAATAAGAAGAACATCGTAGGTACAACTTTTTGGAATTGGTATATCTGTTGATTTAAAGGTACAAGCCCAAAATAGTCCAAATCCCAGAGTACGTGTAGGAAAAGCATACCTAGTATGGCAAACCCTCTAAGTAAATCAAGCTCTACGAATCTGTCGGCCGTGGAATTGTTTAATTTTACTTTGTTGAAATTTAGGTTAACGGATCTATTTAGGTTTATATTGACATTCATTTTTCCTTCACCTCTACTTCCACATGCTACTATGAGCCTTGTTAACCTTTGTCAATAATTATATTTAAAGCTATCGTGTTAAAATGCCAAAATGAAAAAGAACCATCATACCTGTTGCAATAGATAGAAAACAATCAAAAAGAAATAACACTTTTTTGCAAGCAAAATTTATAAAGAGTAATTATTATTGCAGGGCTGGAGGGAACCGATCATGGTAGATGCACCAAAGAGATCAGATGGAAAGGCATGTGGTGATTGTATTCACTACAGAGTGGATAAATTTAATCCTAGGAAAGGAACTTGTTATGGGCGTCCAGTGTATGTAGCAGATTCATGCAATTGCCTAATACCAAAGCAAAAATAGAATTAATCTTGTTCGTCTATTATTTATCTATCATTAATTCAAAATTACATTATTCTGTAAAATTATATTGAATCAGAAACCTGTTTTCTTAAATTTTTTCAATCTGACATTTTGACGCAAAAAGTTTATATAGCTTCATTGACAGACATTAACACGCTTTATAAAGCAAGATGAAGAGGATGTGAAAGATATGAAACACAATCATAGTAAAATTGGTGAATATGGAATAAGGTGGGAGCCAGTTGAGGGCTACAAAACAAAAGAAGGGAAAAAGATCCCCCCGCATTGGAAAAAAGCGGAATTCAAGTGGAGACGTAACAATTAAATCATCAATAAACTCAATTATCTTCTCAATTAATTTTTAAAGTTATTTCGATAGCTTTCTATAGTGATAGTTCTCCCTTTCTTAGTGCCTCGACAGGAGCAAGTTTTGATGCCTTTTTTGCGGGAAAAGCAGCAGCAAGTACAGAAAGAGTCACAGGTAAAGCAAGAGCAATCAAAAGTGTTAACCAGTTTATTATAAAACCAACTTTGAGTTGTGTTCCAGAGACAAATTGCGCACTGAGGCCATACCAATTAACAAACTGCATTACACAAAGTGAGATTATAATCCCAAGAGTGCCAGCAACCAGTCCGATAATCACACCCTGGTACAAAAATATCCTAAAAATAACCCTATCTCTTGCACCAAACGCCTTAAGAGAACCAATCTCTCTTATTTTACGCATTATAATTGAATCCATAACATATTTTATTGCAGCACCGCACAAAAACAAAGTAACCGCAATACTCCCCCATAGCATTATTGTTACTACATCCTGCATCGACCCAGCTATATAAACAAGGAAATCATGCCAGTTGTAAATTTTAACATTAGACAAAACACTTCCTAACTGTTCATTTATGTATTCTGCGTTTCCTAGAGGATTTAATTCAGTGGCCGGGGGAGGTGCTTTAACTATTACAACATCACCCCTGTCACGATCAACCTTTATGGGATTATATCCTTTGAATGTGCCAATTCCAGGTATGTGCCAGTCTTTACCAGTCACCTCACCATATCTTTTAATTTCCCTGAGTGAATCTGCATGCATAAACCAAATCAGTGCATCAAGCGTGGGAGTACCGCT
>Ga0172363_10004190_pt1 | contig 11648 bp, 9 predicted proteins | sample LakKivs2_kivu2a2_FD_114541 | JGI IMG/M metagenome (GOLD analysis project Ga0172363, IMG submission 114541) | Sediment microbial communities from Lake Kivu, Rwanda - Sediment s2_kivu2a2 | ecosystem: Environmental > Aquatic > Freshwater > Lake > Sediment | place: Rwanda: Western Province, Lake... | reverse complement strand
TGCGCCATGGCGCCTGGAAAATTCGAGAAACGCGTCTTCTTCTCGAACAGCGGGGCGGAGGCGGTCGAGGCCGCGTTCAAATGCGCGCGGTGGCACACCCGCAGGCCCCGCATGATAGCATTCACCGGGGCATTCCACGGGAGGACATACGGGGCGATGAGCCTATCGTCGAGCAGCCCCACGCACAAACAATTCTTCTCCCCATTGGTGCCTGGGGTCACATTCATGCCCTTTCCCTACTGCTACCGCTGCCCGTTCAAACAGAGCTATCCCGGGTGCGGCTTCCCGTGCGTCGAGTTCATCCGCCACTCCCTCAAAACAACAACGCCCGCGGAGGAGGTTGCAGCGGTCATAACCGAGCCGATCCAAGGGAACTCCGGCTACATCATCCCTCCACCCGAATACTACCCGATGCTGAAGGAGTTGTGCGACGACCACAGCTGGCTGTTCATAGCCGACGAGGTCCAGACGGGCATGGGCAGGTCCGGCAAAATGTTCGCCATCGAGCATTGGGGAGTTGTGCCGGACATCATCTGCATGGCGAAAGCTTTGGCTGGCGGCATGGTTCCGGCTGGCGCCACGATAGCCAAAGCGAGCGTCATGGACTGGGCCCCAGGAGCGCATGCGAACACGTTCGGAGGTAACCTCATAGCATGTGCCGCGGCACTCGCTGGTTTCGATCTGCTCCAGAAACAGAAACTCGTGGCACGCGCCGCGAAACTCGGCAAGCTAGCCCTCAAAAGATTGGAAGAGATGGCAGATAGATATGAGTTGATCGGAGATGTGCGAGGGAAAGGCTTGATGCTGGCGGCGGAGTTCGTGAAAGATAGAAAACACAAACATCCTGCCGTCAAAGAGAGAGACGCCATAGTCAAAGCTATCAACAATAGAGGCGTGATAGTCTTCCGCGGCGGGCAATCAGCAATAAGGATAGTTCCTCCGTTCATCATCAGCGAACGCGAACTCGATCTAGGTTTAGATATTTTTGAGCAAGCGATAGGCGAGGTACAGAAAAAATGTTGATGTTGAAAGACCACTTCGGCGTGAACAGAGCTGGACACCTAGTGATAGGCAGCTGCGATGCAGTTGAGCTCGTCGGACGATTCGGCTCACCGCTCTACGTGATGGACGAGCATAGGATACGCAATAACTATCGAAAATTCTCAGGAGCATTCTCAAAACTCTGGCGAAACGTCATGGTCTGCTACGCGTACAAAGCAAACTCCAACCTGGCGATATGTAAAATCCTGCAGGAGGAAGGCGCCGGTGCTGAGGTCAGCTCGGGCTTCGAGCTGCAGAACTCGATATGCGTGGGCGTGCCCGGGGAGCGAACGGTGTTCAACGGCAACCACAAATCCCCGCAGGAACTCAGGCTCGCGATCTCGAACGGGACGCTGATAAACGTCGACAGCATCCAGGAACTCCACGCCGTGCAGCACATCGCCTCGAGGCTGCGGAGGCGGGCGCGCATAGGCTTCAGGGTCAACCCGAACGTGAAAACTCCAACGCACCCCTACATAGCAACCGGGCTGAGGGAGAGCAAATTTGGCCTCGACGTCGCCAGCGGCCAAGCTCTGAGAGCTTACAGGATGGCTTCGAGGATGAAAAACGTTCAAGTCGTCGGCATCCAATCGCACATAGGCTCGCAAATATTGGATGCGGCACCATTCGAGGAGGAGGCGAGGAAATTGATGGACCTAGTGGCTCAGATAAAAAGAATCGGCATCGACATTCAATTCGTGGACTTCGGCGGGGGCCTCGGCGTGCCGTACAGACCTGAGGAGAAAGCTCTGCCGCCGGAGAAGCTAGCATCCAAGATAGTCCCGATAATCAGGCGCATGGTGGATGAGCGGGAGCTAGAGCGCCCCACGCTGGTCTTCGAGCCAGGACGCTACATCGTAGCGGATGCAGGCGTGCTCCTCACTACTGTCGGCTACGTAAAACAGCGCCCGAGGATGCCCGAATGGGTGGCGGCTGATGCTGGAATGAACGCGCTCATAAGGCCCGCGCTCTACGGAGCGTACCACCACATAGAGGTCGCAAACAAAATGCGGGCGAAAAACACGAAAATCGTGAACGTCGCTGGGCCTCTCTGCGAAAGTGGAGATTTCCTCGGCAAAAAAAGGAGGCTGCCGATTATCGAGCAAGGCGATCTGCTCGCCGTCTTCGATATCGGAGCATATGGTCTAGCGATGTCCAGCCAACACACCGCAAAACCACGGCCCGCGATGATATTGACGAACAACGGAAAAGCCGAAGTGATCAGGTTGCGCGAGACGTACGACGACCTGACGCGCCTGGACAAACTCCCGAGCTGGTTGGAATGAGGACGATCGTTGTAAAATTCGGCGGAGCGACGGTTGGCGACGGTGACAGGGTCAGGTGGGCGGCACGTTCAGTTTACAACGAATACAAAAAAGGCACGAGGGTCGCGGTCGTGGTGTCCGCGATGGGAAACGTAACCGACGAGCTCATAGAGATAGCCAAAGTCAGCACGAAAGGCCAAGTCAGCGCGAGGGAGATGGACGACATCATGGCCAAAGGCGAGCGGACGAGCGTCAGGGTGTTTGCAGCAGCACTAAACAGCTTGGGTGCGAAAGCCCAGTACATCGACCCGGTCAGCAAAGAATGGCCGGTCATGACCGACTCGGAGTTCGGAAAAGCAAAAATCGACCTTGAAAAAACGAGGCGCATGGTGCAGAAATATGTACTGCCCATGCTAAGGAAAGGAACCATCCCAGTTATCTGTGGTTTCCTTGGGAGGGATCCAAAAGGCCACATAACTACAATTGGGAGGGGCGGGAGCGACATAACCGCCTTCCTCATGGGTACATGCCTCGACGCGGACGAGGTTATCATAGTCAAAGATGTCGCGGGGGTAATGAGCGCCGACCCGAGCAGAGTGAAAAACGCTCACCTCCTAGATGAGATCACGGTGGAGGAGATGCGCGACCTCTCGAGGTACGGCGCGCAGATCCTGCATCCACGCGCGCTCGACTACAAAGATCCGAAAATAAATGCAAAAATAATCCACTTCAAATACGGTAATTTATCTGCTCGCGGTACAACAATAATCGGTCCGAGAGGTGGAAAAATGGGAGTTAGGTCGTACGAAAAACCGTTGGCGATGCTGACGATAGTTGGCGAGGAGATGCAGACGACTCCAGGCATACTGGCAAAAACATCTCAACCGCTGAGCGAGGCGGGCGTAAACATCTACGGAGTTTCGATAGGCCCAAGATCTTTCTCTCTCTACGTGACGGACGAAGACTCCAAACGGGCAATTGGGATATTGCACGAGGTTGTGGCGAGGAGCAAAACCATGAAATCCGTGACGAGCGAGGGCGACATAGCCATGATAATCGCCGAGAGCGAGAAATTCATCGAGACACCGGGCATCATCACGAAACTCACGGAGCCGCTCTCGAAACACAGGATAAACATCGTCGAGATCTTCTCCAGCAGGGCCTCGATAACTTTCTTCGTGAACTGGGGTGACCGCGGCCAAACGCTGAGGCTCCTGCAGCAGACGATGAGGGAGGTCGGGGCTTGATCAAATTTAGAGGCGCATACACCGCGATGGTGACGCCCCTCGACGCGAAAGGCGAGCTAGACGAGGACGGGCTGAGGAAAAACGTCGAGTTCCAGATCAAACACGGCATCCACGGACTGGTGCCGGTTGGTACAACTGGAGAATGCGCTACGCTGAACTACGACGAGCACAAGAGAGCCATCGAGGTGACGGTCGAAGCGGCGAAAGGCAGGGTGCCAGTGATGGCTGGCACTGGAAGCAACAGCACACACGAGGCGATCATGCTCACCCGCTACGCGAAAGAAGTTGGGGCCGACGCCGTGCTATCGGTTGTGCCGTACTACAACAAACCAACGCAGCGCGGGCTCTATGAGCACTTCAAAAAAGTGGCCGAGGCAGTGGACATCCCACAGTTCATCTACAACATCCCTTCGCGCACGGGACTCAATATCGAACCTGAGACTGTGGCGAAGCTTTCAAAAGTGAAAAACATCGCCGGCATAAAAGAGGCGAGCAACATCGAGCAGGTGATGCACATCATCCACATGACGAGCAGGGACTTCGCCGTCTTCTCCGGTGACGATATCCTGACGTTCCCGATATTGGCGCTGGGAGGCGTCGGGGTGATATCGGTCGCCTCGAACATAGTGCCGGACAAAATAGCGAGGATGGTCGACGCCTTCTTCGAGGGAGATGTCGAGAAATCGCGAGAAATACACCACGAGCTGCTCCCGCTCTTCAAAGCGTTGTTCATAGAGACAAATCCGGCACCGGTCAAAGCCGCGATGGACATGATGGGAATGGCCGCAGGTCCGCTGAGGTTGCCGCTCGTCGAAATTCTTCCGGAGAACAGAGAGAAATTGCGCAAAGTGTTGGTCGAACTCAAGCTGGTGCGGAGATGATTCGCGTCGCCGTCTGCGGCGCCTGCGGGCGGATGGGCAGGCTGATAGTCAAGCAAATTTCGAAACAATCCGACATGAAGCTAGTGGCGGCCATCGACGCTGCGGGCACGCCGGATGAGGGGGAAGACGCAGGGAAACTCGTGGGCGTTGGAAAACTCGGTGTTGAAATAATCGGCTCCGACAAGCTTGCTAAAGTTCTGAAGAATTCAAAAGCCGATGTCCTCATCGACTTCACAACCCCGAGTGCCACGGTTCAAAATGTCAAGATCGCGGCCACGGCGGGGATCCCCGTGGTCGTTGGCACAACTGGATTAGCCCAGCAACAGATGGTGGAGATAGAAGAAGCCGTCAAAAAAGGAAAAATTCGTGCAGTGGTTTCGCCAAACTTTTCCGTAGGCGTAAACGTATTTTTCAAATCTGCACAAGAAACAACGAAACTTCTGGGCAAGGATTATGATGCTGGCATAATGGAGGTCCATCATGTACACAAAAAAGACGCCCCGAGCGGCACGGCACTAAAAGTTGCGCAGATGATCGCGAAAGAACTCGGTTTGAAAGCGGATGAAATCAAAATAAAGTCTATTCGCGAGGGCGAGGTAGTAGGGATCCACACTGTGACTTATTCCAATCCCTACGAAGAGATCGAGATCACCCATCGTGCCAAGAGCCGAGAAGTCTTTGCGGCTGGGGCGATAAAAGCCGCCCGCTACGTAGTCAGTAAAGGGAAACCCGGCGTCATCCAAGACATGCAAGATGTGCTCGGGCTGAAATAAAATTCTACTATTTTTTTGTATCCTTGTGGATTGGGCACGGCCTCCCGTGCTTGCAGAACCTACATTTCTCTGGGGACGGCGGCTCCGGCAACGCGTGGACCATGTGCCCGTATTTTCGGCGAGGCAAACGAACACCAAAACCTATTCACCTTCCAAAAATAAATAAAGGCCCTGAAAGCATAACAATAGCAAGGCGATAAAATGGCAAAAATTCCAGTCGCGATTTTGGGCGCCACGGGCGAGGTCGGGCAGAAGTTCGTGGTTAATTTGCAGAAGCACCCGTGGTTCGAGATAGCGGCGCTTTACGCTTCAGAGCGGTCGGCGGGCAAGAGCTACGCAGACGCTCTAGAGTACGGTAGGGAAAATTCGAGATGGTTTGTGAAGGAAGCGCCAGATAAAAAAATTCTCGACATGAAAGTTCTGGATGTCCGCAACGTGCACACGAAAGATAGCGGCCTGTTCTTCTCCGCGCTGCCATCTGAGACGGCGCTTGAGGCGGAGGGGAAGATAGCTAAGGAGAAGCCAGTGGTCAGCACGGCCTCGGCCTACCGCTACTTCGACGACAGCTTCACATACCTCCCAAGCGTCAACGAGTCCCACGCGAAGATCATCGAGGTCCAGCGAAAGAACAGAGGATGGAAGGGCTTCGTCGTCCCGCAGCCCAATTGCACGACGATCGGGCTGGTGATGTCGCTGAAGCCCGTGCACGACAAATTTGGGCTCGAGAGCGTGGCGATGGCCTCGCTGCAGGCGGTGTCGGGCGCAGGGTACGGCGCGGTCAGGAGCTGGGCGGAGCAGCGCAGAGCTCAGGGAGGCGATCTCCCCGAAGGGCTAGAAAAATTCGAAGAGGGAATCTTCGAGGGCAACGTCATCCCGTACATAAAGGGGGAGGAAGAGAAGGTCAAGAAAGAGACGGTGAAGCTCCTCGGGAAATTCGCCGACGGCAAAATCGTGCCGGCTGGATTCAAGATCGCGTGCAAGTGCAACCGCGTGCCAGTTCTGGATGGCCACACGGAGTCCGTTTTCATCGAGACCAAGAAGAAGTGTAGCGTCGACGAGTTGAAGGAAGCCTGGAGGAGCTACCGAGGCGAGGCGCAGAAGCTTGGGTTGCCCACGGCGCCAAAGCAGCCCATAGTAGTTGTTGATGACATCGACCGCCCGCAGCCGAGGTTCGATTCGACGATGGAGGGCGGCATGGTGGCTGTCGTCGGCGGTGTAGAGGCGAACGCTTTCGACAACGGCTTCCAGTACACGGTGCTTTCGCACAACACTGAGCTTGGCGCGGCGAAGGGTGCGGTGCTCGCGGCCGAGTACCTCTACAAAATTGGTTTGATCAAGTAGCAATTAACAAGGCGATGTTAACATTATAAAATATTTCATCTTATGAATAATCCGAGTTTTTGGCAGCTATACGTGCTAGAACTTCCCTAACAGTTGTATATGTGAGACATGTAAATCTGGCGATGTCATGCTTTTTCTTTAGCCCAGCTTGTAAGGCTGCTTTTACTTTCGTTTCATTCTCACGTGACTTCGTTCTAACTGGCTGGATTTTTATCGTTGGTGAGAGCTGGCTGGCTAGTTCCCAGCCTAGTTCTGTCAACGAATACGTGGGTTGGTTTGAAGCTCTTCTGACCACTAGTCCATACGCTATAAGCTGTTCAATCCTCGCCAACGTTGCCCGGGTTGATATCCCTAGAATCGTGGCCATGTCCTTGCTCCTAAAACTAGATTGAAATTTGCTTGCTGCGACAAGAGAGATTTTCCAAGTTTCTGGCTTATAGGACTCGCAAACTTCATCCAGTCTTCGCTGGTGTGATTCTAATGCAATCCCGACATCCTGCAATTTAAGCAGATTTTCTTTTCCTTTAATCGTTAGATAATACTTGTTACCATATCCCTTGATGTGATACGTGAAAATGCTCGATGTTATGTTTAATTTTTCATTTAGAAGGTGTTGCATATCTTCTACAAAAGATAGATCACAGCTATGAAGTCTTGCTTCCTTTTTTCCTATCGCTGGATCACAAACAGAACCTTCCATAGCAAACACTTCGCCCACGTAAGTTTTCACAACACCCATCGGTGAATTCATTATCCACCATGGTACCCTATAGGGTTCATCCGATTTTGAAACGCCCAAACATTTATTCATAAAAATGGCTAATGGCTTGCTTGACGCTTGAGCCACGCCGCTATTCGTTTTATCTATTCGCAAATTTACTTTTTTAATAGCAAAAAGTTTTTCAAGTAATATTCTGAATTCATCAACTTTTGCAAGATCTTTCTTTTGCCAAAATGTGACCTGTGACGATTTTCTACTTATTGATCCATCTGGCATCATACCAACAAGTTTGGCGACTTTTTCGTCTAATGTGAAAGGGATAGCGATAGTGATGTTATTTCTACTTTGTCCTGCCCCTAGTTTGACCATATCTGCACACTTTTCTATCAGTTTAAATCCCCGAAGATCTGCCATTTCTAGTCTGAGATACAACTGTTCACCAGAAGTGACAAACGCCAAATATTTAAGCGGTTTTCTGGGAAAGAGAGGGCACTGAAAGTAATTTATATAGTTTATAAATCTCTTAAACCGCGCCGCGACCAAACGAAGTAGCGGGGCCAGGAATCTCAGGGAAAGGCTTTCGCCGCCCCATTTGAACCTGGGACCTCCGGGTTCCTCAGGAGCACCAAACCCACGGCTTGACGCCTTATGAGCTTCGCCCGTGGTTTTCCACGACCGGCGGGCACTCCTGGCTTTGGGGATTATCAGGCTTTCCTGAAATCTTGCCCTACCCCGCTACCAGAAGTAACTTTCGGCTCGGCGGGCTTTAATGCTTTGCGCAGCCAACCGCCCAAAATCGCGCCCAACCCGGCGAACGCGACGAAAGCGAAAGTTGTTATCAAAGTGTTCACCACCATATCAGCGAAAAATCCTCCGCTGAAATCCGCGAGCGAATAGCCCGCTGTTATCGCTAACACCTTGAACCCGTAGTATGTCGCGGCGAACACCAAGTCGATCATAAGCAAGGAAGATACCAAGGCGCCCGCGTACATCTGCCTCTTCCAGTCCTGCGCCACTCGCGCGAAGAGGTAGCCCGTCAAGATTCCGGACATCAAAGCCGAAATCTCAGCAGCTAGTCCAAATCCCCAGACGAAGAAGGTGCCTAAAGCGAACCCGACGAAGACGGAACGCCAGTAGCCAGTTCCGCGGAGGGCGCGCGCTAGGATGATCAACAGCGCAGCGACCAGCGCCGCACAAAAGGCGCCGTAAGCGATTTGGAAGTTTAATTCGTTCATCCCTTTTCAATAAACTTCGACGGTTAAAAGTCTTGACTCAATTCAAATATTTCAATTGCTAAAAATTTGGAGCCGGGGGCAGGATTTGAACCTGCGAAAAACGGGTCTGCAGCCCATCGCCTTAACCGCTAGGCTACCCCGGCACTTCCAAAGAGAGCTTAAGTGTATAACATCGCTATAAGATTAACTGTGGCTCGATGAAAAAAGAAAAAGTCGTTTGCTTGATCTCCGGAGGAATAGACTCGCCGGTCGCATGCGCCCTAGTTTCCAAAAAGTTTGCCGTTCTCCCGCTGCACTTCTGTCTCTACCCTTTCACGCGCGAGGACTCGTTCTCCCTCGCGATGAAGATATTGAAGGATTTAAAGGGAATGATTGGATTTGATAAAGTCATCGTCTACCCATGGGGGCCTATTCTAAAATCGATAACGAAAGGTGACGCCTGGAAAAAATACACGTGCGTACTCTGCAAGAGGGGTATGTTCAAAGTTGCTGAAAAAATATGTGAAAAGGAAAGCGCGAGCGCGATAGCGACTGGGGAATCGCTCGGCCAAAAAGCCACCCAAACCCTACAAAACCTTCGCGCGACTTCCGCCGGAATAAAGTTTCCAATCCTCAGACCCCTCCTAGGTTTAGACAAGAACGAGATCGAAACTATTTCTAAAAAACTCGGCATCTGGCGGGCGCATCACGCCGGCTGCTGCTATGCCACGCCGAGATATCCGACGACTGGCACGAAACAAGAAGTGCTCGACGACATCTTCGACGAACTTGAACTCGAGGCAATCATCGAAAAAAACTTGAGAAAAATTTTGGAGGTTAAAACGTTCAAGGAGAATTTTGAGGATTATCTCAAATCGGCGGTGCAGAGCTAAAGAAATCACTTGTACTCCCGAAGCTTCTCGTACGCTACCTCAGCAGCTTTTTTGCCTGAGAGCAACATCGCTCCAAAAGTTGGACCCATCCTTGGCAAACCATAAGTGGTTGAAACCGCCATGCCCGCGACCACGAGACCCGGATACGCCTCGCCAGTATGCTCCACGACGAGATCCTCTGACTTTTCCACCCACATTGCCCCCTCGCCCGCTGCTTTTATGAGCCCTCTCTCTTCGAGCTTTTTCACCACAGATGCGCCGTGACCTGTAGCATCGATCACAACTCTCGCCTCAAGTCCAACGGGATCGACACATGTTATAACACGTGGCAAGGCTTCAACTGGTGTCCAATTAACAACGATGCCACCGACTTTGTCGCCCTCTCGAAGCACGACATCATCGAACTTTGTCATGTTGAGGACTTTTGCACCAGCGTCGCACGTTGCGGCGATGAGCCTCGAGCATGCATGTGGGCCATCAGCGACATATAGCCCCTTTGTGTACTCGATGTATGGGATCTTGAGTTCATCCAGAATTTTTTGTGCTGGCGCTCTGACAGTGACCTTGTTCATCAAATATCCGCCAATCCAGAAACCGCCACCCAAGTAGTTGTTGTGCTCGACTATGAGGACTTTAACTCCTCGCTCGGCAAGCCCCTTTGCTGCCATCAAGCCACTCGGTCCAGCCCCGACAACGATGACATCACTTTCTACATACTTCTGAAACTCTTTAATGAACTCGCTGGCGATCGCCCTCGTCACTTCTTTTTCTCCAGTTGGCTCGAAAGCCACCATATTAACTCCTAATTTTGTGCGGGCGATTCGCTCGATGTTAGCGTGGTTGGACTCGAAAGCTACCATATTAACCCCTGATTACGTTTCCACTCTCTTATTTAAAGTTCTATACACATATTTAGTTAATCACATTTTTCTCAATATTCCTATGAGTAATATTCAAATAGAAAAATATAAATACCAGTATTTTTCAATCATTATTCAATATCAGGAGGGTTCAAGTTGGTCAATAAAGTAAACAAATCGGTGGCTGAGATAAACGAGCGGATCAGGCGCGGCGGCGCCGTTGTAGTTACAGCGGAGGAGTTGGTGGAGATAGTGCGAGAGAAGGGCGAGGTGGGGGCCGCCGAAGAAGTTGATGTCGTGACCACCGGCACCTTTGGGGCGATGTGCAGCTCCGGCGCGTTCTTGAATTTCGGACACTCGGACCCACCGATAAAGCTGGGCGGCGGAGAGATTTACCTCAACGATGTGCCTGCATACGCTGGGCTTGCAGCGGTCGACACTTACATTGGCGCAACGGCCATCTCAATCACCAAAGGCTTGGAGTACGGCGGCGGGCATGTAATCGAAGACTTGGTACGCGGAAAGGAAATCGAGCTGAAGGGCAAAGGGTACGGCACGGACTGCTACCCGCGCAGGGAGATCGACACCACAATAACAATCAACGACATCAACCAGGCCATCTTGGTTAGTCCACGAAATATCTACCAACGATACGTGGCCGCGACCAACTCGAGAGATGAGACTATTTACACCTACATGGGTACTCTGCTTCCGAATTACGGCAACGTCAATTTTTCTGGAGCAGGCGTTTTGAGCCCACTTCACAAGGACTCGAATTACGAAACCATAGGCATCGGCACTAGAATCTTCATCGGCGGAGCGCAAGGATACATAATTGGTCAGGGAACACAACATGCTCCAACCAAGGCGATGGGCACCGCGATTGTCACCGGCGATCTCAAAAAGATGGATCCTAGATACGTGCGGGGCTGCATCATCAACCGCTACGGCACTTCGCTCTACATAGGAATTGGGATACCGATCCCGATCATAAACGAACGCGTCGCAAAAACTGCCGGGCTGGGTGAGGATGAGATAAAGACGAATTTGCTCGACTATGGAATCGCGAGGCGCGACCGGCCAATATTGCGAGAGGTCACGTACGAGGAGCTTAGGTCTGGAGAAATTGAAATTAACGGCAAAGAGGTGCCCGTGAGCCCACTCAGCAGCTTCAAATTTGCGAGAGAAATCGCTGCGAAGTTGAAGAAGCTGATAGAAAATAGAGAGTTCCTTCTCAACGAGCCAGCGGAGCTCTTGCCTCGCGACACCGTGTTCAAGCCGATGAAACAGATCACAGCCGTCCCGTTTGTCAAAGACTTGATGACGAGAGAAGTGGTGACCGCCAAACCAAGCGACTCAATCACCAGCGCAGCAAAGATATTCGCGGAACGGAACTTCGACCACCTGCCGAT
>Ga0172363_10004187_pt1 | contig 11651 bp, 11 predicted proteins | sample LakKivs2_kivu2a2_FD_114541 | JGI IMG/M metagenome (GOLD analysis project Ga0172363, IMG submission 114541) | Sediment microbial communities from Lake Kivu, Rwanda - Sediment s2_kivu2a2 | ecosystem: Environmental > Aquatic > Freshwater > Lake > Sediment | place: Rwanda: Western Province, Lake... | reverse complement strand
CCATACGGATCTGAATCCTTCTTGGAAGCCGCTACAGCAAATAGTCAAATTCATAGAGTAGTTGGCACTACTCTAAGAAAGAAGGATAAACTTTTCAGCGGCGGAAAAAGTGATGAAGGCGCATGGGTTGCAAATGTTGGAAATTCAGAGGCTCTCGAGACTTTAGCCAGCGCATGTGAAGAAGTCGGCAACGAGTTGGGTTTTGAGTGTGGATTAGGTATTGACATTGCGGCATCTTCACTGTGGAGTGGCAAAGAGAAAATTTACACATACAAGAACGAGAAGAAAAAACGAGACTCAGGCGAACAACTGGAATTCATTCTAGAACTTATCAGAAAATATCATCTAGTCTACGTTGAAGACCCCTTCCATGAGGAAGACTACAGGAGTTTCGCAGAACTCACCAAAAAAGCGAAAAATTGCCTGATTTGTGGTGACGATCTCTTCGTCACAAACAATGAAAGGCTAACCCGTGGAATAAAAATGTGTGTAGCTAATGCAGTTATAATAAAGGTGAATCAGGTTGGTACACTTACGGACGCTTGGGAAACAGTCGAAATGGCGAAAAGAAATGGGTATGTACCGGTAATGTCGCATCGTTCAGGCGACACATGCGACTGGCATATAGCTCACTTGGCTGTAGCGTTTAAATGTCCAATAATAAAGACTGGAGTTGTTGAAGGAGCGCGAATTGCAAAGATAAACGAGTTAATAAGAATAGAGGAGTTTTTGGGAGACAGAGCTAAAATGGCTGATCTTAAAATGCTTTAGGAGGAGTGAAGTTTGCCGGAAGATGAAGAAATTGAGGAAAACAAAGAAGAGGAAAAGCCCGAGAAAGAACATGAAACAACAGTAACACCTGTGGAAGAAAACCTTCTGATGCCGCAGGACACGCTGCTATCTGATGGAATACACATTGGAACAAGAATGAAAGCAGGAGACATGGAGCAGTTTATTTACCGCGTAAGACCAGACGGCTTATTCGTCTTAGATGTTAAAAAGACTGATGATCGTATAAGAGTTGCCGCCAAATTTCTGGCACGATTCGAACCAGCAAAAATCGCTGCTGCAGCAGCAAGACTTTACGCACAAGAACCGGTTAGAAAATTCTGCGAAGTAACCGGGGCAACGTCAGTGATTGGACGCTTCATCCCAGGACTTTTATCAAATCCATTATACCCAAACCGCATTGAGCCAGAAGTGCTAATAGTATCTGACCCAAGGGCAGACTCTCAAGCAGTTAAAGAAGCCTCATCGGTGGGCATACCCGTAGTAGCTTTATGCAGCACAGACAACGAGTTTTCCGGAGTAGACCTAATTATTCCCACAAACAATAAGGGTAGACGCGCCTTAGCGGTCGTATACTGGCTTTTAGCACGGCAAGTATTGCGGGAAAGAGGAGAACTACCGCCAGATAAGGATTTGCCCGTATCAATCGAGGAATTTGAGGCTAAAATTTCAAGAGAGGAGGAGGAAACCTAGCAGAATGGCGAAGGTTCGGCGTCCATGTCAAGCTGGAGCCTTCTACGAAGGAAACGCCGAATCATTAAAGAAACAGATAAAAGAATGTTTTCTCCATGAGCTTGGACCTGGAGAAGTTCCGAAAGTCGCAAAGATCGGTCCAAGACAAGTGATAGGTCTAGTTTGTCCCCATGCGGGTTACATGTTTTCTGGTCCTGTGGCAGCGCACGCCTATCACAGACTTGCTTTAGATGGCAAACCTGATGTTGTGACCATTTTTGGTCCAAACCATACGGGTTATGGTAGTCCCTTAGCTGTTATGAATGATGGTTTTTGGCGTACCCCTTTAGGCGATGTTGAAGTGGACGGTGAGACAGCTAACAGGATTGCACGAGAGTCACGCGTTGTTGATGTTGATGAGTCAGCTCATCGTTTTGAACATTCAATTGAGGTTCAGCTTCCGTTTCTTCAGTATCTTTATGGTTCAGAATTTAAGATTGTACCAGTCTGCTTTTTGATGCAGGATTTATCCTCAGCTAGAGAGGTTGGACAAGCAGCAGCAAAAGTTTTGGCTGAGAAGAACTCGGTTATTGTAGCTTCTTCAGATATGACACATTATGAACCACAGGAAAGCGCAGCGAAGAAGGACAAGTTGGCTCTTGAAGCTGTTGAAAATATGGACGAAGCGAAATTTTATTCAACCGTTGAGACACGCAATATTAGTACTTGCGGATATGGTCCAATAGCTGCTCTGATAACTGCCGCAAGGATTTCGGGAGCAAAAGAGGCAAAATTATTATGCTATAAAACCAGTGGAGATATAATTGGCGACTACTCGAGCGTTGTCGGGTACGCCGCTGTGTGTTTCACAAAATAGTGGTGAAGAATGGGGGTCATTGCCTCAGCTCCCGCCAAAATAATACTCTTCGGAGAACACTTTGTAGTCTACGGCGAACCAGCCATAGTTCTAGCCATAGACAAAAGAGCCTATGCAAAAGTAGAAAACCGCGACGACAAACGATTACATCTCCACTCAGCAAACCTTAACCTTGCAGGATATTTCGAAAATGGAACTTTCAAAATTGAACAAGGTGATGCTAAAGAAGCAAAAATGAAGTTTGAGCCAGTTAAACTGGCTGCTGAAAGAGTTTTAGAAGCGTATGGAAAAAATGTTGGTTTGAACATTGAGATTAGCTCTACTGTTCCTGTGGCTGCGGGTTTGGGTTCTTCGGCAGCTGTAGTAGCAGCCGTGACAGCAGCGGTAGGCGCTCTTTTAGACGTAAAGATTTCAAAGGAAGATGTTTTTCGAATAACTTACGAAGCGGAAAAGATAGTGCATGGCACACCATCTGGAATAGACCCAGCAATTTCAACTTTCGGTGGGGCGCTTCTGTTTCAAATAGATACGGGTTTTAAACCTTTAGACGTTAAAATGGATATTCCGCTTGTTATTGGAGATACAGGCGTTGAGAGGTTGACACGTGTTCAAGTTGAAAAGGTGCGGGAAGCAAAAGAAAAGTATCCTCAAGTTGTGGATCCGATAATGTTAGCAGCCCGTGAAATTGTTTTAAGAGCCATTGATGCCATTAAAGAAAACGATTTGGACACACTTGGAGATTTAATGAACATAAATCAAGCATTACTTTACGGAGTAGGAGTTTCAGATGAATCCTTAGAATGGCTCATAAATGCTGCACGAAAAGCCGGGGCCCTTGGCGCAAAATTAACTGGTGCTGGCGGCGGCGGATGCATGATAGCGTTAGCAAAAAACGAAAACCTTGAACAAGTTTTAGAAGCCATCCAAAAGGCAGGTGGAAGACCCTTCATAGCTAGGAAAACAGATGAAGGTGTTAAGATTGAGCGAACTTAGACCTACAATTTTGAAAGTTGGCGGTTCTGTAATAACTAATAAGGGTAAAGAAGAGCCTGATGCAAGAATGCAGGTTATGAATCGTTTGGCGGAGGAGATTCAGCAGGCAAACGTTCAAAACTTAATAATAATCCATGGCGGCGGAAGCTTTGGACACCCAACAGCTCAAAAATATGACATTAAAGCAGGGTTAAGAGAAGAAAATCAGAAAATAGGTTTTGCAGAAACCCATCACCTAATGACCGTGCTCAACGGCTTATTCATGGACTCATTAGTATGGCACAACATTCCAGCAGTAAGCATCGCACCATCCTCATGCGTAACAACAGAAGACGGCAGAATCCAACGCTTCGAGGATACACCTCTAAAAATGCTGTTAAAAATGGGTTTCTTACCAGTACTTTATGGAGACACAGTTTTAGACACAAAGTTAGGCTTCACGATATTATCCGGCGACCAGCTAATTTCAGCACTTGCCACAAGATTCAATGCAGAACGCATCATAATAGGAGTTGATGTGAATGGATTATACACTGGCGACCCTAAAGTGAAAAAAAATGCAAAAATGTTTACACATCTAGCATTAGAAGAGCTTAAAAAACTCCAAAGCACGCTGGGCAAGCCAACGGTTTGTGATGTTACAGGTGGAATGTTTAGTAAAATAGCTGAACTTCTGCCAATTATAGAAAATAGAATTCCGGTGACCATTGTTAATGCAACAAAGCCAAACTATATTTACAAGGCTCTTAAAGGAGAAAAGGTAGAAGGCACCTTAATAGAGAAGGAATAGAGTTGGCAAAAGAAACAAGAAAACGTAAAGCAGATCATATCAGAATATCTTTAGACCAAGGGGTTCAAGCCAGGGAAGCCACAACAGGATTCGAAGATATTTATTTCATCCATAGGGCTTTGCCAGAAATTAACAAGCAAGAGATTGACTTATCCACAACCGTTTTAGGTCACAAGTTTTCTGCACCATTAATTGTGGGCGCCATAACTGGTGGAACGTTGGAGGCAACAAAAATTAACGCGACAATAGCCGAGGCGGTGGAAGAGTTAGGCTTAGGAATGGGCGTTGGAAGCCAACGGGCAGCAATAGAAGATAAGAAACTTGAAAAAACCTTTACAATAACTAGAAAAAAAGCTCCATCAGCCTTCTTAATCGCAAACATCGGCGGAGTGCAGCTCGTCAACGGATATAGCATAAAAGAAGTTAAGAAAGCAATAAAAATGATTGATGCAGACGCAATAGCAATACATCTAAACCCACTGCAAGAGGCTGCACAACCAGAAGGTCAAACAAACTTCAAAGGAATACTTGAAAAAATCGACGAACTCACAAAAGAACTAGACAAGCCAATTATTGCAAAAGAAACTGGCGCCGGCATAGCCGCAGAAGAAGCGAAGAAACTAGAAGCTGCCGGTGCGAAAGCCATAGACGTAAGTGGAGTAGGAGGCACAAGCTTTGCGGCGGTTGAATATTACCGTGCAAAAGGGCAGAAAAATAGTTTTCAGCGCATGTTGGGCGATGTTTTCTGGGATTGGGGTATCCCAACAGCAATAAGTGTTGCCGAAGTTTCTCAAACAGTAAACATTCCAGTTATTGCGTCTGGTGGAATACGTAACGGTGTGGATGTGGCTAAAGCCTTGGCTCTAGGTGCAAGTCTAACAAGCATTTCTCAGCCAGCACTGCAAACAGCAGTGAAAGGTGTGAAAGAAACAGAAAACATGCTTTCCATTTTAATGGAAGAATTAAGAAACGTCATGTTTCTTGTAGGAGCAGAATCAGTGCAACATTTACGAAAAACCCCCATCATAGTAACGGGTAGAACGGCGGAATGGCTGAGAATGAGAAGATTCAATTTAGAAAGCTATGCTAGAAGAGGAAGGAATTAAGTTTTGGATATTGAAAAGTTTCTTGAGGAGAGAGCTAACCTAATAGATAAGGTTATTGAGAAGTATATCCCGAGAATTTTCGCAAAAAACGCGGCTCTTTTTAGAAGTAATCCGCCAAAATACGCTTATAACTTGGAAGCCTTGAACAAGGCAGTTGCTGAACCAATATGGGAGTTTCTTGACAGAGGCGGAAAAAGGTGGCGTCCATCTCTCTTCTTGTTAATTTGCGAAGCTCTAGGCAAAAACCCTGAAGATTTTGCTGATTTCGCCATAATTCCAGAGGTAATTCACAACGGAACACTAATGGTGGACGATATAGAAGACGCATCAGAATACAGAAGAGGAAAACCATGCACGTATAAAATCTATGGCTTGGACATAGCCATAAACGCTGGAAACGCCATGTATTACCTACCGCTTTTGCCACTAATAGAGAACAGAGAAAAAGTTTCCTTAGAAAAACTCTGTAAGATTTATGAGATTTACGTGCAAGAGATGATTAACCTCAGCCTTGGACAAGCAATGGATATCGCGTGGCATAGAGACTTAGCAAATGCTGATGAAATAGGTGAGAGGGACTATTTGCAGATGTGTGCTTACAAGACTGGAACTCTATCGAGGATGGCTGCTAAGATTGCTTCTGTCTTGGCAAATGCAAACGAAGAACTTGTAGAAAAACTTGGGCGGTTCGCTGAAAGCATAGGGATAGCTTTCCAAATGCAAGATGACATACTAGATTTAACAGGTAAAGATTTTGCGGAAAAGAAAGGTGGACACGGAAAAGACGTAACAGAGGGGAAACGAACCCTCATAGTTATCCACACATTAAAAGTTGCGGATGCAAAGGATAAAAGAAGACTTATTGAAATCCTTAACATGCACACTTCAGCCCAGAAGCTCATAGACGAAGCCATTAAAATCATAGAAAAATACGGTTCTATAGATTACGCCAAGAATTTCGCAAGAAAAATTGTTGAGGGAAACTGGGCAGATGTTGAAAAGCTTTTGCCAGCTTCGGATGCGAAGGGAAAATTAAACGCCTTTGCAAAATTTTTAATTGAAAGGAAAATCTAAGCCTAACAGAGTGTAAAACTATTGATGCTTGAAGAAAATGCTGAGCTTAAGGAACTAGTTCGAAAAACCGCTTTAATAAATGCTATCAGACATGACGGCAAGGCGCAAACAGGTTCAGTTATTAGCAAAATATTGGGTGAGAAGGCAGAGTTCCGAACCAAGGTTAAGGAGTTGTCTGCTCTGGTTAATGACGTTGTTCGAGAAATCAACAATATTTCCTTAAGCGAGCAAAAGCGTATAGTTAAGGAGAAATGGCCGGAAGCCCTCATAAAGGAAAAAATCGAGAAGGAGAAGCGTCTTCCACCTTTGCCAAAAGTGGATAAATATGCCCAGGTTGTTACACGGTTTTCACCGAATCCAGATTGCGTTCTACATTTAGGCAATGCAAGAGCCATAATATTGTGCCATGAATACGCACATATGTACAAAGGCAAATTCATTCTCCGCTTTGAAGATACAGACCCCAAACTGAAAAAACCAGTTTTAGAGTTTTATGACCATATTAGACAGGACTTAGCATGGCTTGAGTGTAAACCAGATGAAGAGTACATTCAAAGCGACAGAATTCCAATTTATTATGAGTACGCTGAAAGATTGCTGAAGGACGGCAACGCCTACGTTTGCACATGCCAGCCAGAACAATTTCGAGAGAAAATATTAGCCAGTAAGTCATGCAAGTGCCGCGATTTGCCGCCCAAAGAACACCTAGCAAGATGGCAACGCATGCTTGAAGGCAAATATAAGGAAGGTGACGCCGTCGTCCGCGTAAAAACTGACTTGAACCACCCAAACCCAGCGGTTCGAGACTGGCCTGCCCTCCGTATTATAGACGCCAAAAAGTATCCGCATCCACGGGTTGAAAGCAAATACCGTGTCTGGCCCCTATATAATCTGGCGTGCGGTGTGGACGACCAACTCATGGGCATAACTCATATAATACGAGGGAAAGAGCACCTAACAAACATGGTTCGGCAAGAATACATGTATAGACACTTGGGCTGGCAGTATCCCGAAGCCATACATTATGGCAGGTTAAAAATAACAGGTGCCTCCCTAAGCAAGTCAAAGATCGTTCAGGGAATAAGGGAAGGGTTCTTCAAAGATTGGGATGATCCACGGCTAGCGACTTTTGCGGCTTTGAGAAGGCGAGGAATAACGCCAGAAGCGATTAAAAAGATGATAATTGATGTTGGACCTAAAACTTCAGATGTTATTTTAAGCTGGGAAAACCTGTATGCTTATAACCGCAAAATCTTGGATCCAACCTCAAATAGATATTTTTTCGTACAGAATCCTATAGAATTGACAGTGAAACAGATTCCCAAAGTGTTTATTGCAAGGCTTCATTTACATCCAGACCAGCCAAAAAGAGGAAGTAGAGAATACACAATAAAGCCTAGTGGAGACAACAAATCTGCAACATTTTGGGCTTCCCAAAAAGATGTTGATGCCCCGAAAGTTGGAAGTATAATTCGACTCATGGAACTGTTCAACATAAAAATCGAAAAAGCAGATGCGTATTCCGCCAATGCATCTTTTATCAGCGAATCCTATGAAGAAGCAAGAGAGGCTAAGGCACGGTTGATTCATTGGATACTAGTTGGAGAGGACATGCCCTGTCAAGTAATTATGCCTGACGCAACGCAAGCAGAAGGAATTGCTGAAAGTGTCTGCAAACGGTTAAAGCCAAATACCACAATACAGTTTGAGAGGTTTGGCTTCGTCAGAATTGACAAAGTCAACACGAAATTGACAGCCTATTACGCTCATAAGTAACGGGGAAGGAAAGATGCGTAAACAAGACAAAATAATCGTATGGCCAACATACTTCGATTCTGCAAAAACCAGAAAGGATGGAAGGCGTGTCCCGAAAAATTTGGCTGTACCTTCTCCAAAAATTTTGGAAATAAAAGAAGCCTTAGAAAAACTTGGCTTAGAACATGAACTTTTCCCAGATGCTGGTTACCCTAAGACACCATGGTTGAAAACAGGCATAATTCTCATAAAGAAGAATGAGGCAAAAGACCAGATAATTAGAAGAATCGCAAAGCAACTGGTAAGAATTCGCAGTTTGAGCAACACCAAATAGAGCAGGATTATCTCTTTTCTTCTTCGCTGATTAGAACGGCGTTTATTATCCCGTGCTGTCCTGGACGTGAAGTAACACGCGCTAGCCCCAAGGAAGTTTCTATCACTGCACTTTTGGTTATCACACCTCTGCGGTCATAGTCAATGTTTGTGGGATTTTTGACGACTCGCATGATCTCAGCTTTTTTTGTTTTTCCTGCCTTTGAGTCAGTCACGCATGCGTATTTGGCGCTTAAAACCTTGATTTTCTTGGTTTCTCCTCTTCCTCTAGTAATTTTCTTCTTTGGTTCGCCAAGGATGGTTTCGGCTGAAAATCTTCCTTCTTCAAACTTCCTCTTTCCTCTGTAAGGTCTTTTTCTGCCTCCAGACGGTTTTTTCTTTCGTAAATCGCCGTGCCAAACCGACATTTCATTTCCCTTTAATTTCCAAAGTTAGGTGTTCACTATCACCCCTGTTTTGCATATAAACCTATCCATTTTAGGTTTAAGATTTTTCTTTCTTCAAAAAATCTTCAAAAACGTGTTTCAACTCTTTCTTCATGGTTGGGGTGTCATGGCTTAAGCCAAAGTAATCTGCAAAGTATTCGGTTGTTCTAAGAACTGCCGAACGGCCAGTTTTTTCGCTGGCAACTAAATTCATTTCTTTCAGTAGTTTGATGTGAGCGTATACATGGTGCCCTCTTACTTCAACAACTCTTTTTTGTGATATGGGCTGTCTATAGGCTATGTACGAAAGAGTTTTTAATGGACCTGTAGAAAGCAAGGGTCTCTTGACAAGTTTTCTAACATGCGGTGTATAATCAGCCTTTAACTGCAAAACATATCTTTCATCTTTTAACTCTAAAATTTCTAGAGCTGTATTTCTGCTTGCGTAGTCTTGCATAAGCGTCTTCGCAAGTTTTCTTGCTTTGTTCTTTGAGCGAGTCTTCAAAACTAAGCACAGCTCATTCAAGTCTAGAGGACGGCCAGCAACATATAGCGCGGCTTCTACAAGAACTAGGTTATTCTGAAATTTTTCTGCAACTTGTTTTTGTTGAAGAGTTGCATCCAGTTTAAACGTTTGTTTTTCCGCCTTCTGCAATGTTCAAATCTCCAACAGTTATGTATATCTCCTCGGATTCTTCATTCTGCCATAACTTTACCTTATCATCTTGGGCTAAAAACAGTAGGAGGATAAATGTGCGGATGGCTTCCATGCGTCCCATTGTCTTTATCAGAGTTGAAAATTCCACTATTCCGGCGCCCTTCACCATCTGCGAAAGAGAGGCATAGAGCTTCTCCATTTGTATCTCAATTTCCATGAGGTACATGTCAAGTTGCGGCAGAATCTCTGAAGGTGTTGGGAGAATTGGTTCTGAAACCATTTTTTGCGGATGAATCAGCTTCTCACTTTTCAAAACGTCGTCTAGAACTTCCAGCAGATGCTTTATGGTTGTTGAAGTTAATTCATGTCTCAACGGCAAAAATAGAGGCGGAGGCAAAAAATCTTGCGGAGCCTTTGGTGGCTGAGGCGGTTCTTCAAGCGTAAGCAGAAGCTTTGACTTCATTAAGTATATGAGGGCTGAAGAATCAAGGGCTACGCCTGACGCCCTAAAGTCTATCTTTCCAGTCTTTTCCATTTCCTCAAGGAAAGACGTAAGCAAATATGCAACGTTAACGTTCCACGGTGTGAGCTTTTCGAGTTTGTGAAATTCGAAGAGAATGTTCCATGGAGGACGCAAGTAAAAAGGCTTTTTGAGGATGACGGTCATTAACTTGGCACCTCTAGGAATTTCGCTGAAATCACGTTTGAAACTCCGTTGCGTTCATAAACGCCATAGACTTTCTGTGCCTTGTTCACCATTTCAGGCTTTAAAGTTATGACTATGAACTGAGTTTTCTCTGACTCTTCTAGGAGTAGGTCAGCCAATTTCGAGACGTGAAAAGCATCTAAATGGGCATCTATTTCATCTAGGAGGTAGAATGACGCAGGGGTGAACTCCTTTAGGCCGAATATAAAGGCGACAGCTGCAACAGAACGTTCGCCACCGCTGGCTCCACTAACTACGATTGAAGGCTTATTGAGAAACTGAACAATCATGTCAATACCACCAGAGAATGGTTCTTCAGGGCTTTCAAGCTTTAATGTGGCATTTCCGCCTCCTGTGAGCTTTGAGAAATATTTTTGCAAGTCTAGGTTGATTTTTTCGAAGGCTTCCATGAAGACCTTTCGTTTTCTACGCTCAACTTCATCCATAAACTGTACTATGGCTTGTTTCTCTCTTTCAAGCTCATTTAGCCTTAATGAGAGTTCTTTGTAGCGTGAGATCTGTTCAGCATAGTGGGATAAAGCTAGTTGGTTCACTGCACCTATTCTTTCGAGTTCAAACTGCATCATCCTCATCGATGCTTCGGCTTCCTCAACCTGCTTCGGCGTTACCACTAATGGTTGCTCATAGCCAAACTGTCTAAGTTGATTCTGATGTTGCTCAAATTGTAATAAGGATGTTTGAATGTTTAGCTGAAGTTGATTTAGTAAACGGTCAGTTTGTTCATATTCCGAGTCAAGCGTGCGAAGTTCTTTGTCTATATCATCTATTTGAGAAGTGAATTTTTTGGTTTCTTCCCTTGCCGAAAAGACAGTTTTAGAGAGTTTAATGCGGCTTTTTTCCAATTCAGATAGCTCGTGCTTCAGTGATTCCCGTTCTTGCAGTGCAACTTCTACTTCCTTCTCAACTCTTCGTAGTTGTTGTTCAACCTTTGCAAGTTGGATTTTTGCGTTTTTATAACCAACCCTTAATACATTATCAAACTGGGATTGAAGTGTCGAGATTTCTGTTTGAGTTGTGCCGAGTTTCTGCCTTAAAGTTATTATTTCTTCGGCGAGTTTTTCCCTTTTAACCTCCATTTCTTGTATGTTCGAAGGATCTGTTTTCCTTTTTAAGGTAGCTAACTTAGTTTGAAGCTTTCGCATTTCTTTCTGGATAGAGCTTCTTTCAGCCTTGTGCAGCCACATTTGTGTTTTTTCGTTTTCAACTTCCTTTTGAAGTCGTACAATGTAGTGATCTATTCGTTTGACATTTGATTTTGTTCTTCTAGCACTTCTCTTAACTCTCGTTATTTCCTTGTCAAGCGTTGTTATAGCCTCTGACAAACGGACAATTTCAACGCGGGTTCTATCGATTTCCTCCCCAAACGTGGTTATGTCACTGCCTCTTCTTGAAAGATGCTGTTGGAGGGCGTTGACGGCTTCGTCTAGGCTTTTGATGGCTGTTTCGCTCGGT
>Ga0172363_10004185_pt1 | contig 11652 bp, 6 predicted proteins | sample LakKivs2_kivu2a2_FD_114541 | JGI IMG/M metagenome (GOLD analysis project Ga0172363, IMG submission 114541) | Sediment microbial communities from Lake Kivu, Rwanda - Sediment s2_kivu2a2 | ecosystem: Environmental > Aquatic > Freshwater > Lake > Sediment | place: Rwanda: Western Province, Lake... | reverse complement strand
ACCCACATCGACGAATCGATAGTTCAAGGCAGATATTTGGAAGACGATGAGAGGAGTGGTGTACTCATCAGCCAAGGGGCTGCTGAGAAGCTGGGAGCCCATGTAGGAGACGAACTCTTGTTGATTAGCGGCGGCTCAACGATGACAGTCTCTCTAGTTGGCGTCCTAGACGACCATGGCTTTGGCCTTATCAAAGACATCGACGCCGAACCTTTGATTCCCAAGAAACTAGTACTGATCGAAGGCGAGATTCCTAGGATCGAAGTGGTGGCCTGCGACCCCTCTGAGGTAATCGTCATGGACTGGCAGACATCCGCTGAATTCTTCAAGACCCTTCTCTCAAGGGTGGACGCCAAGCTCGTCGATTCCGATTCGGCGCTTCCACTTGCCCGTCGCCTAGCGCTGGAGCGGGATTTGCTGGTCTGGGCTCTCTATGGTGGGGCGTTGCACAGATTGGGGTTGGAGGCCTACACGGAGGCTAAGGGCCTGTCGATCACGATACCGTGGATAATAGTCGTATTGAGCGTTGTGATCATTATGTTGAACTCACTGTTTGAGCGAAGAGGGGAGATTGCCATCCTTTCATCCTTAGGTCTCAATCCCTCTCACATAGGGGGCATCTTCATGGCCGAAGCCGCCGTCATTGGCCTCCTTGGAGGCGGCCTCGGATACCTATTGGGACTGGGCGGCTATCATTTGACTCTGGCTCTCTCCTTGGCCGTCGAGGTTAGACAGAAGGTATCGGCCTTCTGGTGCTTGGCGTCGGTGGGCGTCGCTGTGGCAGCGGTTCTAGTCGGGACAGGTGTGGCGCTCAGATCATCAGTAGTCATAACGCCCTCACTGCTGCGAAGGTGGACGATGGGGCAGAGGATTCAGGATAGTGGTGGGAAGTGGGAGTTCCAGATGCCTGTTAGACTCAACGAAGATGATATGAACTCGTTATTCACTTACTTGAAGAAGAGGATACAACAAGAGGTTCTATCAGAGCATTTCTCCCTTACCCCTGAACTTGTTGCAAAGCAGACGAAGGAGAGTGAGACGGAGGACTCTGAGGCTCACGTGAAGAGCATCTTCTTCAACTACTTCTTTGGTCAGAGAGTGTATCTGGGTTCCTCCCCATTCGGCTTGGTCGCAGAGAAGAAGGAGGGGGAGAGAAACTACAAATTGAAGCTGATCTGCCGAGGTGCGGAGGAGGACACAATTAAAAAGATAGCTACCTTCATTCGCATGTTGATAGTTGACTGGAACGCTCGAAATAAGTGAAGCATTTAGCTACGCGTTTCGACCCTTTCAACTTTCCCATCACGCATGAATATGACCGAATCGCTGACATCGATTATCTTCAGGTCATGAGTCGCGGCTATTATCGTCACTCCTCTTTCCTTGTTTATGGAGCTTAGGAGCTGTATGATCTCGTGTCCTGTTTGAGAGTCGAGGTTGCCCGTGGGCTCATCAGCGAGTATTATGGAAGGATCGTTCGCCAGGGCCCGGGCAAGGGCGACGCGTTGCTGTTGGCCTGCGGATAACTCGGAGGGTCTGTGGTGTAGTCGGTTGCCGAGGCCGACCCTGTCCAAGATTTCAATCGCATTTTTTTCTCGCTCCTTACGTGGCATTCCTGCGAAGATCATGGGCAGGGAGACGTTTTCTAGGGCTGTCATGACTGGGAGGAGGTTGAAGGTCTGGAAGATGTATCCCACTTTGTGGCAGCGGAGCCATGCTAGTTCATAGGCGTCGAGTTTCGAGACATCGATCTCATCGATGAAGACCCTGCCCTTTGTGGGTCGGTCGAGTCCCCCGATCATGTTAAAGAGCGTCGTTTTGCCAGAGCCTGAGGGCCCTACGATGGAGCTGTATTCTCCACGCCTGAACTTCAGGTCGACTCCATCGAGGGCCTTGATAGCGACGCCGCCGACTTCGTAGTGCTTGTGCAGGTCTTCGGTCTCGATGATGGTATCATATTTCATATCTTAGGGCCTCCACGGGCCTCAGTTTGGCGGCCTTGTAAGCGGGATACATCGTTGATACTATGTTGAGCACAACCGCTAGGCCGACTGAGTAGCTGAAATTGAGTAGGAGGTCGAAGGCTTGTACGCTCAGGAGGGCGCCGAAGCCTATTTGGGAGCCGGAGGATACGCTGGCGCTGAGGGCACCGGTTATGAAACCTAGAGAACCTCCCACCAAGCCGAAGATGGTGGACTCTATCAAGAATAATTCCAATATATGTCTGTCCAAGGCGCCGAGGGATTTCATTGTTCCTATCTCTCTGTATCTCTCGTAGACGGCGATGAGGCTTGAGTTTGTGAGGCCTATGACGCAAACGATGAATGAGACTACAATGAGCCAGAACTGGTAGGCCTCCATGGTTACGCCCATCACCTTGCCGTAGGCTTCGAAGATCAGGTTGGTCACGAGGAAGTGGGATAGGAGGGCTATTCCCAGTGCTATGGAGGCGATTATTATGCCGGACCTTCTCAAGCGTCTTTGGATCTGTTCAAGGCTTACGCGGAACGCCTCTGTTAATGGTAGCTCTACCCTCCCTTTCACGCCGGAGTCCGGGGCCTTGCCACCATCCACGGTTAGTTCTCCTTCTTTGAAGCGGAGATGATTAGGTCCCTAGGATAAAAGAATGTATGGTCACTCCAATGCCTCAATTTGTGTAGAAAATGACAAGAGGCGAGGCTTTTTCTGGCGGCAAAGCTAAAATCCTTAGAACGCATAACCAGCGGTCTCGTGTGAAGGGCGGTACATATGAGTAGGGGTATTCGGAGACCGAGTGCCTCAAGTCAGCCTAGGCCTCCCATATGGCTCGCCCCGGTCATAGTAATCCTTCTCGTCTTAGCAACCTCGGGCTTCTGGACGGTTAAGGCTGAGCAGTCCCCTGTTCCAGGTTCTTCTTTGATTCAGGGGCTGGTCTTGGACGCTTCTACTGGTCAGCCCATTGAGAATGCTACGGTCGTAGTTTCAGGCACTATTCCGGGTGGGTGGTTGTCGAGATGGATATGGTATAGTGGGAGGGATGTCAAAGAGGTCGCGAAGACGGCGGCCAACGGTAGCTACAGCATCATCATGGAAGGCGGTTTCAACTGCAAAGTATACGCCTACTACGATAACCAAAGCTCTCCAGGCTATGACTACCTACCTAAGCTTCAAACCTTCAACCTCGAGAAAGACAAGGAAGTTGACCTTGACTTCAAGCTAATTCCCGCAGCATCAGTCATCCTAGAGGGAGAAGTACTATTCGTAGACTCATCAAAACCTCCAGAACCCTGCACGTTCACGGTTCTCCTTGAGGAGGAGTTGCCTGAGATCGAGGGCAGCATCCTAAACTATGGCCCCTCAGCTAGCGCGCAGAACAGCCTCATAGGCATGAACTCATCCCACATAGTCGTCCCAGCCAACACAAGCTTCAAGATCTCGGTAACGGCCTCGACGAAGATATCATACTCCTTTTTCGTAAATGATTCCCAGTTCTCCGGTCTAGGCAAGGGTGAGGGGGTTCGAGTCAAGGTCGGACTATACTCTCTCCCAATAAGCCTCGAATTGACCAGGGACGCGATGCAAATTTCCGAGACGCGCGTCGCGGAGGCGGAGGGAAAGGCTTTCTACATCTTGGCCGAGACGCGGGACCTAGCAAGGGCCTCGGCGCTGGTCGAGGAGGCTGAGGCGATGTTCGACAAAGGCTTCTACGAGGAGTCCTACGCCGACCTGCGTCAGGCCTACACGAAGGCGACGTATATCAGCGAGAAGGTCTTGCTCATGTTTGCCAATGCCTCCGCGTCGGTTCCCATCCTTGTAGTCTTCCTCGCCTTCGCGTCGGTGGCCTTGTCCTATCTCCTCTTCGAGGACTGGGCTAGGAAGGCTCTGACTGCTGGGTTACTCTACATCCTGTTCATCGCGATTTTCTTCTATGTTTATGCTGGCTGCAGGGTCGTAGATGTTCGGTACCTCCTTGCAGGAGCTGTAGCATCGATCTCAATATTGTCGCTAGTTGCCTTCGTCTTGCCTCGTTTCTTCTCCGTGGCCATCTTCTTCTCCATGGCGAAGCGCAACATCAAGAGGAGGGTGACTCGCTTCACCCTGACGCTGGTTCCAATAGCGGTCTTGGTGATGAGTTTCGTGGCATTGACATCCTTCTCCCAGGAATACGGCTTCGTTACAACGACTGTGGGAGCGATAAGGTCCGAGGCTAGAGGCTTCCTCGTCAGGCAGCAGTTCCCCGACTTGCCCGATTTGACAGAGGATACTCAGATTGTCGCCAACTTCAAGCCGATGGAGACCTCAGCTGTGGAGTGGTTGTTGAAAAAGCCTGAGGTAACATTGGCGGCTCCCAAAGCTGAGAACTTCGCGACCCGTTCTGCCATGGGGGCCATATTCGCAGGGGGTAACCGATTATCTCTCTTTGGAGTCATTGGCATCTTGCCAAGTGTCGAGGCCGAAGCCACGGGCCTTGATAGAATTCTTGTCGAAGGGCAGGGTCGATACCTGCAGGACGATGAGGAGGACTCGGTCATGATCACCGCTAGTGCAGCTGAGACCTTGGGTGTTAGTGTGGGAGACCGTCTGACCCTGACTGTGGGCCGGTCATCGGTTAATGCGACACTGGTTGGTCTCCTCGACGATGACTCTTTTGGAAAGATGACAGACCTCGACGGGGCTCCGATGGTCCCCAGAAAGGTGATCATACAGATCCAAGACGGGACCGTAGTGGCGAAGGCGATAGTTCCTTGCGAACCATCCGAAGTAGCGGTCGTTAACCTGCGAACGGCGTCAAAGCTATCGGGCATATTCCTATCAAGAATAGACGTAATTGCAGCGGATAATGTGGACATCATCCAGTTTGCTCGCCAAGTGGCCTTGGAGAGGGACTACTGGGTCTGGGCGGCTGCGGGTGGGAAGATTAACCTCCTCGGCGTGATGTCCTACCTCGAAGCAAAGGGAATCTCCGTCTTCATCCCTTGGCTCATCGTTGTCCTGAACGTCGTAATCGTAATGTTGAACGCGGTCTACGAACGAAGGAGAGACGTCGCCATACTATCGTCGGTGGGCTTGAACCCCACACACATAACATCCCTCTTCGGGGCCGAGGCTCTAATCATTGGAATCATCGGTGGAGGACTAGGCTACCTAATTGGGCTGAGCTCGTACCAGGTCATGGCCCTACTACCACTGGGCATAGAGGTGAGACAGAAGATCACCGTCGAGTGGTGTCTAGCGTCGCTGGCAGTTTCTCTGACAGCAGTTCTGGTCGGGACCTTTGTAGCCCTGAAATCCTCGGTGGTCATCACGCCCTCGCTTCTGCGGAGGTGGTCGGTCGAGCAGAAGCCTCGGAACGTTGAGGGAAGGTGGGATTTCGAGATACCCATCAGGCTCCGCGAGGAAGAGGTCGAATCCCTGTTCAACTATGCGAAGAGAGGTGTTCAAGACTACGTTCGAGAGTTCCGCAGAGTATCACCCAGCCTCCTAGAAAAATTGACGAATGAGGGCGAGGAGAAAACATCTGACTCTCACGTCAAGTTCGTCGATTTCAGGTACCGCTTCGGCAGAGATGATCCAATCGGCATGTTCCCCTTCCGACTGGTGGCTGAGAGGAAGGACGGTGAAGACTTCTATAAGCTGAGGATTATCGCAGAGATGATCCTTTCTGTTCCCCTCATGGGGGAGAGTTCATCCCTGTTTAACACGTTGGTCACGTTCATCCGCATGCTTGTAGTAGAGTGGAGTGCGCGTGAAAAGTAGGATTCTACTCTTCTCTGTCCCCCTAGGACATGAGATGCTTTGGCAAAGGGCATTTCACGCAGAACGCTACATCTCATCAACTTATCGTGACTCACATCAACGACTGCCGCCTCACGAACAAACCTCTACAATCTCGATTCACACGTCTCCTATGATTGTCAGCATGGGAAGGTTTTTGCGTGAAGACCTGTATAGCTCGATGAAAGGAGGGATGCCATGTGGATGTAGTCTTCTTAGGAACAGGCGGCGGCCGATTTCGTCACCTACACCCAGAGACGCTGGACAGGCGGAATTAGATTCATCAACGGCCAATTCCACGCCCACCTAGACCCGGGGCCAGGCGCGGTCGTCAGATCCGTAGACGCGGGACTCAGGGTAGAAAGGGTTCGCCTCCTCCTCGTGAGTCATAATCATCCGGATCACTATAGTGATGCTGAGATCTTCATTGAGGGCATGACGCGTGGCACAACTCAGCGGCGTGGCACGATAATAGCGGCGAAGAGTGTTCTCTCAGGGAACGAGGTCACTGAACCGGCCATCAGCAAGTATCATCAAAGCCTCGCGACGGAGCTAATCGAGGCTCATCTTGGTGACAGTTATCAGGCCGAGGACGTTGGCATTCGCGTTGCTAAGGCGGTACACACGGACCCCGATGGCGTGGGCTACATCCTAGACTTCCCCAGCGTTGGAGGGATAGGTTATACTTCTGACACGGAGTTCTTCGAAGGCATCGCCGACCCCTATAGAGGGGTGAGGCTCCTGATCCTATGTGTAATGCGGCCCCGAGGCGCGCCTCTAAGGGGGCATCTCTCGACAGATGATGCTGAGGCGATTATTGCGTCGACCAAGCCTGAGATAGCAGTGCTGACCCACTTCGGGATGAGGATGCTGAACGAGAGCCCACGGGCTCAGGCGAAGTATATCCAAGACTCGACCGGGGTTCAGACGGTAGCTGGCTTCGATGGAATGATAGTCTCGCTTGGGAATGATGTGGAGGTCAAATCACTATCACGTAGTAATCGAGGTACTAGATATGGAAGTGGAGCTCGCAGACGGTCAACCAGAAGAAGAGCGTGAATCGAATGAGCACACGACTCTGAGGTCCCCCGTTAGAAAAACTGCAACATTCTTAAATCTGTCACCGGTTCTCAATCACCTTCGGTTGGGTTCAACGTGAGTGATTCCGACTCGACAGAGTTCCCAAAACGGTATAACCCTAAAGATGTTGAGACGAAGTGGCAGGCCGTCTGGCTTGAACCAGAGGTCTATAGGGCAGTCTATCGATTCGACAAAGAGGATACTAGCCGCCCAGTCTTCTCGATAGATACGCCTCCGCCCTTCACCAGCGGCGAATTGCACATGGGCCACGCTTACTGGACGGTCTTGAACGATACGACCGCCCGCTACAAGAGGATGAGGGGCTATAATGTTCTCCTACCCCAAGGCTGGGATTGCCAAGGCTTGCCGACCGAACTCAAGGTCCAGAACCGTTGGCGTATCCCCCGTGAGGACAGGAACCTCTTCCGACAGAAATGCGTTGAATTCACCCACCAAATGATCGCCAGCATGAAGGGGACCATGATACACATGGGCTACCGCCCGGACTGGGAACAGTTCGAGTACAGGACCATGGACCCCAGCTACTGGCGGAACGTCCAAGACACGATCCTAACCTTCTACGAGAAAGGGCTGGTCTATCGAGACGAGTTCCCCATCCACTGGTGCCCAAGCTGCGAGACCGCCCTAGCTCAGGCAGAGGTCGGCTACGTCGACGTTTCAGCCCATCTCTACTACGTCCGCTTCCCCTGTGGAGACGGCTATCTTGAGATAGCAACGACCCGGCCTGAACTCATAGGCGCGTGCCAAGCCGTAGCCGTGAACCCAGAGGATGAGCGCTACCGTGGAATGGTCGGCGGCAAAGCCACGGTCCCAGTGTACGGGTACGAGGTCTCGATTCTGTCGGACTCCGAGGTGGACATGGAGTTCGGCACTGGGGTCGTCATGGTCTGCACCTTCGGGGATGAACAGGACATACGGTGGCAGAAGAGGTATGGTCTACCTGTCAAGAGGCTCCTCGACGAGAGGGGACGATTAATCAACTCAGGTAAGTACGACGGCATGAAAGTGAAGGAGGCGCGGAAGGCCATAGTCACTGACCTTGAGGCCGCTGAACTACTAAGCAAACGGGAACCCATAGTCCACAAGGTTCTTTCCCACACGGAGCGTTCCGACTGCATGACCCCCGTCGAGTTCTTGGTCAAGACCCAGTTCTTCATCAGGATCATGCTTTACAAGGAAGCGATCATCGAGGCATGCAGGAGCATGATGTGGTCCCCCAATTATATGCTTCAACGCCTTGAGGACTGGGTGAACAGCATCGAGTGGGACTGGCTCATATCGAGGCAACGGATCTACGGGACCCCGATCCCGTTCTGGTACTGCGACGACTGCGGCGCGATAGTTCCGCCGAGGAGGGAGGACTTGCCCGTGGTGCCGGAGAACCAGCGTCCCCCGGTTGAGGCCTGCCCTCAATGCGGCTCCAAGAAAATCGAGCCGTCGTTGGATGTCTGCGACTGTTGGGTGGACTCTAGCATCACTCCCCTAGTCATATCCAGCTTCTTCGAGGACGACAACCGCTTCAAGAGGATCTACCCCACATCCCTTCGTCAGCAGGGCCACGACATCATCCGAACTTGGCTCTTCTACACGACTTTGCGATGTCTCCTCTTGACTGGTAGGGCGCCCTTCCGAGAGGTGTTGGTGAACGGCCACATCCTCGGCCCCGACGGCTCAAAGATGTCTAAGTCCAAGGGGAATGTGGTGAGTCCTGAGGAGAGGCTGGAAGAATTCGGCGCGGACTCTATGAGGCAGGCCCTCCTTTCCCTGAAGGTGGGTTCGGATTTCCCCTTCAAGTGGGAGGTCGTCCGTTACTGCAAGGCCTTCCTGCAGAAGTACTGGTCGTCGAGCAGGTTCGCCAGCCAATTCCTAAGAGGCTACACTCCGGCAAGTCCCTCGCGGCTGATGACCTTGGATTACTGGATTCTTGGACGCCTAGCTGAAACCCTTCAAGGTGTCGCGACGGCGTTGGACAGCTATCAGTTCCATGTGGCCTTGGAGTCGCTTCAGAACTTCCTCTGGCACGACTTCTGCGACCAGTACTTGGAGGCCGTGAAGCATCGTCTATATTCCCCCGAGGATCCTGAGGAGTTAGAGTCTGCGAGGTATACCCTCAGCACAGTCCTTTCTAGTTCCACACTGATGCTCGCGCCCTTCTGCCCCCATATTACTGATGAGGTGTACCACAACCTCTTCGACTCATCCATCTCGACAGTCCACAGTCTCACTTGGCCGAGGCTGGACACAATCCCCATCAACAAGGAGAAGGAAGAGAAAGGAAGCATCCTAGTGGAAGCCATCTCCCTAATCCGCAACGAGAAATCCAAAGCAAGGCTTTCCCTCAACGCTCCACTCCAAAGAGTAGTTCTCCAGGGACCGTCGAAGGCCCTCGCTGTTGTAAGGGACGAGGAGAGTGAGGTGAAGAACATCCTGAAGATCAGGGAACTAGTCTATGAGCAGGGTGAGGCCTTAGCCGCCAAGGTTTAATCCAAGGCATCCTCTTCAACCTCTTTCACGGGACTTCGACCCGTTGATAGGCTTTAATACGTATCTATCGTACTTCGAGGAGAGTGGATGATGTTGCCTAGAAGGATGAAGGCGGGCATATACTACGGCCCAAAGGACATCAGACTGGAAGAGATCGACGTACCCGCGGTGACGCCGGGGCACATCCTAGTCGACACTAAGGCTTCGGGGATCTGTGGGAGCGACCTCCACGTATACTATGGTGAATGGGATCAACCCAAAGCTAAGGTTGCGACCGGACATGAACTGAGCGGCGTCGTAATCGAGGTTGGGGAGGGCGTCTCCGAGGTGGCTGTAGGCGACAGGGTGTGCGTCGAATGCTTCTCCCACTGCGGATACTGTACCTACTGTAAGACCGGCCAATACAACCTATGCGACAATATCAAGTATCAGAGCCGCACAGGCCACGGCGGCTTCGCCGAGTACTCACTACTCCCAACCTCCGCCGTCTACAAAATCCCAGACAGCTTCTCCTTCGAGGAAGGAGCCCTAGTCGAGCCACTGGCCGTCTCCTATAGAGCCTTCAACAGGACTCAAGCTGGCCATAGGGACAGGGTTGCCATCCTCGGCGCCGGGACCATCGGCCTACTCTGTGTGGCAGCAGCGAAGGCCGCCGGTGTCCGTGACATTATGGTTAGCGCGAAGTATGAGCACCAAGCAAGGCTGGCGGAAAAACTGGGGGCGGATCACGTGGTACGTATCGCAGACCAGGACTTGAGGGAGGGGGCTAAGTCAATCTCAGGGGGTTCCGGTGTAGACGCGGTCGTTGATACTTTGGCCTTTGACCAGACCTTCGATGACGCGGTGGCCATAGTTAGGAAGGGGGGTACCGTCTGCTTGGTGGGTGGGTACACTAGGCCGTTGACCGTCCAACTCCGTCCGATAGTCGACAAGGAACTCCACGTATTGGGGTCGCAATGCTATGGTTACAGTGGGATGAAGACGGACTTCGAGGCCTCTATCGAGTTGATAGCTTCGGGGAGGGTTGATGTGACATCCATCGTAACTCATAGATTCCCCTTGGACGAAATAACCGAGGCCTTCCGAGTCGCCGCCGACAAGAACTCTGGATCCGTCAAGGTCCACATCTGCCAGTAGCGGGACTCCTACCACGACGAATTAGACAAAGAACACAAGCAATACGCTTGACCTAACGACCATCTTGAGTGCCACGCTTCCCTATTCTTGCTTGTAGCGTAGGATCGCGGCGACGCCACCGAAGCTGTTCTTGAGCATGTGGCCCTCCTCCGTCTGCATCGAGATGATCTCCACGTCAGCCCCTGTATCCTCAGCTATCCTAGCCAGATTCTCCACGGCATCCTCGACTTCAACGACCTTCGTGCTCCCCGAGCATTTTGGGCATGGTTGGGCTTCGAGCTTCTGCGTGATAGCCTCAGGGCTCTCTCCTTTCACAGTTATCCTCTCCGCGTAGTCGCAGCTCTGGCACTTCACGGTCACCCTGCTTTCTGAGAAGTCCTCTGAGATCAGTAGTGTGCGGACTACACCCTTCCTGAGGGCTGAGCGCACCTCCTCCTCACCGTAAGTTATCTTACCCGTGTCGTGGCCGATCTCGTAGAGGAAGCTCTGCATTATTTCCTTCTCCTCCACGTAGCGGACCTCCTTGAGGATGTCAGTGGCCTTCTGCACAACCTCGTCGAGGCCCTCTTCACCAGAATAGGCGGTGTCGACGACGCCAAGGATCCGATTCTTCAGAGTATATTGCAGATAGTCGCCCTTGCTGAAGTCCTCCTTCGTGGGCCCCGGTCCGCCGAGTATGATCCCTTTAAGGTCTGAAATCTGCAGGAAGGCGTCGTTGACGTGTTGACCGACGCGCTTATAGTAGTCGTTGACCTCCTGCTCCCTGAGGCGCTCGAATCTCCGTGAAGATTGGCCTCCGGCCCGATGCTTTCCGGGGAGCCCTGAGGTCAGTTCTTTAACCACGTTTAGGTTCCGTCCTCTTAGTGTCGCTATAGCCGCATCATTTCCGTCGATCACGATGATCCCGTAGGCTTCCTTCTCCCTCAACATCTCGTAGAGGGGTTCGGTGTGGAATCTCTGGTCACATCGATAGTAGTAGATCGGCGTCGGTTCCGGGGGCTCTATCGCATAGGTCTCGAGCTTCTCGCTCCCCTCCCCGTTCTGCGGGATCGCGCCACAGAAGATAACTAATCCATTCGGAGGGAGGTCCTTGAAGAGGCGGAGACGCTGCATCACCCGCTCTAGGGCGTCGAGTACGTTCTTTCTAGTGGTTCGGGACTTGATGTTGGAGGCTGT